>Ga0182021_10006243_pt1 | contig 14149 bp, 12 predicted proteins | sample 612E3MmetaG_FD_120493 | JGI IMG/M metagenome (GOLD analysis project Ga0182021, IMG submission 120493) | Permafrost microbial communities from Stordalen Mire, Sweden - 612E3M metaG (Illumina Assembly) | ecosystem: Environmental > Terrestrial > Soil > Wetlands > Permafrost | place: Sweden... | reverse complement strand
CGCTGATAACCGCCGCCCCAAACGAGCGCGCGATCTGGGCCGTGCGATCATCCGAATTGTTGTCGATAACGGTAACTTCAATCTGAAAACCTCGCTCCAAAGCTTTGGCGCGCGGCAAATTATCGATCACGGCCGCAATCCCTTTTTCTTCATTATAGCAAGGAATCAAAACAGCGATCTTTCTTTTTTTATGAGAGGTCTTCATATTCAATTGCGATTTAGCAGAAAATCGATTTGTTCATTTTGTTGGTTAAGGCTGACGACAATTTTGCTTTGCTTTATGGCCGTCTCCATCTTGTACGATTTAATAAATTTTTCATATTCTCCGTCAGCCAAGATCGCGACATTGCTGTCTAAAATTACCCTCGGCCCGCCGACCGGCTCCAAATAGACGCTGTAGGCGTAATACATTGCCCTCCCTTCTAAATTATGTATGGTAAAGGAGAAATTTACGGGCTGCCCTTTTGCGGATTGGCTGGGAAGAAAGGAGCTGTTTTCGAAATACAGCTCGGTAAGCCTCTCATTCTGTGGAATAAGCTTAAGAGCATTCAATCCGGCGTAAATACTATCTTTGGCTTGATACAAAAAAACCAATGTCAAAATAAAGATTGTTAAAATTGTAATCAGCTTGAATGTTTTATCTTTCATTCGATTAAGGGAACACGGCACAAATTATTAAATATTTTTTCGATGTCCGTATCCTAACTCCAAATAGGCGATATTTTTGCATCCCGCTCTGGTTTATGGCCTTTCTTATTTAAATCGTTGCACCAGGTGGGTCATGAAAAATCTGGTTTGTAGGTCAGCCGTAGGACACAATACAATCTTTTTTTATAGTATTTTTTGCTTTAAATGTCAAGAATAACTTACGGACATTTGCTTACATTCCCTTTAACAAACTAATCGTTAAAAAGAGGTTACACCCGAACATTCCGGCGGTTTATGGCCTATCGGATGGCACTAAAAAAACAAAAAAGGGCTTTTGGGCCCTCATTTGCTTATCGCTAAAGATTACTTTAATTCAACTTTCGCGCCGGCCGATTCGAGCTTTTTCTTTAACTCATCGGCTTCCTCTTTCTTGGCGTTTTCCTTGATCACCTGCGGGGTCGCGGCCGATGCCTCAACCATGTCCTTGGCCTCCTTTAACCCTTTTTGGGTGATGTCCTTGACCACTTTGATCACTTCGATCTTTTTGTCGCCAGGTCCGGCCAAAACCACGGTAAAGGAAGTTTTCTCTTCAACCGCGGGAGCTGCCGCGCCGGCCGCCGCTGCCACCGCCACCGGGGCCGCCGCCGAAACGCCGAATTTCTTCTCCAACACCTTGACCAATTCGGCCAAGTCGAGTACTGACATTTCTTCTATTTTTTTGACGAGATCGGCAAATTTTGCCGGGACCTCGATAATTTCATCTGCCATAATGTTTGTGAAATTTTCAATTTACAATTTACAATTTTCAAACAATAATGAACTGTTTAAAAATTAGTTTATTATAAATTGTTTATAAATTTCAAATTAAAGATTAAAAATTATTAGTTGACTTTTGACTTTTGAATTTCCGATAACGCCAGCACCAGTCCGCGCAGGTTGCCGTTCAGCACCTGGGCCAAGCCGCGCACCGGCTGTGACAAGCTGCCAACCAAGTTGGCCAGCAACTGCTCCCGGCTGGGAAGCTTTGCCAGCGCCACCACCTCGGCGACCGACAAGGCCATGCCGTTAAGATAGCCGCCGATGATCTTTATGTGCTCATTGGTCTTGGCAAACTCGTAGACCACCTTGGCCGGGGCCACTTCATCTTGGTAGCCCAGCACCAGGGCCAATTCGCCCGCCAGCCCTTCGGTATCCACATCGATTTTTTGTTCCCGAAACGCCACTCCCATCAAAGTTTTCTTGGCGACTTTAAACTCCGCCATATTTAACTTTAATTTCTTTTTTAACTGCGATAGATCTTTTACCTTCAAACCGGTAAAATCCGCGAAAACGATTGCCTTTTGTTTGGCAAGTTTATCGCTAAGATCGCGCACAATCTCCTCCTTTTTTTGTTTGGTAATTGCCATATTGACTAACGTTTATTGTCTTAATCGACCTTTTAAACTAAAACGCCTGCTGTCCGCAGGCGCCAAGAATACAAAAAAATATTTGTATCCTGGGCAGGACTTACGATTGCCTGCTGTCTACGGATATTTCATTTATACCAAAAACCCTAAATTAGTCAAGCACCACCGTGTGCCCTTCACTGGGTATTCCCGCATTTATTCTCCCTTTAAAAAAGGGAAGCTTGCCCTGAGGCAACGAACGGGTGCCCTCAGGGCGAGGGATTTGCTTACTTCAAAATCCTCTGTCCCGCTTTCGGCGGGACACCTCCTTTTATAAAGGAGGAATAAATACATGCCAAACACAAACCCAGTGAGGGGTTACGCGCCGTAAAAACAGCGGCGGCGTAAAAACTATTGTTCGACGCAAAGCAAATGGTTGTAGCGGCTGCAAAGAGAGCCGACCACGACCAGTTTGTCGTCAGTCGCCGTCGCCGAAGCGTTTCCCGCCAAATAATTGGCAAAAACACTGTTCCCCTGCTGGTCGTAGCACTTCGGAAGGTCGGCATCCGGCGGAATCGTTCCCTGATAAACCTGACCATCCCCCTTGGTCCAATTCTGGCAGGTATAGGTCGAGCTAAAAGCCGAACTCACGCCCATTCCGGTAAGTTCCAGGCAATCGGCCTTGGACGCCGCTGTGCGACGGCCATACCAAACCCCGCTGGACTGCCGGGCAAAATCGTTATCAAGTTCGACGCTGATCTGGTCGCCGGCCAGGATTGCTTTGTTGAGCAACGAATCGGCGTCGCGGCCGACCAGGCGGTAGCATGTCTGCCCATCGGGCATAACCTGTGAATTGGTTGTCAGGACGAATACGCCATTGGCCGCCAGCCTATCCTTGGCGGCTACCGTGTCGGTTCCTAAAAAGGCGATAAATTTACCCTCGATTTTTTTGTTGTCAGCTTCCTGCTGGCACTTGGCATCGGCGCCCTCAATCCCCCCAAGATTGCCCGTCCATTGCCCGTCGCTGATAAACAACCGCTTAGCGTTGGGATAATCTCCGGGAACGTAGGGCCATTCTGCCTTTACGGCCAGATCGTTGCAGGATATGAATTGCGGCCCCACGATCTGTATCGCCGACTGGGTGTAGGAGATGGCGTTGCCATTTCTCCAAGGATATTGGAACACTGCCAGCCGGTAGTTGCTTCCCGATGGCTGGTTATCGATAACAGTCCAGTCATATTTGCCCTTGTTGGCGGCAACGCCCTTGGCAATCCACTGCAGCGTATTGCCGTTGAACAACACAATGCCGATCGAAGAAACACCCTTCGATCCCCAAGTGATCGTATAGGTATCGCCGGCCTTAATGCTGACGGTTTTATCCGGCTTTCCAATGGCGATCTGCCTTGAGGAAAACAACATGCTCATCAAAAAAACCACCGCCACCGTCACCACCAAGCCGCCGACAACGATCAAATTGCGATATTCCAAAAAAAAGTTTTGTTTGCCGGCCGGCTCCGAAGCCGAAGGCGCGGGAATAATATTTTCTTCGTCCATAGTTAATTTTTAAAAATTTTAATTTATTCAACAAACCGGCTATTGGCCGGACTGGCTGTTTGAATCCGTCGAGTTATCTTTAGTCGCCGGCGCGTCGCTTTTCGCAAAACTGGGCGGATGCGGCGGAAAACTGTCAATCGACGCGGGCGGATACGTGTTAAAAGGCAGGTCGGCCGCAAAAATCCCCCTCGAGTTATACCAATCAACCCCGATCATGACAAAAAAAATTAAAACACTGGCGCCAATGCCAAACAATGAACCCAATAAAAAATCGGTCAGCGACGCCCGGCTTACATTCACGTTCCTTTCCTGAAGTACTTGCAGCGGATCCACGCTTCGCAGAGGCCTGGCCCGCCTTTGTTTGCCCGTCATAAAATAAACCGTCAAAATTACCGGAAACAAAACCAGGCAGACATAAAGCATCACGGGAATTTGTTTTAAAGCTTCGGTAAATGTCATAGAATCATTTAATCATTGGATCATGTAATCATGTAAATACTTTTATTTTCTTAATGTATTTCGATACCGCAGGGCGTTTACCCTGCGGATCGACCAAAGGAGTAACCTCCTTTGGAATCCTCGTAATTTGTTCCCTGCGGCAAGACCGCAGGGTGTAACAAATTATAAACATTTAATCACTAATTCAGAAGTGGTTTTTGTGATTATATGACTACGTGATTTCATGATTATATGTATTTATTTTACATCGAGCCGCGACACTTTTTCAAGGGTTGAGCCGTCAACAACCACAATCCGGTCATTGCCAACCAGATAAATATAATTGCCGATGGGAAAAGCCCTGGCGGCTGTAACGCCGGATATGATTTTTTTCAAAGTAAGTTTATCGTCGGCATAACTGAACGCGTAGGCGGTTTTGCCGGCCACAACGACAATAAGCTGGTTGGCCGGATCCTGCCAAAACGCGCCGTGGCTGTCGTCGCTGTCAGCCCAATATTCGTCCAACGAATACTTGTCCAAAAGCTTCGGATCCGAAGCCAGGGAAACGTCGAATAGCGACAACTTTGTCTTATATTTGTCCTTGCTAACGATAGCGATCTTGGTCTTGGAAAGTTCGTAAACATACGATGAAGTTCCGGCCAGATCGATCTGGCCGGCAATTTTTGGGTTTGAAACGTCAGACAGGTCGAGCAGATAGATGGGATCGGTATCCCGGGCCGTAACCAGATAGCCCACATCATCGGCAAACCGCGCCGACTCGATCTGCTGGCCATACCCCAGCCCGAGGGCCGATCCCACGGTCTGAAGCCCATTGTCAAGGATATAAATGTCATCCGTCGCGGCGGCTCCCTGGTCGATTACCCCAAAACCATCAACTTGGCCAACTGTTGTTGCCACGCGCAACATGCCGCCGGATTCATTGAGGGAATATTGATCCAGCGGATGACCCGGCAATGAACCGACTGCCTCAACCCTGAAATCGGAAAGTCGGATCTTGGCGATCGCCGTTATATCAAGGTCGCGGCTGTTATCCGCGGCGTAGCGGGATAGCCGGCTGGCCAGGTCATTCTGGAAAGCGGTCCGCGATGAAGCGTCAAGCGATTGGGCATAACTTTGCAAAACAAAACCAATCTGGTCCGTCTTTGACTGGCTGCTGATGTCGTAATCTTTGAGCTTGGAAATTTCTTCTCGCACAAAATCCGGGACCAGGTCTCCTTGGGAAGCCAAAAATCCCGAAAAGAATTTTCCGATATCCCCGTCAAACCCCCAAGTCGCGTACAAAAAATTTGGCGACAGATAAATCACGGTTTTTTGCGCCGACCCGACAAATGAAAATGTTTGCCGGGCAATTCCGGTTTTCAGATCCAGGACTAGCGCGGTAAATGTCGAGTCGACATATGAATTTTGGGCCGGGTGGTAAATATCTTCGCAACGGACCAAAAGCGGATTGTCGCCATCGACGATGGGACGCAACGGACAGGGATTGGCGCTGTCGATGGCCGATCTTAACACCAGGTACAGCACGTCGCTATACAACCTGGCAGCGGCCAGCTGGCTGTTGTCGTCGAGCCTGACCTTCCAAATTTGCGCGAAATTACTGCTATCACCCACACTGTAGCCCAAAATTTGATTTGCCGAAAAAACCGCCAAAACATTCTGGGAAACGAGCACCGAGCCATGGCCATCAACCGATCCAAGATTGGATATCCCTTTTGGCGGCAACGCGGAAATTATTTTTGTTTTGCCGGTCGTTATCTGGCGCGCAGAAAAAGTGCTGGTGTCAACAGTTTTCGTTTTGGCTAAAAAATATTGGTCATCCGGCGATAAATATATATTGCTGCCGTCCGATTTTGCAATGTCGGGCGTTTCCCCGCCCAATTCGTCCGCAGTCCAGGAAAACCAGTCGCTGTTAATGGAGCCGGAAGCGCTGCCAGGCTGGCTGGCCAAAGAAGCCGGAAGATTGGCCTGGCCGCCGGACGCCGGCGCCGCTTTGATTTTATCGGCTTGGCTGTCCTGCGCAGCTGGCGCCGGCTGCCAATATGGCGGCTGGCCGCCCAGCAGCGACCCCGAATCGGTTAAATATTTTTTAAAATCATTTTCGGAAGCGAATTGCGCCAAAGAATCGTCATCGACTGCCGGCTTGGCCTCGCTAGTTTGAATTTGGGCCGGCGGCGCGCTCAATGTCAACGATGCATTCAAAGATTCCGACTGGCGGATAAAAACAATCAGGTAGCAGCCAACAGCCAGGGCAAACAACGCCAAAAACAATAACCCGATCGCCGGGTTAAAATGTTTCTGGTTTTTTTTGCCGCTCGCTTTCTGCATAGTAAATAACTCTGTTTATATTTTAGAAGTTCTAAAAATTTTGCACAAGCGGCACAAAAACAAATCCCTCAAACTCCTGCGCGGAAATATTTCCACTTATGTCTTTGGTAATCTTTTTTATCGCGGTGCCGACCGGCGCCACCAAAATTCCTCCAGGCTTCAACTGTTCAAGCCACTGGGGCGGCAACTGTCCGGCCGCCGCGGAAGCCAAAATCCGGTCATAGGGCGCGTTGTCTCTAAATCCGGCCGACCCGTCGCCGCAAACCGGTTGGATGATTTTATTAATCGATAAGTATTTTTCCAGATTCCTTTTTCCAAACTCGCAGAGTTCGCCGATACGCTCAATTGCGGTAACATGCCCCTTCTCACCAACAAGATCGGCCAGCAAAGCGCTGGTCCAGCCCGAGCCAGAACCAATGTCAAGGACATTGTGGCCCGCGCCGGCCTGCAAAAGTTCCAGCATGAAAGCCACGACCGCGGGTTGCGATATCGTCTGTCCGTGTCCGATGGGCAAAGCCTCGTTTAGATCGGCCAGCGACTCGAGATTGGTATTGCCTTCCTGCAAATAGCCGGGCAGAAAATCAACCCGCTTGACCGACTTGAAAGCCTCGATAATGCGCGGCGTTTTTAAATACCCCTGCTCGATAAGATTTTGTATCAACCCGCCTTCCGGCAATAGTTTGACCATATTTTTTAAAAAAAATCGCGTTTTTAATTGATCACCCTCTGGAGACAATCGGCCATGGTATCAGGCGCCGAGTCTCTTTTGAAGGTTCCGTCAGTTGAAGCGATATAGAAACCCCCATTTTCAAGTTTGGCGTAATAGCAAAAATCCGCGCCGGAATCCCCTATATTGTCAAAAGCGCAATAAACGTGGTCGGTGCCGCACTTTTTCCCGTCGCTGTAAGGGTCGGCCGGCGTTTGAGATAAATAATCACCGATCGAAGCCGGATAATTGTTAGCCGCGCCAAGACAATCGCCCGATGATGCCCCGCAAGTGTAGTAACGGCCGCGATTGGCCCGCCACATTTCTTGCGCTGCGGCCAACTGCCGCATATCGGCCTGGCGCCGGGCATCCCTGGCTTGCGAGCGCGCGCCGCCCATGGAAACCAGCACCATTCCCGCAATAATCCCCGCGATTGCGATAGTAACGGGTATGATAAGGATTATTATCAGCCAAACCAGATCCTTACCCCATTTATCCGCGGGTTTCAACTGGTTCCTGACAACAAAGAAAGTTATCCAATAACCGCATGGCACCAAAACCAGCAATCCCAGCGGCCACCAATTCTTCTTATTGACGGAATCCATTGCCCGCCCCACAAGTCTGCAAAAAAAGACCGAAAAAACCGCCAAGGCGCCCAGGTAAACTAGAAAAAACACGGGGTAAATATTGCCCGCGTAGTAAAAAACGCCAAGCAAAATCAACAACAAAAAATATTTAAAAAAAATCGAGCTATATTTTTCCCTCCCGTTTTTAGCAATCACCGAAACGTTAGCCGGCACCGCGGCCGCGGTATCTTTGGCGGCGCCGCAAGCCGGACAAAAATTTGAATTCTGACCAATCTCTCTGCCGCAATTTTTACAATTCATATTAAAAAAGCACAAAAAAATGTGCCTGGGTTATCCTAATATTATTTGCATTCCAAACCGCTGTTAAACATATTATTGTTTTATAATATCACGCCAACCAATTTAGTTAAAGCCATTTATAAAAAAAGATGAAGATTGCGTATCTTCATTAGCTTATATATGTCGCAGAGGAAAAGTCGCTTGTCGGAGGAGCCCACGTCCAGCCACCATATCCGTCGAGCTGGTAGCTGTATCCGGGCACGATGGTGCCATCGGAACGCGTCCTTATTAAGTCAACGGAACTGATTACGTTACCGCTCGCGTCGTTTAGAGTTATCAAACCCAAGCCTAGATTATATGTCGTAATCTTATAATAGGCTCCAGGCTGCAGGTCATCGTCGGTGAACTGATAGATTTTACCGTCATTCACGCGCAACGTCCACCCACCGACCGGCTGCGAATAACTATCATTACCTTTAATCATTATCTGGTTGTCGGCAGAAAAGAATCCGACATAACGGATCTCTGCCAATGTCACAGACCCGACATCCGCAGATGGCGTAACGATTCGCGGGATATAGGCCGGGTACATGTGATGCCAATACCCATCATCCCAATAATGGTTATCCTGGTCGATATGTCCGCCAAGCGCTAACCCCGAAACGATTATTAACCCAAACACTAAATACACAGTTCTCGTTCTTATTCCCATTTAAACTCACCTTCCATGTTTGTACCGACAACACGCCAAAGCGCTTGCCGGGAACGTTCTGCCTTCTGACTAACACTAAAATTGTATCTTGTCAACATCCCCGGCTAAAGGCCGGGGCTTGCGACTACGTCTTTGCCAACGCAATGAATATGTAAAAAAAATCGGAGAATAATTCTTTATCTCCAAAAAATCAACATGCGATTTTCGTTAACCAAGCCAAAGGGTTCGAGGATCCAAGCAATATCCGTAAGCCTTAGTCGCGGCGTTCCAGTGATAGAACTTTATTAATCGCGGCTGGCCACCCCTCGTCAGCAGGCTGTCCATTTTCCGGTTCTTTATCCGATGCCAGTCATTATTTAGATCCGTTAACTCACCGTGCCAAATGCACGATGGACTGCCTCCCTCTTTGGTCTCAAAAACCAGATAGAAAGTCGCTGACTCATGATCCGGAGGAATATCGGACAAACTCCAGGGGGAAGTCCGGGATGGTTGTTGCTTTCACATCGTAAGCCTCAAGGCTATTCTTGTCCACAAAGAATCGCCGGCTTCTAGACACACCGCTTCTATCAACCCTAATCCTTTTGCGAATCTTGAAGGAAACGCGATCCTTGACGTTAGGCTTAAAATCGGCCTTCGTGCCATGGAAGAAAATTCCGTCCTCTTTCAACCCTGGGATTGGAAAATCCGGTTTGATGGTGCCGTAATTATTACCCATAAGAAAAGAATCCACAGTCCCGCTGTAATTACCTTTAAGTCCACTCGCGGCTTTAACGCCGCTATGGCTTCTTTTTACCGTACTCCTAATCTTTATCACCCTCAAAATTTTTTTATTCAAATTAACTATAGCAATAGTAATTGAATTCTACTTTTTGTCAATGAAAAACGGTAATGTGCAAGGACATATTGCACATTGCCTTGAATTATTGACATTGACAGGGATTTAGATAAAATCAGCAAAGGATAACCGGCACAAGGAGGCAAATGGATGGACAAAATCGATACGGTTGACCTGTCAGCTAAGTTGAAAGAACTTTCACAAGAGGTTTTGAGCGGAAAACTGAAGTCAAGCCTAAAAATCGATGACCTGATCAAACCCTTCAAAGCAGGGGTTTTATCCGGGGTCCTGGAAATATCTGTCGCGGATCCAACGCTTTACATGATAATTAAGCAGTTGGTCTATATTGCCAACGATGTAAAAACAATGTCGCGCGCCGCCAAAGAAATTACGGTCGATGAAAAGTTTAAGCGACTAGGAACAGTGGCCACAATATCAGAGGCAAAATTCATTCAAGAAGTCTTTAATCTTGGTCAATTTGGACCATGCCATAAGGACTACATGCTCGCGGTAGCGGCTTTCCATCGCTATATGAAAGAGTTAAAGGGCTTGTAGCCCTCTTTTTTTATATAAGCTGTGTCTTTTGATAAATGCCCGGCCAGACTGAAGGCCTTTTCACTCGAAAAAAACTTTTTTTAGAATTATTTAATTAGACTTTTTTATCGGAATGCCTGTTGGCGGTTGTTCGATGGGTAGGGTGAAATAAAAAGTGGAACCTTCGCCTAATATGCTTTCAACTCCGATTTTTCCTCCAAGATTATCGACAATGAGCTTGCAAATATAAAGACCCAGACCCGTTCCTTCCTGGGATCTGGTAAGGGAAGGTTCTAATTGCGAAAATTTTTTAAAAAGTTTCTCTATTCCTTTTGGAGGTATACCCGGTCCATGGTCTTTAACCGCGATTTTAACCCGTTCTTTATCCGGCCTTGTTACCGATATCGCGATGATCTGGTCATTGTCTCCATACTTAAGCGCATTATCAAAAAAATTGTAAATTAGCTCCGAAATTTTTTCTTTGTTGCTCGTTATAACTATCTCTTTACCCGCGTTAATGGCAAGTTTGGCCGGTTTATTCATTAATAACATATCCAATGATGGCTGAAGCGATTGGATGAACGCGGATAGATCAAATGATTCGAAGCTGATGATTTCCCTGCCGCTCTCAAGGCGTGTTATGGTCAATATCCTCTTGATAATGTTGTTTAGCCTGGCGCTTTCGGAGTTTATGATGTTAATGTATTTTTCTTGTTCGGAATTCAGGAAATGGCCTTGATCTTTCAATAGCCCGCCAAATCCGATGATTGAAGTTAAGGGAGTTTTAAGTTCGTGAGTGGAAATATTTAAAAAGTCGTCTTTTAATTTATTGAGCTCCTTAAGCTGATCGATGGCGATCTTTGCCTCTGCAAGCTCGGTCGTATTTATTCCTATGTTCAATATAGCCTCAATTTCGCCCGATCCATCACGTATTACGGCGCTCCCCCAATTGACGTTTACAAGCCTTCCGCTTTTAGCCAAAAGAGCGGTTTCGAAATATTTAACCTGGTCCGTTTTTTCTTTGATCAAACTGGCGAAGATTGCCGCTGTTTTAATTCTGTCTTTTTCCAATATAAATTCATCAACCCAATTTTTGTTAAAAATATCAATATTTTCGTATCCCAAAGTTTCGCGGCCAAACCTGTTTATCAGACGAACTTTCCCATCAAAACCGAGAAACACAATTATAGCTCCTGCGACATCGAGGTATTTTTCAAGCTTATTTTTTTCTCCCCGCAGCGCGTTCTCCGCCTTTTTAAGCCCAGTGATATCCCTAAAAAGGCCCATAAGGCAAGGCTTGCCGGCGATATCTACGGTGCTCGAGCTTATTGAAACGGATACTCTCCTCCCATCTTTGGTCAATATTTCGCTTTCGATATTCTCTTTTACGCCCCTAGCCTGATCTTCGAACCCCTGCATGGTTTCTATTATTTTGTCTTCGGGATGGAGTTGGCTTGCCTGCATGGAAACGATCTCTTGCCTGGAATACCCGCTGAGTTTCTCCGCTTTTTTATTGCAGTCAATGATCATTTTGGTCTTTGGATCCGCTATAAATATGGCATCGTTGCTCTCCTCGAACAGCTGTTTGTATTTATTCTCGCTGATACGCAGTGTTTCCTCGGCGCGCTTGCGCTCGGAGATATCCTTAAGAATACCCATCGTCCCCTTTGGTTTTCCGTGTTCATCCTTGACGGTGAAAGCCGACAAGAGACAAGAAAATTTTTCCTTATCTTTTCTTATGTTTACCACTTCGGCGCTCCATTTCCCTTTCGTCGCCAAGGCCTGCATGGTTTTTTTGCCGGCCTCCGGATCAGCGTCAAGCGCGGCTACGTTCAACCTTAGGAATTCCTCGGCGGTATACCCGAACGCCCTGGCAGCGGATGTATTCGCGTAGGTAATATTCCCTTTTATATCGGTGAGAAAAAAAATGTCGGAGGCGCTATTGATGGCATGGGAAAATATCCTGATTTTTTCTTCCCTTTGCCTGCGGTCGGTCGTGTCGCGGCACAGCGCAAGAATTATATGCACCCGGTTTTTTTCCACTACCGTGGCATTGATTTCAACGGGCGTAATGCCGCCATCGGGGCCTGCGTAATCAATTTCCAGATTTCTTATATATCCTTTTTGGAAGCACTCTTCGATCGCCTTGGCATTTTTCTCTTTCTCATATTCGGCGGTCCATTCAATAAGGTTCCTGCCTTGTATTTCGTCCAGTCCCCGGTGGCCCGTTAGCTGGATGTATTTGGAATTCGCGTCGATGACCCTGCCTTTGACATCGACGGTCACATAACCCGTATCGGTCGTTTCAATAAGCTGCCGATACAGTGACTCGCTCTCATGTATTTTGATATCCGCCTTCTTGCGCTCGGTAATATCAATGCTGACGCCCATCCACTCCTGGATACTTCCATCTTCTTTGGTGACAGGAATACCCCGGGTCAAGAAATTCCGATAAACCCCGTCGGAGCGCCGTATGCGGTATTCCACTTCATATGTGCTTCTGTCTTTAACCGCCTTTTCCCATGCCTGTTTTGTGCGTTCGGCGTCTAACGGATGAATGGCCCTTGCCCAACCCATGCCCTTGGTTTTCCCATAGCTTAAACCGGTAAATTTTCTCCAAATAGGTATATCTTCCACAACCTCGCCAGCGCCGTTCGCGATCCACGTCAACTGACCGGTAAGTTCAATGAGAAAACGGTAGCGAGCCTCGCTTTTGACCAAATCATTTTCCGTCTGCTTGCGCTTGGTAATGTCCTGAAGTGTTTCGATGGCGGCGATTAATTTTCCGTTGGCGTCGTATGCGGGCGCGGCATCAAACGCGACATACCTTTTCTTGCCCCCCAGTTTGGGATACCAGCCTTCCGCGTGCAAACCATCGGGATTGAGCGCGGACTTTTCCCAGACCTCGTAAAGATTGGCCATATCGCCGGATGCGTTATCGATGACGATGTCAGCAACGCACGGACGCCGATGGTCATAGAAGGCCTTCCAGTGATCACTGGTGCCCAGCAAGTCTCTGGCTTTCATGCCGGTAAGTTTTTCACACGCCTTATTCCAGTAAATAACCTTATGTTGTGAGTCGACAACAAAGGTGGCTAGCGCAGAATTTTGTAGCAACGATTCTATAAACTTATCTTTTTTCTCCAGTGTCTCCTCGGCCTGTTTGCGCTCGGAGATATTCCTGAAAATCCCCAAAAAGTATTTTTTTTGGGCGATTTTAATTATGCCGGCGTTAACCTCAACGGGAATTCTTTCCCCGGTTTTTTTCAAAACTTCGGTTTCAATAAACCCTGCCCTGCCTTTCATCTGTTTCTTGAAGTTCCCTCTTGTTTCCCTGGCTCTGTCCGCCGGATGAAGGTTGCTTGCCCGCATGCCAAGAATCTCGGTTTTGGTAAACCCGACAAGTTTTTGGGCTTTATTATTGCAGTCAACCAATCTGTCGTACGTCGGGTCGGCAACAAAAATCGCGTCGTTGCTGTTATCAAAAAATCCCCTGAGTTTTTTTTCACAAGCTTCCCTGAGCATTCGCTTGATGGTCGTTTCCGGACTTTTGATATCGCTGACAATGTCGGACCCCGATTTTTTGGGTGCGCGATTTTTCACCTCGTCGCCGTTTTTTTTACTATAAGTAATTTTCATCTTACCCAAGAAATCCTCAGTAATTTTGTTCCATCCCGCCTTGGCGGAAAACTTTCTTGAGAAAAAAATCGATCTGGGTGTCGCCCGAAACCTTGCCGCCCCTGGCGAGTTTATTGCCGGGTTACGGCCATAATCGCTTTAACCTTGCCAATCAGATCGTCAACCTCAAATGGCTTTTCCAACACGTTTTTCACTAAATTCAGTTCTTTGAATCTTTCCAAGGATACTTGAAAAGTTTTTGAGGCAATGGGAAGGGCTGACATTAGGAGGACGGGAATGCTCTTCATTTTTTCATCCTTTGCCATCAGCTCGCAAACATCCAATCCGCTCATTACCGGCATCATAATGTCAAGGATCAAAAGGTCGTAACGGTCATTTTTTTTCATTGCTTCTATGGCTTCCGGGCCGCCGTAAGCAACATCAACCTCGCATTCGAGCTTAGAAAGCAATAAAGTTTTAATAAGCTCGACCGTATTTACTTCATTG
>Ga0182021_10006242_pt1 | contig 14152 bp, 11 predicted proteins | sample 612E3MmetaG_FD_120493 | JGI IMG/M metagenome (GOLD analysis project Ga0182021, IMG submission 120493) | Permafrost microbial communities from Stordalen Mire, Sweden - 612E3M metaG (Illumina Assembly) | ecosystem: Environmental > Terrestrial > Soil > Wetlands > Permafrost | place: Sweden... | reverse complement strand
TCCAGCGCGCGCACCGACCGTTCCAGGTCGGTCGCCTCGTTGTACACGGGAACCACGATGTCGATCAGCGCCAGCTTGGTCGTGGCCGCGCGGCGTGTTGGCCGGGTGTCGAGAGTGGTCATGGCACTCACTTCGCCGTCGTCAGGTCGTACACGGTGACGCTGCCAGAAGTCTGTGCCGTGTAGGTCGACGAGACCCAGGTCGCGATCTCACTGGAGACGTTCGAGCCACCGCCCTGACCGGCTCCCGAGGTCCCGGACGAGATGTAGTAGTGGATCTTGCCCTGCGCGACGAGCGCCTTGAACGCCTCCAGCGTGGGGGACGGGTCGGAGCCGTTGAAGCCGCCGATCGCCATGACCGGGTAGCCGGTCGCCAGCTGGTAGCTCGCCGAGTTCTGCGCGCCGGTCGCCGCGGCGACCCACGTGTACGAGCTCGCGTTGGCGCTGAGCAGCGTGATCATGTCGGTCGACACGTTCGTACCGCTGATGAGTCCGCCCATGGCAGTCCCGCCGCCGGTCGGGGCTGGGCCACCCTGCGCGCCGGTGCCCTGCGGAGGTATGCCCGTACGAGTCCCGGTCTGACCGCCGGGGCCGCCCGGTCCGCCGCCGAACCCACCGCGGCTGTTCGACGAGCCGCCGAAGCCTGACGTGGCTGGTCCGGCGGTGACGATCGAGCCGGAGTGCGCGGTCATGGCCGTCTGGATGCTGTACGCGGTCGTCGTGATGAGGCCGCCGGCGATGAAGAGGCCGAGGGCTGTACGGGAGAGTGCGGGGATGAGCCGCTTCCCGAGCAGGAACCCCGCGGCTGCGAGGGTGAGCGCGACCGCGCCGCCGAGCGAGAGCGCCAGGTAGATGCCACCGGGGACGGTCGCGAGGGCGACGGTCCAGGCAGCCGTGGCGAGGGCAGCGACCGCGAGGCCGATGCGGGCCACGAGGGAGGAGCGCTTCGCCCACAGGATCGTGCCGCCGAGGGCGACCGTACCGGCGATGGCCGGAGCCAGCGCCACGGTGTAGTAGTCGTGGTAGATGCCGGCCATGAAGCTGAACACGAGTGTGTTGATCACGAGCCAGCTTCCGAACAGGACGAGCGCACCGAGCGCCACCGTCTCGCCGGTCGCCTCGTGCTTGCGCAGCGCGTTGACGTACGCCTTGCGGCCGATCACCGCGAACGCAACGCCGAGAAGGACAAGCGCGCCAGGGATGAGGAACGACACCATCTCGCCGGACTCGGAGGTGAACATGCGCAGGATGCCGGTCGTACCCCACTGGCCGCCGGACGTTGCCGCACCGCCCACGGAGCCCGTCTCGTTGCCGCTGAGGCGGCCGAAGCCGTTGTAGCCGAACGTCAGCTCGAGGATCGAGTTGGTCTGGGAGCCGCCGATGTAGGGGCGCCACGAGGCCGGTACGAGCTCGACGATGGCGATGTACCAGCCGAAGCTCACGACCATCGCGGCGAACGCCACGACCAGGTCGACGATCTTCTTCTTCCACGAGGCCGGGGCAGCTATGGCGTACGCGATCACGAGCGACGGCAGCAGCACGAACGCCTGCAGCATCTTGGCGAGGAAGCCGATGCCGATGGCGACGCCGGCGAAGGCCAGCCACTTGCGTGAGGCGGCTTCTCCTGCGCGGACCGTGCAGTACGCGGCGACGACGTAGCAGAAGACCATCAGCGCGTCAGGGTTGTTGAAGCGGAACATCAGCGTGGCAGCGGGCGTGAGCGCCATGGTCAGCGCGGCCACGAGGCCGGCCACGTGGGCCCTCGTCGGGGTGATGTGCCACGACTCGGAGATCCGCCCGGTGAGCGCCCTCTTGACGGAGGCGAACAGCACCGCGGCCGACCCGACGCCGAGAAGCGACTGCGGCATGAGGATGCTCCACGAGGAGAGCCCGAAGATCCGTACCGACAGCGCCATGAGCCACAACGAGGCGGGCGTCTTGTCGACCGTGATCGAGTTGCCCGCATCGAGGGACCCGAAGAAGAAGGCTTTCCACGATTTCGAGCCCGCTTGTACGGCGGCGGAGTAGAACGAGTTGGCGTACCCGGAGGCCGACAGATCGTACGTGTAGAGGGCCAGCACCGCGAGCAGCGTCAGCGCGAGGGTCCCGCGAGAGGCCCAACGGGGAAGGTCATATGCGGTGCGTCCGATGGTGGACGATCCGGGCTCCGCGGCCCGGGGCGTCTTCATCTCGACTCTGGATGCTGTAGTGGTCACGACCACCACACTGACCCTGGGCTCTATGACCTTGCTGCAACGGCTCTTTGAGTCGTCTGTGAGCCGAGCGGCGGCCTCAGGCGAGGCGGAGGCGGATCTCGAAGACGGTACGACCGGGGCGCGACTGGACGTTCACGGTGCCACCGTGGGCCTGCACGACGGCGGACACGATGGCGAGTCCGAGGCCCGTGGACTGGCCGGACCTGCGTACACGCGAGATGTCCGCGCGGACGAACCGCTCGAAGACCTTGGGCAGCAGATCGGGCGAGATGCCGGGTCCGTCGTCCGTGACGGACACGATCGCGTACATCCCGTCGACCTTCACGCTGGCGGTCACGTGCGTGCCCGCCGGCGTGTGCGTACGGGCGTTGGCGAGTAGGTTCGCGATCACCTGGTGGATGCGGAACCGGTCTGCCTTGATGACGACCGGCTCCTCGGGCACCTCGACGTCCCACTCGTGGTCGGGGCCGGCGACCTGCGCGTCGGCGGTGGCGTTCGCGACGAGGTCCGTGAGCTCGACCTCGGAGAGCTGCAGCGCGGGACCGTTGTCCAGGCGCGCGAGGAGGAGCAGGTCCTCGACCAGCTTGCTCATCCGCTCCGACTCGGACTCGATCCTGCCCATGGCGAACTGTGTGTCCTCGGGGAGCTCGTCCCGGCCACGCCGGGTCAGCTCGGCGTAGCCGCGGATCGCGGCCAACGGGTTGCGCAGCTCGTGCGAGGCGTCGGCGACGAACTGGCGCACCTTCATCTCGGACGCCTGGCGGGCGGCCAAGGCGCTCTCCACGTTGCCGAGCATCGTGTTGAGGGCGAGGCCCACGCGCCCGACCTCGCTGGTCGGGTCGGCGTTGGAGTCGGGCACGCGAAGGCTGAGGTCGACCTCGCCGCGGTCGAGCTCGCGGCGCGACACCTCGGCGGCGACCTTGGCGACCTCGTGGAGCGGGCGCAGGTTACGGGTGACGACGACGCGCGTCACGGCGATGGCGGCTGCGATGGCGATCGCGGCCAGGGCCAGCTCGATCCAGAGGACCGTAGTGATCACATGGTCGGTGTCGGTCATCGGCAGGCCGATGACGCTCGTGGCGCCCGATGCGGTCAGGGTCGCCTGGAAGCGGTAGTTGCCCATGCCGGGCACGAGGACGGTGGTCCGCGTCGCCTGGGCGTGCTCGGTGATCTCCTCGATGACCGCGCCGGTCAGCAACGTGCAGCCGGAGGGTGTGAGCAAGGCGCCGACGGCGGTCGTCGTCGACACCTCGATGATGATGCTGTTGACCGGCAGGCCGGGCAGTCCGCCGCAGCCCCGAGGGCCGTGGGAGTACGACGAGTCGTACGGGGCGCTGGGTTGGCGCTGCAGGATGTCCTGCAGCTGCGAGTCGGTGCGTTCGACGACGATCTCCCGCATAGCGACGACGGAGATCAACGCCATCAGTGCGGCGACGATCGCCACGGTGGTCGCGACCTGCATGACCAAGCGTCGGCCCAGGGTCCCTGGGCCGATCGGACTCGGCTCGTCGCCGACCAGCTGTACGGTCATTCGGCCGCAGGACGGAGCACGTACCCCGCTCCTCGAAGCGTGTGGATCATGGGGGAGTGGCCCGCGTCGATCTTCTTGCGCAGGTACGAGATGTACAGCTCGACGACGTTCGCCTGGCCGCCGAAGTCGTAGTTCCAGACCCGGTCGAGGATCTGGGCCTTGCTCAGGACGCGGCGCGGGTTGCGCATGAGGTAGCGCAGGAGCTCGAACTCGGTGGCCGTGAGGTTGATCTCCTCGCCGCCACGAACGACCTCGTGGGAGTCCTCGTCGAGCGTGAGGTCGCCGACGATGAGCCGTGCGTCGGGACGTGCGACGGTAGCGCCCGTACGACGCAGCAGGCCACGCATCCGGGCGATCACCTCTTCGAGCGAGAACGGCTTGGTGACGTAGTCGTCGCCGCCCGCGGTCAGGCCGCCGATGCGGTCCTCGACACCGTCCTTGGCCGTAAGGAAGAGGATCGGCACGTCGGGAAGGTCGGCACGGATGCGCCGCATGACCTCCATGCCGTCGAAGTCGGGGAGCATCATGTCGAGGACGAGCGCGTCGGGACGTACCTCTCGTGCGGTGCGTACGGCTTCGCTGCCGGAGGCCGCGGTGGAGACGTCCCACCCCTCGTAGCGCATGGCCATGGACAGGAGCTCGGTCAGACTCGTCTCGTCGTCGACGGCGAGGACGCGGATCGGGCTGCCGTCCGGTCGCGTGAGCGATTCAGCTTGCGTTATCAGTCGAGGCATACGTAGAGACTGTCGCGAAACTGTGAAAGCCGCCCATGAACTCGCTGTGGGTTGTCTGTGAATACGATCAGGCCGGGTGTGAGTCGTAGACGGACGACGACGCCGGTGCCTTCTTCGCTCGGCGGAACAGCACGTCCACGCCTGTACGGCCGGCGCCGAAGACCACGAGGACAAGGGCCAGTACGGCGACGACCACCGGGTACTCGATCCCGTTCGAGGTCTGCCACAGACCGTTCTGCCACCTCAGCCACACGATCACCATGACCTGCTCGGCGACGACGAACGCGGCGACGACCGGGGTCAGCAGACCGAAGATGAGCAGCGCGCCGCCGATGACCTCGAGGATGGTCGCTCCCCAGGCGAACAGCTGCGGCTCAGGGAGCCCGCTGTGGTTCAGCACAGTGACCGTCGCACCGATGCCCGTAGTGAACCGGTGCCACCCGTGGGCCACGAGTATGAGCCCGAGCGTCACGCGCGCCACGAGCAGGCCGATGTCCTGCACAACCTTGATGAACGCTTTCACGGCACCCTCCTTCGTCCCGTACACCGTACTGGGAGTGGGTGCCGCCGTGGCAGTGCCGACGGCCAGCGGTCGGCCACGTGCCTCAGGAGTTGACGAGGACGAACTCGGAGATGGCGAGACGCGTACGGGGGACGGACTCGCGGGCGCGGACCTCGTCGGAGGTGTCGGCGAGGGATCCGGCGGCGCCGACGGCGATGACCGTCAGGGGCGTGATGTTCTCGGGGAGGTCGAACGCGGTCTTCACAGCCGCGCGGTCGAACCCGCCCATCTGGTGCGTGGCGAGGCCCTCGGCCGAAGCCTGGACGGTGAAGTGCGCGACGGCCTGGCCGGTGTCGTACTGGGCGAAGTGCATCGGCGAGCCGTCATCGGTGGTCGTCGTCGCTGCCGCGACGACGAGCACGGCCGCGTCTCCGGCCCATGCCTTGTTGAAGTCGCGGAGGGTGTCGTAGACGCCTGCGAAGTCGTCCGAACCGCGTCGGGTCACGAGGAACCGCCACGGCTGGGTGTTGTTCGCCGACGGCGACCAACGAGCGGCCTCGAGCGCGCTGGCCAGGGCACCTTCGTCGATGGTGGCGTTCGGGTCGAAGACCCGGGTGCTGAAGCGCTCCGCGAGCACGTCCAGGATCGGGGCGTCAGTGGCGGCCGAACGGTCGATGGCAAGGGTCATATGAGGTCCTCTCGAGTGGTACAGCTGGGGACATCGTCGGCCCTATGTGAAACTTCAAGCATCGGAGTAACGCGGTATCGCTGCGACCTATTCCGCTCCGAGAAGCGGTGCGGGCCACAGGACGGGACGCCAGATTCCAGCATATGGGACAAGCGAAGATCGGCTGCTACGCTTCCCTCCATGTCATCCGCCGCCGCGCTCAAGGCCACCTTCGGCCTCGCGTGCGCGTGCATGTGTGTTGTCGCAGCTGAGCTGACAACACAACTCGACTGCTCGACCACCGTCCGCAGCAGTCATTGACATCAGCGCCTGAGCCTCGTCCGACTGCCGCGAGATGTGTTGAGAAGCGATTCCCTGAACGCAACGACAGAAGGACGTTCCATGTCATCACAACAGCCCGCTACCACTCCGAAACCGGTCGACCCTCGAGGCCCTCGGTTCGGCGCAGCGATCACCGCAGTCCTCCTCGCGGTGATTCTCATCCTTGGCCCTGGCGTACCAGCGCTGGTTCTCCTCCTCATCCAGACCATCGCGTTCGGGCTCGGCTCTCTGGTGGGCCTGCATGCGCAGCCGTACGGCCTGATCTACAAGAGCCTGGTACGGCCTCGTCTGAAGGCCCCCAGCGAGCGGGAGGACCCCCGTCCGCCGCGCTTCGCGCAGTCGGTCGGTCTGATCTTCGCAGTCGCGGGCCTGGTCGGTCTCGTCGCGGCCCTGCCGGTGCTGTTCTACGTCGCGATCGCGTTCGCGTTGATCGCGGCGGTCCTCAACTCTGTGTTCAACTTCTGCCTCGGGTGCGAGCTGTACCTGCTGGGCCGTCGCGCCTTGGGCAACCCTCTGGCGCAGCGCTTCATCACGGCCAACCCCAGCTAGGCCTGGGATGACGGGGCTGTACGTGGCCGCGGGCACACGCCGACAGCGCCTGCCATCGCGGCCGAGTGTCAGCCCGGACGACCACTCCGGTGCTCGCGGCTCTAACCTGTTGGGGTGACGGAGGCTGAGCAGGACCACGACGCGCTCGTACGTGCGCTGGTCGACCGCGTACGGGACATCGCCGTCGCCAGCGAGCAGATCGGCACCTCCTTCGCGTCCACCCAGGACCTGCATTCCACGGACTTCCGGGCCCTCACGCTCATCTACCAGGCCGAGAACGCCGGCAAGCCCTTGTCGCCGACCAGGTTGGCCGAGGCTCTGGCGTTGAGCCACGGGGCGGTCACGTACGTGGTGGACCGTCTCACCGCCTCCGGTCACGTCTGGCGTGACGCCGACCCGACGGACGGCCGCAGGGTGGTGCTCCGCATCGCGGGGCATGGGCGCGAAGTGGCGGGCAGCTTCTTCGGCCCCCTCGGTGTCGCGCACTCTCACACGCTGGCATCCTTCACCGCCGAGGAGCTGGCGATCGCCCTGCGGGTCCTCTCGGACGTCAGCAACGCGCTCAGCCAGTTCCAGAGCGACCTCTGACAGGAAGTTCAGTCGCTGAACTATCTCTGGTACAGTCGCGTCATCCCTGTGATGTAAGGAGCCTGACGTGGCTGCGGAGAAGTCGCCGAAAAGGATCAGTCGCGCGTCCGAGCTGCCACCTGAGGTCGAGTCGACAGTCCTCACGGACGTGATCCCGGGAGCTCGTACGGCGACGGCCGCCCGTCGCTGGGCCATCGTCCTGACGCTCTACCTGCTCGGCATCTTCATGGGCGCCATCGACACCGGCATCGTCACGCCCGCTCGTACGATCATCCAGCACGACCTCGGGGTCTCCGACACGCTCGGCATCTGGCTCATCACGATCTACACGCTCGCGTACGCGGCGAGCATCCCGATCATGGGCAAGATGGCCGACCGGATCGGCCGCAAGCCCGTCTACCTCCTCTCGATCGCACTGTTCGGTCTCGGCTCCCTCGCCTGCGGTCTGTCGCAGGACACCGGCAGCTTCGCGATGCTGATCGGCGCCCGAGCGATCCAGGCGATCGGCGGCGGTGGCATCCTGCCGATCGCGACCGCCGAGATCGGCACCGAGGTCCCGCGCGAGAAGCGCGGCATGGCGTTGGGCCTTGTGGGAGGCGTGTACGGGATCGCCAACATCTTCGGCGCATCCGCAGGCAGCGTCATCCTCGACGTCGCCGGCAAGTCGGCCTGGCAGTGGATCTTCTACGTCAACGTACCGATCGCGATCGCCATCGTGATCGCAGGCCTGACGTTCCTCCCGAACCGTCCCGAGCGTGAGAACAAGCCGATCGACTTCCTGGGGATCGTGCTGCTCGTCGCCATGATCCTGTCGTTGCTCTACGGGCTGAAGAACCTCGACTTCTTCGCACTGGGAACGAGCGTACGGAGCACCTCGGTATGGCCGTTCCTTCTCGGGTTCCTGGTCGCCCTGCCGATGTTCGTGCTCGCAGAGCGCCGCGCCAAGGACCCTGTACTCAACCTCGGCTACTTCACCGACCGCGGCATCGGGATGACGCTCCTGCTCTCCGCGCTGAGCGGCGTCATCCTCATGGGCGTCATCTTCGTGCCACAGCTCAGCGAGAACGCCGTACGGATCCCTACAGGCAGCGGCGGCTACTTCGTCATCGCGCTGGGCCTGGCGTCCGGCATCGGCGCTCCCTTGTCGGGACGGCTCACGGACAAGTTCGGCCCCAAGGTCGTTCTGGGCTTCGGGGCCCTCGTGTCCGCGGGCGCCGCGGCGGCCATCATCTGGTGGGTCCTGCCGCACCCGTCGATGTTCAGCGTGCTCGCCTCGCTGGCACTCGTCGGCCTCGGGCTCGGCTTCATCATCGGCTCGCCGCTGAACTACATGATGCTCGAGCGCACGCCGGCGAAGGAGGCCTCGTCGGCGTTGGCGAGCCTGTCGTTGGTGCGCTCCATCGGTACGACCGTGGCCCCGGCCGTCATGGTCGCCTTCATCGCCCACGCGGGGCTGGGGATGCAGGACGCGCTGATGTCGCAGCTCCCCACGACGATCACCACGCCGGCCCTCCCGTACGCGCAGGTGCTCACCGACCGGTTCGCGAAGTGGAAGGCCGACCCGAACATCGGGCCGAAGCTGTCGGGCGTCACGATCCCCGACCTCACCACGACAACGGTGGACGTCTCGTCGCTGCAGGGATCGGGCACGCTCCCGGCCGACCTCGTCGAGCTCCTCAAGACCGCCGATGTCACCAACATCACCGACCGTACGAAGACGGTGGCCACAAGGATGTTCGAGCTGAACACGCCTGCCACGGTGACGAAGATCCAGGACGGCGTGACACAGGGCATCACCGGGCTCACGTCCGGGATGGCGGACGTCGACAAGACCCTCGCCGACATGACGAGCAGCATCGCGACCATGGAGGCGAAGCTCGCGGACATGGACGCGCAGCTCGCCGACATGACCAAGGCGATCGCGGGGATGAACACCGGGATCAGCCAGATGGGCACGGCCCTGACGGGCATCGACAAGGGCATCACCGGCATGAAGTCGGGCGTCGCAGGAGTCACGTCGGCCATCGCGGGCATGGACCAGGGACTCGCCCAGCAGAAGGCCGCTCTCGCTCAGCTCCGGGCCGTACCCGACCCATCGCTCGCCGGGCAGATCGCCGGGCTCCAAGCCGGCATCGACGCACTGCAGGCGAAGCGGGACGCGGCGGCGGCACAGCTGGTCACCTTGCAGGCGAAGCTGTCCACCGCCCAGACCCAGCGTGCCCAGCTCGCGACCCAGCGGGCCACCCTGCAGAGCCAGCTCGCGGCGCTGACGAAGGGTCGAGACGGTCTGGCGACGGGACGTACGGAGCTGGCGAAGGCGCGCGCCGACCTGTCCACCGCGAAGGCCACGCTCCAGTCGACGCGCGACGAGATGGCCGACACGATCACGAAGCTGACCGAGCTCAAGGCCGCCGTGCCGGGGGTCTTCCAGCAGGCCCTGACCAACTACCTCGCCGAGATCGACGCCCGAGGCCCGACCCTCCAGCAGACGTTCCAGTCGACGTTGGGCGTGGGGTTCAAGGGGGTGTACCTGCTGTACGGCGCCGCCTGCCTGTTGGCCCTCCTTGTACTGGCGGCGCTGCCCAAGGCGAAGCGCTCCGACGAGGAAGGCGGGTCCGACCTGGACGCCCAGCCCGATCCGGTCGAACAGCCCGCACCTGTCGTCTGATCAACCAGGTTCGTCGTCGTTATGCCGGGGGTCAACGCGCCCCCGGCCGGTTCAACCGCGTTTGCTGTCGTTCTGAGGCCCATTTCGGGGCCCATAGCGACCGCAAACCGGGTCGAACGGATTTCGCTCCTCCTGGCCTTTCCCAAAACGACCACAAACCCCGCTGAGCCACATCGGCGAGGCTGCTTCCTGAGCCGGGGTGCTGCGACAGTGGCCCCTCCGCGAAGGAGTATTGGTGTGGTGAGCGAAGTCCACTCTGGCGGTGAGGGAGTGCGGGGGTCGACGCGGACTCCGATGAGTCGACATCGAAGGTGAGGCCCATCGGGAGGGCGCAGGCTGCCGTCGAGTGGACCTGTATGTCCTGCTGACCCTTGTCGCGATAGCCGCGTCCCTGTTCTTGATGGTCGATCTGTACAAGGGAATGGTCGTCGCCGGCGGTGGCGGGGTCCACGGGACCTACGTCGTCACCCCATGGGACCGGAGCGCAAATGGAACCGTCAGCCGGGTCGGCACCTTCACAGCAGCAGACGGGTCCGTGACGCTCGAGGGCACCTAGCTCGCATGGGACGGTAGCGACGTCGGCACGAGTCATTCTGCGCGTACGTCCCGACGCCCTTGGATGCAATCGCCCCCGTTGCCGTGATGTCACCCGGCGTTAGCGGCGTGCTGACTGCTCTCGGATTCCTGGCCGTGTTCCTCCCCATCGCCGTCATCGGGTCAACAGGCCTGCCGAGCTTCTTGGCAGATGCCATTCGTCACAAGAGGAGGAGAAGCGAGGCGACCTCGTGAACCCAAACACCCACCGTCTCGTACGTTCAGTGGCACATAGTGGCTCGGCGATCGCTTTGTGGCATCACTGAGCGCGTGGCTGCCGCTGAATGTACGAAGCCTGCGGACTCTCGGTCCGACAGTCAGGGCCTACGCGCGGACCATCACCTTCATCGTCTCGGCCGGGTTGTCGGCGGCGAAGCGGAAGGCCTCGGCGACGTCGTCGAGGGTGAAGCGCTGGGAGACGAGCCGGTGGATGTCGAGCTTTCCCGCAGCCAGCAGGGCGATCGCTCGGGGGAACGCGTTCGCGTATCGGTTGGTGCCGTGGACGTCCAGCTCCTTCTCGAGGATCGTCTCGACCGGGAACGGGAACGTGGCGGTCTCGGGCCAGCCGATGAACGTCACCGAGCCGCCGCGTGCGGCAAGGCCGGGCGTGGACGCACTCCCCGCCGCCGAGCCGCTCGCATCGAACACGAAGTCGGCGCCCCCACCGGTCAGCTCGGCGATGCGCACTTCGGGGTTCTCGTCGCGGAAGTTGATCGTGGCGTCCGCTCCAAGCTCGGCAGCAAGCGTCAAGCGGCTGGCCAGACCGTCGATGAGGATGACCCTGGCCGCACCGAACGCTCGCGCCACGAGCATGGTCACCAGTCCGATGGGTCCGGCCCCGATGACGGCCACCGTGGACGCCGCCACCAGCCCGCTCCTCGTCACCGCCTGAACTCCCACGGCCAACGGTTCCACGAACGCGCCGGACTCGTCATCGACCGAGTCGGGCAGTACGTGGGCGAAGTCGGCCGGTACGACTGCGTACTCCGCGAACGTGCCGTTGACCGGCGGCGCCGACATGAAGACGACGTCGGGGCACAGGTTGTACCGCCCCGACGTGCACAGCGTGCACCTGCGGCACGGGATGCCGGGCTCGATCGCGACGCGGGTCCCGACCGCCGGGCCACCGACGGCGGCCGCCTGGACGACGACGCCGCAGCACTCGTGACCGGGGATGTACGGACGGTCGACCACGAACGGCCCGAGCTTCCCCTCCTTGTAGAAGTGGATGTCCGAGCCGCACAGCCCGTTGGTCGTGACCTGCACGAGTACGTCCTCAGGGCCGGCCGTCGGTACGGGCACCTGCTCGGCCCGCAAGTCGCGCACCCCGTACAGAACTCCCGCCCGCATGCTCGCCGGCACATTCATGGGAAACCCCTTTCCGATGGCGGTGACTCTAGTTCCTCCCAGGGCCCCCGACCCCCTAGTTCTCAACCGAAGCTGGCCCGATAGGCTGCTGCCGATGGCTGGACGGTGGAGAACCCGCCGAGGCCCAACACATCAGGAGCAGCCGATGACTGACACCACAACCGTCTTGGCCGGCGACTTCGCAACTCCCACCCGTGAGCAGTGGGACAACGAAGTTCTCAAGGTCCTCAACCGGAGGCGCCCGCCAGGCACAGAGCTGACCATCGACAAGGCCATGGCACGGCTTCGTACGACGACGGTCGACGGGCTCGTCATCGAGCCCCTCTACACCGAGTCCGACGGTCCGGCGCTGGGCGTTCCCGGCTCCAGCCCGTACACGCGTGGCACGACCGTGAAGCACGGCGAGGCGCTCGCCTGGGACGTACGGCAGCTGCACGAGGACCCCTCTGTCGCGGCGACCAACGCCGCAGTGCTTGAGGACCTTCGCGTCGGCGGTACGTCGATCTGGCTCCGCGTGGGTGAGGGTGGCATCGCCGCCGGCGACGTCTCCGCCGTACTCGCCGGTGTCATCGCCAACCTCGCACCCGTCGCCGTCTCGTCGACCTCCGACCAGGCCGCTGCCGCTGACGCGCTGCTCGCCTGGTGGGGCGAAGGTGTTGCGGTCGCAGGCAACCTCGGCATCGACCCGCTCGGCCGCGCCGCTCTGCACGGCACGACCCCCGACCTCGGCATCCTCGCCTCGTACGTCGCGAAGACCACTCACCTGGCAGCCGTCAAGCCGATCGTCGTGGACGTCCGCGTGTACGACGATGCGGGCGCGGGCGACGTCGACCAGCTCGCCTACGCGATCGCCACCGGCATCGAGTACGTACGCGCGCTGGCCGCTGCCGGCGTCAGCGCAGCCGACGCCTTCGACGCCATCGACTTCCGCGTGACCGTGAACGCCGACCAGTTCCTCGGCATCGCCCGCCTGCGTGCGCTGCGGCGCCTGTGGTCGCGGGTCGGCGAGGTTCTGGACGTACCGATCGAGAAGCGCGGTGCGACACAGCACGCCGTCACCTCGTGGCGAATGATCACCCGCGACGACCCGTGGGTGAACCTGCTCCGCGGCACGATCGCGAACTTCGCGGCGGGTGTCGGCGGGGCCGAGTCCGTCACGACCCTCCCCTTCGACACAGCCCAGGGCCTGCCGACCCCCTTCTCGCGCCGCATGGCCCGCAACATCCAGCTCGTCGCCGCCGAGGAGTCCAACCTCGGCCGAGTCGAGGACCCGGCAGGCGGCTCCTGGTACGTGGAGACGCTCACCGACGACGTGGCCAAGGCCGCCTGGGTACGTGTCCAGGAGATCGAGGCTGCAGGCGGGATGGCTGCGGCACTCGCCGCCGGCACGATCGCCTCGCAGATCACCGCGACCCTCACCGAGCGTCGCAAGCGGCTCGCCTCGCGCAAGCAGCCGGTCACGGGAGTGAGCATGTTCCCGCCGGAGCACGAGGAGCCGATCGAGAACCTCACGGTCCGCCCGACCGTCTCCGAACCCGCCGGCCTGAAGCCGCTGCGGGACTCGCAGATCTTCGAGGCCCTCCGCGACCGCGTCTCGACGCAGACCCGCCTCACGGCGAGCCAGCCTGGTGTCTTCCTCGCCTGCCTCGGCGAACGCCGCGACTTCGGACCCCGCGAGCAGTTCACGTCGAACGTGCTGCTCGTGGCCGGCCTCGCGCACCCGACCAGCGAGGGTGGCACCACGGACGAGGTTGTCGCCGCGGTCGCAGCCGCAGGGGTCAACACAGTGATCCTCTGCTCGTCCGCGAAGGTGTACGCCACGCAGGCCATCGAGGTCGCTACCGCACTCAAGAAGTCCGGCACCGCCTACGTGTGGATCGCCGGTCGCAAGACCGAGACGGGGTCCGAAGGCGTGGACACCGTCATCGACGGCGAGGTGTACGACGGCATGGATGTCGCCGCCTTCCTCTCCGACACGCTCGACCGACTGGGGGTTGCGAAGTGAGTTTCCCGACATTCGACAGCATCGACCTGGGCACGGCCGTACCGGCTGCTGACACGGTCGACACCGGCGCAGCACTGTGGGAGACCCCCGAGCACATCGCCGTACCGCCCGTCTTCACGGACGCCGACCTCAAGGGTGTCGACTTCCTGGAGACCTACCCCGGCATCCCGCCGTTCCTGCGCGGTCCGTACGCGACCATGTACGTGAACCAGCCCTGGACGATCCGGCAGTACGCGGGCTTCTCCACCGCTGAGGAGTCCAACGCCTTCTACCGCCGCAACCTCGCGGCCGGCCAGAAGGGCCTCTCGATCGCGTTCGACCTCGCGACGCACCGCGGGTACGACTCCGACCACCCGCGCGTGACCGGCGACGTCGGCATGGCCGGCGTG
>Ga0182021_10006239_pt1 | contig 14157 bp, 12 predicted proteins | sample 612E3MmetaG_FD_120493 | JGI IMG/M metagenome (GOLD analysis project Ga0182021, IMG submission 120493) | Permafrost microbial communities from Stordalen Mire, Sweden - 612E3M metaG (Illumina Assembly) | ecosystem: Environmental > Terrestrial > Soil > Wetlands > Permafrost | place: Sweden... | reverse complement strand
GCTTGCAGTTCTTCAAGGATGTCAAGAGCCGTCTCGCCTTTGGCCAGCTTGTCGGCGACCAGGACTATGGCCTTGTCTTCTTCGAGGTCGCCCACGGCCTGGGCGAGGGGGGAAGTGGTCATCGGCTCCTCGCTTGTTCGCGTTGTCGCCCGCCGGTGCGGCTTTCGCGGGCCATCGAAAGACTATACTCGACCGTCTGCCGGCTCAGAAGACTCTTTGCGGGCGCCCGCGCTGCCCAAGCGCGCCGCGCAGCCCCTATAATCGAGCAACCGCTCATTCCTAGGCAGGTGGAACAAGGGGGCCGACGTGCAGTGTGACCAGATGAACTCTCAGGAGCGTTGGGACGCCCTGATCGCCCATGAACCCACCGACCGGGTGCCCTGCCTGCAGTTCATGCTTGGACACACGGCCGTGGTGAACGGCAAACCCATCGCCAAGATCTACGACGACGCCGCAGAGAGCTTGGCCTGCCAGAAGAACGCCCAGGCTCTCTACGGCCACGACGGGCTGATCATGCACGGTTGGGCCAACGCCGGTGGCGCGGAGTTCGGCGGAGACATCGAGTTCCCGTACCGCAAGTACACGGGCGCTCCGCTCATGAAGAAGAACCCCGTGCAGAGCGAGGAGGATGCCTGGAACCTGGCAGTGCCCGACGACATCCTCAGCGTCGGCACGATGCCGATATCGCTGGAGATCTCCCGGCTGCAGTACGAGATGGGCATGACCGTCACCGTGCAGGTAGGCTCGCCGCTCACCTGGGCCGGCTCGATATGCGGCGAAGAGCGGCTGATGATCTGGGTCATGAGGAAGCCCGACCTGGTGCATCACGTGCTTCGGGTGGTCACCGATTTCATCAAGAAGAAGGCCGACCACTGGATCGACACGTTCGGGGCGGAGCGACTCATGGCCTTCGACCTCTGCATCGAGACCAACAAGCTCTACTCCCCCAAGCATTTCGAGGCTTTCGGCTTCCCCTACCTGCGGGAGGTCCACGACCACATGACCCGGCAGGGCACGAGCATCTTCCTGAGCCACATCTGCGGGGAACAGAACAAGAACCTGCCGCTGTGGTCAGAACTCAGCTACGGCAAGCGCGGAATGGTGAGCGTGGGCAAAGAGGTGTCCATCACGAAGGCGCGGGAGCTGTTCCCGGACCTGATCGTCATGGGGAACGTCGACCCGGTGACCGTGCAGGAAGGCACGCCCGAGCAGGTGCGCGCGCTGTGCAAAGAGTGCATTGAAGACGGCAAGGACCATCCCGGTGGCTACGCGCTCATGACCGGCTGTGAGGTGCCGCCGCAGGCGCCGCCGGTGAACGTGGACCAGATGGTGAAGGCCTGCCGCGAGTTCGGACAATACTAGGCGCTACCAACTACCCGGCGCCGCGGGCGCGAGGAGGGACGAAGATGGCAGACGAAGCGGGGATCTTCGAGCAACTCAAACAGGCAGTGATGGATGGTGACGAAGACGCCGCCGTGGCCGCAGCCAACGCGGCCGTGGCCGCGGGCATGGACCCGCAGAAGGCCATCATGGAAGGCTTGGCCGCGGGGATGGCCGAGATGGGGCGCCTCTACGAGGCGGAAGAGTGCTACGTGCCGGAGTTGATGGTGTCGTCGGAGGCGCTGTACGCGGGATTGGGCGTGCTGCAGCCGCTGGTGGCCGCCTCGGGCGCCACGGACGCGAGAGGCGTGGCGGTCATCGGCGCAGTGCAGGGCGACATCCACGACATCGGCAAGAACCTGGTGAAGCTGATGCTCGAGGTCAACGGCATCAGGGTGGTGGACCTTGGCCGTGACGTGGACATGGAGACGTTCGTCGAGGCGTGCAAAGAAGCGGGTGCGGACCTGCTCTGCCTGTCGGCCCTCATGACCACCACCATCATCGCCATCAAGGATTACCTGCCCGATTTCAAGGCCAAGCTGCCGAACACCAAGATCATGATCGGTGGGGCGCCGCTGAACCAGCACCTTGCCGACGAATGGGGCGCCGACGGCTACGGCGAGAACGCCATGGAAGCAGCCCGGGTGGCCGTGCGGCTGCTCGCTGCCGAGTGAGGGCGGACACGTGAGCGCGGTGGTCATGGTCGACGCAGGGGTCTGCGGGTATGAGGCGACCATCACGGCCGAGAAGACGTCCGGCTACAACGTGCAGGTGCGCATCGAGAGCGATTGCCCGCACGTGCAGAAGATCGCGCCCGAGCCCCTCGAGGTGGACGCCTTGCGCCAGATAGGCCTGCGCGGCGGACTGCCCTCGCTGTTGGAAGGCGCCTACGCCTGCTGCGCCCATGCGGCCTGCCCGGCCCCGAGCGCCCTCATCAAGGCGGTCGAGGTTGCTGCGGGCCTGGCGCTGCCGGGCGACGTGACCATGAAGATCTCCAAGGGAGGAGAATCCCATGTGGTGTGAGACCATGACCAGCGGTGAGCGGATGGCAGCCCTCATGAGGGGCGAGCGCCCCGACCGCGTCCCGGTGATCCCCTTTCTCTCGGGTCATGCGGCGCTCGTGTGCGGGCAGCCGCTCTCGCGCATCAGCGACGACGCCGAGGAGAGCTTCCGCTGCCAGCTTCTGTGCCAGGAGTTGTACGGGCACGACGGCAGTCCCCTCTACGCCTACGCTTCGGCGGGCGCCTGGGAGTTCGGCGGGGACATCGAGTTTCCCGTGAAGAAGTATTCCGCGGCCATCGTGGTCACCCGGACGCCCATCCAGAACGAGGATGACGTCCACAACCTCAAGGTGCCGGAAGACGTCAGCAAGGCCGGCGCCCTCCCCATCGCGCTGGGCATCGCCCGCAAACAGGCGGAGTACGGCATGCCGGTGACCCTGCAGGTCGGGGCGCCGCTCACCTGGACGGGGTCGGTCATCGGCGAAGAGCGCATGATGAACTGGCTCATCAAGAAACCGGATTTGGTACACATGGTCGCGGACAAAGTGACCCAGTTCCTCATCAAGGTCGCCGAGTACTACGCAAAGGAGTTCGGCGCGGAGCGGTTGATGGCGTTCCACGGCGCCGCCACCGAGACCAACCGCCTCATCTCCCCCAAACAGTTCGAGACCTTCTCACTCCCCTACTTACAGCGGATCAACCAGGCCTGCATCGACATGGGTATCGGAGCGTACTTCTTCCACATCTGCGGTGAGCAGAACAAGAACCTCAAGTTCTGGCAGCAGGTGCCCATGACCAAGCAGACGGTGATAAGCGTCGGGCGCGAGGTGGACTTGAACACCGCGATGGAGATGTTCCCCGAGCAGATCGTGGCCGGGAACGTGGACCCCACCCTCATCCAGGAAGGCCGGGCCGAAGAGGTGCTGGAGCAGTCCCGGGAATGCATCGAGAAGGCCAAGTTCCACAAGGGCGGCTTCGTGCTGATGGCCGGTTGCGACGTACCGCCGCACGCGCCGCCGGTGAACGTCTTCCAACTGGTGAAGGCCGCCCGGGAGTATGGGCGGTACTAGCATGACGGACCCGACGACGGACCCCGCGACCGACCCAGTTGTGCAGACCGGCGCGGCGCCGGCCTCCGGCGGCGCCACCTTCACCGTCACCTTCCAGCCTTCCGGCCGCCGCGGCTCCGCCGCGGCCGGCACCGACCTCCTGTCGGTATCCCGAGGTCTGGGTGTGGAGATCGAGAGCGCCTGCGGTGGCAAGGGCACCTGCAAGAAGTGCAGGGTGCGCATCGAGTCGGCGCCGGAGAGCCTCTCGCCGCCCACCGACGTCGAGCGGAACGCGTTGGGCGCCGAGGGACTGGCAGCGGGCATGCGTCTGGCATGTCAGTCGCGGATCGTCGGTGACGTCAAGGTATTCGTGCCTGAGACCAGCCGGCGCACACGCCAGGTGGTCCGCAAGGAAGCCGGGAAACGGACGGTGCCCCTGGCGCCGGCCGTCAAGACGTACCCCGTGAAGCTGGAAGTCCCCACCATGCGGGACGCCACCGCCGACGCGGAGCGGCTGCTCTCCGGGTTGGAGGTGCAGCACGGCCTCACGGGCCTGGAGTTCGACTTCCCCGTGCTGCAGACCCTTCCCAGCGCCTGCCGCGACGGCAGCTGGGACCTGGTGGCCATCGTATGGGAAGACCGCAAGATCGTGGAAGTCCGCGCCGCCGCCGACGCGCGGCCGGTCCTGGGCCTCGCCGTCGATGTGGGCACGACCACCATCGCCGCCTACCTGTGCGACCTCACGACCGGCGCCATCCTCACCACCGAGTCGGCCATGAACCCGCAGGTCGCCTTCGGCGACGACCTCATCGCCCGGCTGCACTATGTCATCCACCACGAGGGCGGTCTGCAGGAGTTGCAGCGGACGGTCATGGGCGAAGTCAACAACCTGGCGGCGAAGGCCGCCGCGACCGCGAGCGCCGCCGTCACCGATATCTTCGATGTGGTGATGGTGGGCAACACCGCCATGCACCACCTGCTCCTGGGTCTCGACACCCGCGCGCTCGGCGTCGCGCCGTTCACGCCCGCCATCGCCGGGCCGGTGGACACACTGGCCTCGGCCGTGGGGCTGACGTTCAACCTGGGCTGCCGGCTGCATGTGCTGCCGGTGGAAGCCGGTTTCGTCGGTGCCGACAACGTGGCGGTCATCATCGCGGAAGAGCCCTACAAGCAGGACAAAGTGCTGCTTATCCTCGACATCGGCACCAACGGCGAGCTGGTATTGGGCAACCGGGAGCGCATGCTCTCCACCTCGTGTGCGACCGGGCCCGCCTTCGAAGGCTCCCATGTGGAGTTCGGCATGCGTGCGGCGCCGGGTGCCATCGAACGCATCCGCATCGACCCGAAGACCCTCGAGATGCGTTTCAAGGTCATCGGAGTGGAGGGCTGGAACACCGAGCACCGCCCGGAAGAGATGGGTGCGTGCGGCATCTGCGGCTCGGGCATCATCGAGGCGGCCGGCGAGATGGCCAAAGCCAAGGTGATCCTGGAGAACGGCAACATGAACCCCGACCTCCAGAGCGACCGTATGATCTATGAGGACGGCAAGCCGCGCAAGTTCGTCATCGCCCGGGCGGAAGAGACCGCCCTCGGCCGGCCGATCACGGTGGGCATCAAAGACATCCGCTCCTTGCAACTGGCCAAGGCCGCGCTTCGGGCCGGCGAGGAGATCCTCTTGCGCCGCTACGGCGTGGAGAAGCCCGATGGAGTGGTGATGGCGGGAGCCTTCGGCACTTACATCGGCAAGCACCATGCGCTGGCCATCGGCATGCTGCCTGAGATTGAGCCGGACATCGTGACGTCGGTGGGGAACGCCGCCGGGGACGGCGCTCGGTATGCGCTCCTCAACCTCGAGAAACGGCGCGAAGCTGCCTGGGCAGCGAGGAAGACAGAGTTTGTGGAGTTAGCCACCGACCCCGACTTCCTCGAGGAGTACGTCAGAGCGATGAACTTCCACCCCGAGGCGGATATCCCCGAAGACTAGCGGCGGCCGCAGCGGCCGCCCGGCGACGGTGACACTGGAAAGGAGCTAGGATCATGGCACTCATACCCGACACACCCGAGAACGAGAAGCTCTGCGTCTGCCCGGACTGCCCGTCGTTCCCCGGGAAGAGTAACGTGTACTGCGCCCGCGGCGCCCAGCCCTCTGTGCGCAAGCGGGGCTGTCTCTGCGGCGACTGCAAGGTGTTCCAGAACGCCCGGCTGAGCGACGGCTACTACTGCGCCGACGGGGCTGCCGGCGAAGGGCCGAGATGACGTTGAGCGAGGCGATCGTTCGGGGCTGCCGCCCCCACTAAGGAGACACGGATGCGAGTCACCCTCGATTACGGCACTACTGGACTTACGGTCGAACTGCCCGACGACTGTATGGTCGTCCTGCCGGACGAGCCCCGGCCGGTCGATGACCCGGCGGCGACGATCACCGCCGCGTTGCGACAGCCGGTGGCCGGCGCAGCAATCGGGGAACTGGCCCGGCCCGGGCAGCAGGTGGTCGTCGCCGTACCCGACGGTACCCGACCTCACCCGCAGCGTCTGGCCATCGAAGCCATCCTCACCGAGTTGGCCCGGGCGGGGGCTGACACGAACGTTACCGTCCTCATCGCCGGCGGTACCCATGACGCCGATGCCCCGGAGGTCATCGCCGCCATGCTCGGCCCTGACGTGCCGAAGCGGTGCACGGTGGCCATCCACGACTGCCGCGATGCCGAGAACCTTGTCCTCCTCGGCCCGGCCGGCCCCCCGGCCACCGATGTCCAGGTGTCCCTTGATCGCCGTTGGGTGGAAGCGGACCTCCGCATCTCCACCGGATTGGTGGAGCCTCACCTTTTCGCCGGATTCAGCGGCGGCCCGAAGCTGGTCGCCATCGGCTGTGCCGGCCTCGACACGATAATGACCTTGCACAAGGGCAGCCGGGTGGGCGACCCCGCAGCCACCTGGGGCGCAGTGAAGGGCAATCCGGTGCATGAAGCCATCCGCGCGGTGGCCTCCATGTGCCCGCCCCATTTCTCCCTGGAATTCGTGCTCGACTCGGCCAAACGCATCACTCACGCCTTCGCCGGCACCACCCGCGCCGCCCACGAAGCAGCGGGAGAGATCGCCGTACAAGGCACCATGCACCGGATGCACCGCCGGTTTCCCCTGGTGATATCGACATCCGGGGGCTACCCCCTCGACCAGAACTTCTACCAGGCCATCAAAGGTGTCTCGGCGGCGGAGGAGATCGTCAGTGACGGAGGCACGATCATCCTGGCTGCCGAGTGCCGGTGCGGTCTCCCCGATGCCTGCGTCTACACCGATCTGCTGAAGCCGGATGAGGATATCCGGGACGCCAACGCCAGGCTCATCGATTCGGAGCACGTGGTGCCCGGCCAGTGGCAGGTCCAGTCGCAGGCGCGCGTCCAGGCGCGGGCCCGGGTGCTGGTCAAGTCGTCAGGCCTCTCCCCCGCCGACATCGCCGCTGCCCGCCTCGAGGCTGTTGAAGACATCGCCGTCTTTGTCCAGAACGCCCGGCGGCGGGACCCGACCATGCCTATCGCTGTGCTGCCCCACGGTCCCTACTGCGTGCCCTTCCTCGCCTAGCGACAGAGCGAGTACCGCCACGTCCGGTGCCCGCCCTGAGCGGCGCCCCGCAGCACGACTAGGCCTCGTTCTCCAGGTCAGCCCGCCGCTGCAGGTACTCCTCCCGGTCGATCTCGCCCCGGGCGTAGCGCTCCTCGAGGATGCGGAGCGCGTTGGAGGGGCCGGCGCCTTGGCTGGTCCCCGGGCCGCCGCCGGGGCCGGGGCCATGCGCGCTACCCGGGTGCTGCGCCCATCCAGCCGTCACCCCACCACCATATCGTCGTCGCATCTCCGTCGCGCATGGCCGCCGACGATGACGTATACCCGGACGCGTGAGGCTCTACTCCTCGAGCGGGTCGGCTGGGCTGACTGCGGCCGGCCCGGCCGGCCTGCCGAGGTTGGTCTTGACGATGCTCCGGCGCCACATGACGAACCAGACGCCCGCGACCAGAGTCACGGCGCAGATGCCCGCGATCTCGAGGACCATGCGCGGAACGCCCGCCTGCGCGTTCCCTTTCTTGCCTGCGAGTACCCCCACGAGGAAACTCCCGATGGGCGTGGTCCCGACAAAGAGCAGCGAATACATGGCCATGACGCGGCCCCGCATGTGACCCGCGGAAAGTAGCTGGAGACGGGTATTGGCCGCCGTCATGAAGATGATGCTGGCGACCCCGATGAAGAACGCCAGCACCGCGGTCAGTATGAAGAGATGCGACACACCCATGAGAAACAGGATGACCGTGAACACGGCCGCCGATATGAGCAGTCTGCGCTCGCTGGGCTTGCCGCCGAAGGCGGCGAAAAGGCCCGCCACGACCGAGCCGGTGCCTGTAAGGGCCAGCAGGATCCCCAGCCCCTTGGCTCCCCCCTTGATCACGTACTGGTTAAGCAGCGGGATGATGGTCTGGAAGTTGAAGCCGAACGTGCCCATGGCAGCCATCACCACGAGCACCAGGAGGATCTCCGGGATCCCGGCGGCGTAGCGCAGTCCCTCCACCACCTGCTTCACGGGATTGCCCCGAGGCGCGCGGGGCGCCGGGAACAGCTGCGCTCCCCGCATGAGCAGGTACGCCGCTATGACGGCGATGAAGCTGGCGGCATTCACGTAGAAGCAGACGGCCATCCCGACGGTCGGTATCAGGATGGCAGCCAGCGAAGGGCCGAGGATGCGTGCCGTGTTGAACTGAGCGGAGTTGAGCGCGACGGCGTTGGCGAGGTCCTCCTGACCGGCCATCTCCACGGTGAACGCCTGCCGGGTAGGCATGTCCACGGCGTCCACGGTGCCCCGCATCGCCACGAACACCCAGATGAGCCCCACCGTGACGGCGTGGGCCTGCGTGAGGATGGCGAGTGCCAGCGCGATGGCAAGCTGCAGTGTCTGTGTGGCTACCAGCGTGGAGCGCTTGGGCAGGCGGTCGGCGATGACGCCGCCGAAGAGCGAGATGAACATGGCCGGCAGATACCGGATGGTCATGGTGAGCCCGAAGGCGAACGGTGAGTCGGTGAGCTTGAGTACGAGCAGCGGCAGCGCCGTGTCCTGCATCCAGGTGCCGGTTACCGACGCGCACTGCCCGAACCAGAAGAGCCGGTAGTTGCGGCTGCGCATGGCTCGGAAACCGCGCGAAACCCCGTGGATAGTCGCAGGGAAGGACCTCATGCGCCGCCCGGCTGCCCGCTCTCCTGCGACCCGTCCTCGTCGCCTCGCGCTTTGGCAGCAGCCTCCGACAGCCGGTCGAGGGCGGAAGTCACCGAGTCCAGGTCGTCACCGAGGACGGCGGCCAGCCGGTCGAGGAAGGGCAGGGCGAACTCGGAGATATCCCCCGCTTGGGCCCTACCCACTTCGGTGAGTTCCAGGGGGATCTGACGTCGGTCGTCACCTTGACCCCGGACCACCAGGCCGGCGGTGGCCAGTTTCGCTACCAGCCCGCTGGTGGTCGATACCGTGATGCCCATGATCCGGGACAGTTGGACCGTGGTGATGCCCGGGGAGCGCTGGATCTGGAAGAGCACGCGCAGTTGCGGCAGCGTCAAATGGAAGCGTTCCCACTGGAGGAGCCTGATGGTGTCGAGTTCCCGTAACGCCCGCCAATAAGCGGTCCGAAAGCGCTGATCGATGCCCTCGACGGTGGCGGTGGGAACTGCGGAAGCATCCATATTGCGCATTGTACGGCGCTACCGTACTATACGGCAATGCCGAAACGTTTTGCTGAACTGCGGAAGACCCCTGCCGGCTACGGCTTCATACTGCTGGCCGCCATGTCGCTCTGCTATGGGTTCGCGTACAGCTCCCAGACCAGCATCGTCACCAACTTCTTCATTGATGACCTCCATTTCAGCGGATCACAGTTCGGATACATCACCGCGGTGCGGGAAGTCGGGGGCTTCTTCCTGATCTTCCTCATGATGGCGCTCTATCGGGTGTCGCTGCAGTGGCTCACCGCCGGCGCCCTGATGATCCTCGGCATCGGCTACGGGCTGTTCGGCATGTCCCACGGCTTCCTGAGCCTGGTCCCCTGGGTGGTCGTCACCAGTTTCGGCTTCCACACGGTGCTGCAGACGCAGTACGCGTTGGGCATGAGCCTCACCACTCAGGACAGGGCCGGCCGGGTTTTGGGGCGCATGACGGCCTTCTACCAGGTCGGCACGTTCGCCGCCTTCGTCATCGTCGGCCTCATCTTCTACTTCAACTGGCTGTCATACGCGAAGACGTTCATCGTCCTGGGCGCGGTCGCGTTCCTGGGCGGCATCTTCATCATCCGCTTCCCCCATCTGCACGACGGCGAACCGCGAAAACTGGCGCCCAAACGGGAGCGGCTCGTCTGGAACTGGGAGTACCGCTATTACTACGCGCTCAACCTGCTCGACGGGATCCGCCAGCAGGTGTTCTTCTCGTTCGGCCTATGGGTGCTGGCGCAGCACTACCATCTGAAGGTCCCCGCGATCTGCCTTATCCTCGCCGGTGGCACCCTCATCGCCATCTCCACCTCGACCTGGATAGGCCGTTCCATCGACCGCCTGGGCGAACGCAAGGTCATCCAGGCCATCAACGTGGCGTACGTCATCGCCCTTGGCGGGTACGCCCTGTCCGGTCACCTAGCCATGGCCTGCGTCTTCTACATCCTCTACTCATGCATCACCCCGTTCTCCTCGGTGGCCGCGTCGACGTACCTGCGCAAGATCGCCGTTCCGGAGGAGATCGCCCCGACCCTCGCCATGGGCGTCACCGTTCTTCACGCCACGGCACTGGTGGTGCCGGTCGCGGCCGGCGTCATACTGCACTACCTCGGTTTCAGAGTGCCGTTCGCTATCTCCTGCGCGGCGGCTATCGTCACGATACTGGTCACCGTGCGTTTGGACCCGCACAAGCAGCGGAGCGCGGCGCGGATCGCGCTGGACGAGGCGCAACTCGCGGCGGCAGTGGGCCCGATGGAGATGTTGACCGCCGAGACCGGCGTCGCCTTCGAATCGGACGCAGGGCACTAGCCCGACGGGCCGGTTGTCGGCCGCCGGGGACCACGAGGTGCCCCCGCGGAGGTGGAGGCACGCGGACCCACCGGACCTACTCCTCGGATTCCTCCCAGGTGACGAGCGGAAGCTCGTTCGGCACCAGCACGTCGTAGTGGCGAGGCATCACCCGCACCGCGTAGCCGTGCAGCCCTGAAGCGCGGGCAGGAACTGCGCCCCGATACAGGTAGGTCCCGTCCTGGTGGCCCTCCAGCTCGAGCCGGACGCCGCGGCCGGTCCGAAGACTGCCATCGGAGCTGAGGTTGCTGTGGAAGGCTTCCACCATGACCTCTGACGGATCCAAGCCCGCGAGATCCACGCGCGCGGCCACCGGCACTTGCTCGCCCACCGCGACCTCCCGGCCTCCCCGGCCGTCCAGGGCCACCCCGTCTTCATCGACGGCAAAGATCTTGACACCCGGCCACGCCTCCCGCACCCGCGTCTTCCACGCCGCCAGTTCCTTGGCCTCGGCGAACCCGTGTGCGGCCAGTCGCCGGTAGTGGTCGATGGCCGGCACGTAGAAGCCCTCGGAGTACTGCTTGACCATGCGGTCGCCCGAGAAGGTCGGGGCCAGCACCTTCATGGACTCCTTCATCATGGCGATCCATCCACGCGGCAACCCGTCCGCGTCGCGCGAGTAGAAGAGCGGTACCACCTCGTTCTCGAGGAGCGAGTAGAGAGAATCGGAATCGAACTGATCCTGCGTCCCCGGATTCCCGGCCTCTTCCCCGGTACCGATGGCCCAGCCGATCCCCGGCCGGTACGCCTCAGCCCACCAGCCGTCCAGAACGGAGAGATTCAGGCCGCCGTTCGGCACCACCTTCATGCCGCTGGTGCCGGAAGCCTCGTAGGGCCGACGCGGGTTGTTGAGCCACACGTCCACACCATGCACGAGCATGGCCGCCTTGGCCAGGTCGTAGTCCTCGAGGAACATCACGCTGTTGCTCAGGCCTTCGCGTTTGACCACGTCCAGCATCTCGCGGATGAACTCCTTGCCGGCGCCGTCGCGCGGATGCGCCTTCCCGGACACCAACAGCTGGACCGGCCGTTCCTCGCTCTGCAGCACGGCCTTCAGCCGGGAGACGTCACGGAAGAGTAGCGTGGCTCGTTTGTACGTGGCGAAGCGCCGGGCGAACCCGATGGTGAGCGCGTCTGGCCGCAGCGGAGGATCGAACTCCGGAAGCGAGGCAGCCCCTCCCCCGCGCCTGTCCGCCATACGCGCGCCCGCCTCTTCGCGAACGAAAGCCACCAACCGTTCTCGCAGCCGGCTATGAGTGCGCCACAACTCGAGGTCGGGGATTCGGTCCACCCGCTGCCAGACCTCCCGGTCGGACACGTCCTCGCGCCAGCGCGGGCCCAGGTGATGGTCGAACAACTGCGCCATGTCAGGCGCCGTCCAGGTCTTGGTATGGACCCCGTTGGTGACCGACTCTATGGGTATCTCGCTGAGGGGGAAGTCCGTCCAGCCAGGCAGCATCATCCGGGCGGTCACCCGCCTGTGCAGGCGGCTCACCGCGTTGCGCCGGGGCGCCTGCCGCAGGGCCAGCACGGCGACGTTGAACTCTTCATGCGGGTCATCGGGATTGATACGGCCCATGCGCATGAACTGCTGCACCGTAAGCCCCAGATGCTCGAGCGTGGGCTTGAGGTTGTGGCCGATGAGGGCCTCGGGGAACAGATCGAAGCCTGCGGACACCGGGGTATGAGTGGTGAACAGGGTCCCTGCGCTGGTAGCCTGCCGCGCCTCCAGGAAGGACAAGCCTTCCGTTCTCATGAGGTAGCCCATGCGCTCGAGACTGGTGAAGACCGCGTGGCCTTCGTTGAGGTGGCACACCTGGGGTTCCGCCCCCAGGGCCCGCAAGGCGCGCGCCCCGCCGATGCCCAGCACCAGTTCCTGCGCCAACCGTTCTTCCGGCCCGCCGCCGTACAGTTCGTTGGTGATCTTCTGGGCGGCCTGGTCGTTCTCGGCCAGGTTCGTGTCCAACAGGAAGAGCGGGATGCGCCCTACCTGGACCCTCCATACCTGCGCCCACACTTCGCGTCCAGCGATGTCCAGGGAGACCTTGAGCTGCGTGCCCGATCCGTCGCCCGGCGCTTGGGACGGCACCGTCCGCCAGTGCTCGCCCTGCATCACCGGCTTCACGGGAAGCGTGCCGAACTCCTGGGCTCGGTAGCGCTCGCGCTGCCAGCCGCTGTCATCCAGGTACTGGACGAAATAACCATGGCTGTAGAGCAGCCCGACGGCGACCAAAGGGATGTCCAGGCCGCTGGCCGACTTCAGATGGTCGCCGGCGAGCACTCCCAGGCCGCCCGAGTAGATGGGCAGGCAGGCGGTTAACCCGTATTCCATACAGAAATAGGCCACGCATGAGTCAGCCTCTTGGGGATGACGGGTGCGGAACCAGCCCGGCTCTGTCATGTAACGGCGGAGTTCGGCAAGGGCGCCGTCCAGATGCGAAGTGAACGTCGCGTCCTTGGCGGCCTGCTCCAGTTTCTCGCGGGAGACACGCCGCAGCAGCAGCACCGGGTTGCCCTGGCATCGCTCCAGCATCTCGGGATCGAGGTGCTGGAAGACTTTGTACGTCCTGGTATCCCAGGTCCAACGGAGGTTGTAGGCGAGCTCCTCGAGGCCGCTGAGGCGCGGCGGTATGTGAGGGTATACGCCGAACTGATGAATCTTTCTCATGGCTGGATTATCCCACAAGTCTCTGCATGGCCCGCCTGCACTGGGAGGTATTTCCTCACGTATATCACCATTTTGCAGGCCATTACTCCCTCCAACCGGCCAAACTCAAGCCACTCGTAGGCTCCACTCGGCCGTTCCCCTTTCCCTTCCTGGCTTTATTCCCTGCTCGCGCTTACTCTAAGGAAGCTGGCTACTACCAGGGGGAAGTCGTGGAGACCACGGGCGGGCGGGACCAGGGCACGGTGCCGAGGGGAGCCGGTGCGCAGCCGGGGGGCGCCGTACCCGGCGATCCGGTAGCGATGGCGGGCCGTGCAGCCGCAGGTCACGGTGAGGCACTCGCCGAGCAACTGCGGCCCTGGCATGAAGCCGTCGCGGACCCAGCCCAGGCCCAAGAGCGAGTGTTGCACCGGATCCTCGGCCATTTGGCTCGGACCACCTACGGTGCCGACCACGGCGCGCCGGCGCTCTTCGAGGCCGGCGGCGCCTCGGAGCTGATCGCGGCGTACCGCCGCGCCTTCCCCGTCATGGCCTACGACGACTACAAGCCGCTCATCCACGCGGTGATGGCCGGCGAGACCCGCCTACTTCTCGACGAAGAGCCCGTGGGCTGGGCCATCACTCGGGGCACCGTGGAAGGCGAGTCCAAGTTCATCCCCATGACGCCGACCGACCTGCGCATGCGTGTCAGCGCCGGCCGGGCCATGCTGGCCTACGTCGCGGCCAGCCAGCGCCTCGACCTCTTCGCCGGGGTCAACCTCAACCTCAACTTCCCCTCGAGGGTCGGCGAGATCCGCGTGGGCGTCCGCGACTTGGAGTACGGCTACAGTTCCGGCATCTACACCAAGAACGTGTCGAAGTTCACGCCCATCCGCTCCCTCCCCACCCAGGACGACATCGACGTCATCGGCGGCGGTACCGGCCGGGCCGATTGGGACGCCCGCTTCGAACTGGCCATCGAGAAGTGCCGCACCGAGAACGT
>Ga0182021_10006237_pt1 | contig 14157 bp, 9 predicted proteins | sample 612E3MmetaG_FD_120493 | JGI IMG/M metagenome (GOLD analysis project Ga0182021, IMG submission 120493) | Permafrost microbial communities from Stordalen Mire, Sweden - 612E3M metaG (Illumina Assembly) | ecosystem: Environmental > Terrestrial > Soil > Wetlands > Permafrost | place: Sweden... | reverse complement strand
GGAGCTGTTTACGCAGAAGATGATGATATTGGTAATGTTACATTCGGCACAATTAATAACGGAGTTGCAACACCGGTAATAAATAATCCAACTGCAGTAAATACTTATACTAATTTTTACAGTACGGTTGCACCTACTAATATACAACAGGGTGCATCTTATCCGATTTCGGTCAGCGGAATCTGGCAGGCAGGCGCATATACAGCGGGAGTTTCGGTTTATATAGATTTCAATAAAAACGGTACTTTCGATGCAAGTGAAGGATTTTACCTCGGAACAGTTAACGGAACAACCAATACTATCACAGGAAACATAATAGTACCTGCGGGAGCTACTTTAGGAAGCACCAGAATGAGAGTAATCATTGTCGAAGGTGGTTCATCTCTTGCTGCAGCCTGCGATACATATTCGTGGGGCGAAACTGAAGACTACAAGGTTAATATTGTTGCAGCATCACCAATGACTTATTCATCAAGCATCGTTACACAAAATGTCACCACTTCAGTCGGTGCAGGTTCCACCAGTGCTCAGATAATAGGTGTTCAGGTAGTAACCTCGGGTTCTGCGAGTCCTTTAAATATTTATTCACTGACTTTCGATGTTTGCAATCCTTCTTCGGGAGGAACCACAAATATTAATGACATTCAAAATGCCAAAGTTTATTATACGGGAGGTTCAGGTACTTTCGGTATTTCAAATCTGTTCGGAACGTATTCAACATCAATTCCTTCTTATCCATCTTCATTTACAATTTCAAATGCAGGCGGCCAGGCACTGGTCGGAGGTACAAATTACTTCTGGCTGACATACGATTTGATTCCCTGTGCTACGATAGGAAATGTATTGGATGCGGAATGTACTTCATTTACAATCGGTTCGGGTTCTCCGGGGATATCACAAACTCCAAGTACTGTTTCACCGGCAGGAAGCAGACTAATATCAGCCTCTTCAGACTGGGGAGGTCCTTTAGCGGGTTATTATTTCTCAAATTCTACTCCAGGTTCTTCATGTGCTTTATCGCAGCCGGTTTTTTCGTGGTTTGATACAACAGGCAGTATTAATCTGATATTGAATTCCGTAAACCAGGGTACTTTAACAGGTACAATTGACGATGGCTATTATACAATTACTTTACCTGCCGGTAAAATATTCAGATTTATGGGTACGAATTATACAACCATTCAAATTGCAACAAACGGATATGTAACGCTCGGTACAACAGGATATACGTCATATAGCCCTGTATCTCTTCCATCAACAAGCGCGCCGTTGAATTCAATATTTGCATTGTGGAATGATATCAGGTATGATTATCAGACTTCCGCATCATACAACAGACTGAGTTACAAATTTATTCCTGCTGACGACCACGTAATAATAACATTTAATAATGCTCCCATAGAAGCTCTTGCGGCAACAACAAGGTATGTTTCGTTCCAGATTATTTTAAACACCTCTGATTCACCGATAGATAATTCTCCGTTTGTAATCCAGTTTGACGATTCCCAAAGCGGAACAGGCTGGAAAGATTTATCAACAGGATGGTATTATACTAACGGTAAAAATCATCTTGTGGGATTCCAGAGTGACGGTAATGCCGGCAACGGCATGATGTACAGATTTGTAAATTCAGGTCCCGCGAATCCGTCGGGACGGCTTATATCCTCCCCTGTTGCCATCGGCTTCAGCCCGAACCAGTCAACACTTCCGGTTGAGTTATCAGCTTTCAGTGCAAGCGTAAATATAAGAGATGTAAAATTAAACTGGACAACATCGAAGGAAACGAACAATAAATGTTTTGAAATTGAACGCAAAACCGAAAATGGTATATGGGCAAAGTTGTCTTCTGTTAACGGCAAAGGAACAACTAATTCCAAAGCAAATTACAGTTTCGATGACAATAAGTTACAAACGGGTAAATACTTCTACAGGTTAAAACAAATAGACCTTAACGGAAACTACAAATATTTCCAGATGAATAGTGCAGTATCGGTAGGAATTCCGACAAAATTTAATCTTTCTCAAAATTACCCTAATCCATTCAATCCTGTCACAAAAATAGACTTTGATTTGCCGTTCGACAGCAAGGTAAAATTAATCGTATTTGATATTCTTGGCAGAGAAGTAAAGAAACTTATTAATGGTGATTTTAATCAGGCGGGTTACTATACAATTGAATTAAATGCAACCAATCTTGCAAGCGGAATTTATTTTTACAGGTTTGCTGCAAATGCTTTGAACGGAAAAGAATTCAATTCAGTTAAGAAAATGGCTGTAATAAAATAAAATTTAAGAAATATTAAACTAAAACAAAAAGCCCCTTTGATATTTGAAGGGGCTTTTTAATAATAACGTGTAATTATTATTTTTTTAAAATCAGTTCATTTAATTTATTCTCTATCCATTTCTTGCCGTAAAAATTTTTCTCATTTGAGAGAATATATTCCGTTTTATAAGCGTCCTTGATATTCCCTTTTTTTAAACTGGTGAGTTTTGAAAGATAGTTCAAAAAATTTGAAAAACTTTCTCTATAAAATTGCGGTACACTTTTGTTTCTTTTGATATAATGCTTGAACGAATCAATTAAATGAGGAATGTATTTAAGCGAATTTTCTTCGTAATAAATTTTCAGCCGCAATGAATTTGTGAGCAAATAAAACCCGTAAGTTTTAAAATTTACTTTATCCAGATACTCCTTCGCCTCTTCATATCTTTTTTGGGAATATCTTAAAATAGCCAGGCCCAGATTCAATGAATCCTCTTTATAATAAACGCTTATCTTCGGGAAATATCTCCAGATAAAGGTTTCCGTATATTCGAAGTCATTTAAAAACGAAGCAAAATTTATAATTTGTATATATGTGAAGTGGTTAAAATTATCAATTTTTAATAAAAAACCGTTTGCTTCTATTCTTTTAAATACTTCTACCGGTAAATCCATTTTTTCATACTTTCCCCTGCTAATTTCCGCAACGATATACGTTATTATTGTATAAATCGAAAATTCAATATCATCGGGACTCAGGAATAACCTGTTATCTTCCACATATTTTTCCACTTCGGTATATATTTTTTCAATACTGCGCTCTCTTATCAATTTCAATACAAGGAAATAAAGAAAAATACGGGGTTCATTTTTTTTGTAATATTCAATATTTTTTTTTATGTAATTTACAATCGAATCTATGCTTGCAAATCCGTAATCAGTAATATCGACTTCATTTATAAAATTATTTTGAACCAGTATATGGCTTACATATAATTTGATGAATATATATAACTGGTCAACTGAGTCGGTAAGGTTTTTTATTTTTTCCATTTGCTTATCGGGAGTCACCAAAAAAATCTTATCTGTCAGTTCCTCAACTATTAGTTTCAGCTTCGAAAAATAATAACTTTTACTGTCCCATTTTGAATTGTTCATCAGCTTTTTTATATCATCAATTTCAATATCATATAATTTATTCAGGTCTTTATGGCTTAATTGTTTTGAAAGATAAGCCTTTTTACCAATCATGTCCTTTTCCACAGAATTATGAATTAGGAAATTCTCAAGAAGAGAGCTGAAATCCGATATGAGTTTTCTTGTTTTGACATTATCAAATTTGTCTGTTTTATATATATTTTTTGATATTAATTCAGGTGTAAGACCGGAAAAATTGTGATTATGGTAATACTTTTTTGTTAATTCATAAAACTCAATCATATTTTTACTTCCGTTAAAAAACGGTGATTTCATGAACTTCCCCAGTGACTTAAATTCTTTTTCTGTCAGAGAATCAAGTATGTTTAGAAACTTGTATTTACGCATATTTTATAATTAAAAACCATCTTTTTTATTCTTCACAAATCAGATTAAATGTCTTGCAATATAGTTAAAATACATTTATTAATCTGCCTATTTACCTGTTATTCAACAATATTTAATATATTATAGTGCACACACTATATCCGTTAGAATTTTTATTTTATAAGTATGTTAATAAATTTCTTTAAAAATAAAACTAAAAAGAATTTATTATGTATTAAGATTGAGTTAATTTTGATTAAATAATTGTGCCTTATAGTAGCAATTTACAAATTCGGGGGGAAAATTTGTAATGGATTTTCCTCTTTCTGTTTTAAAATCCAAAAAACATAGGGAATAAATATAGGAAAAAAATAAAATAATTATAAATTAATTAATCTATTGTTATGAAAAAACTCTTCACACTCTTCGGGATTACTCTATGCATTTTATTTCTGGGTAGTTCCATTTCATTTGGACAAATTGCGGTGACGGTATCAAACCCGACCAATACAACACCAAATTTAGCTGCAAGTTATGCTTCCCTTGCAAGTGCAATAACAGCATTAAACAGTGTAACAGCAATGACGGGACCGGTAATAATTAATTTACCTGCCGGCGGAACGGAAACAGCTCCCGTTGCAGGGTTGCTATTAAATAATTTTCAGTAATTTAAAACAGTCTCAAAATGAATTTACCTCTTGGAGAGAAATCTCTGAGAGGTTTTTGTTTTAGTCTCATATTGAGATTATATTCTCACTTCTTATATATTTATATATCATTTTCGCATAAAATTCAATAAAACTGCACTTATTTTTCTGGCATTATAGTTGCCATATATATGGTATAAAGAATAACATATGAATAAAATATTGCTTTTAATTATAATTTTTATTGGTTTCAATTCAATCCATTCTCAGACCTGGAGACAATATAATCTGCAAACCGGACAAATAACAAATATTTCTTATTCGCTTTCGAGTACCGGTAATTCTGATTTGAAAAACGGCAGCAGAGGAATTTTACCCGATAATTTTTCGTTTGATACTTCGAGAGGATTTTTCCCACTCGATATTATTAATGATGCAAATGCTTATCCCTGGAGAACAACAGTAAAGTTTAACGATGTAACAGGAATTCTTATAGACCCATACCATGTTTTAACTGCAGGACATGCAATCGAGTTTAATCCTTATTTTCAAAATGTGAAATTTATTCCCGGATATGAAAATGGCGAAGAACCGTTTGGCTACGCATATGCAGAATATTTTTACCTGCCGTCAGACTTTAGCCCCGGAACATCGAGAGATTATGCAATTATCAAGCTCGACAGGCCGATTGGCGCTTTATCGGGATGGAACGGATACGGGTATAATAACGATGATTCCTATTTCCTTAATAATCTTTTCAATAATGCAAGTTTTCCCAGCCAGACCCCATATACAGGTGAATATTTATTTAACTGGAAAGGATATTTTAACAGCGTCGGAACCGATTATTTATTATCCACGAGAATAGGTGCCGGCGGAATGAGCGGCAGCCCCGCATTTGCAACAGTAAATAACGATAAAATTGTTTACGGAATTGTAACTAACCTTGGAATAAAATTTAATAGGATAACCTCTTCTAAATATGATGCCATAAATGCTATTATCAGCCGGAATACACCGGCAGAATTCGATTTAATTCCGATGAATGTAAAGGTAAGCCCGCAACTGATGAAGACAGGAAATGCATTCGAATCACTCAGCTTTATTCTTCATAATTATTCATCCGAAAATAAAAGTAATGCAAATATAACCGTTAATTTATATCTTTCAACCGACCCGGTTATAACTCCATCGGACGATTTAATTGCAACTTATAATTATCAGAAAAGCTTTGCATCAAAATCATCCGAATTAATTGTACAGTTAAATTCATTACCCGCGATAAACAAACCTGTTGGTGATTATTATGTAGGTATAATTATTTCCGGAGATAACAATGCAAACAACAATACTGTATCAGCTTCAGATGCGGCATCCATTACTGTTACAAACAACAATTATGTAACAATAAAAGGAAGAATTGTCTCGGCATCTGCAAACAGCGGAGTTAACGGAGTAAACCTGAACGGATTTCCATACCAGGTGAAAACTGATTTTAACGGATACTATGAAATACAGGTCAGTTACGGCTGGAACGGAACAGTGACACCCGTTAAACAGGGTTATGATTTTACTAATATTTCACAGTCATATTCAAATGTCACTCAAAATACAACCACAAATTATAGTGCCATTAAAAAGATTTTTGTTTTTTCCGGTTATATCAAATCTCCCAATGCCCAGGCACCCGTTAGCAATGTTAAATTATCAGGACTTGTAAACGAGCCTTACTCCGATGCAAACGGATTCTTTTCTGTAAGTTTATTTTACGGATGGTCGGGAAATTTATTCCCGGTAAAAGGTACTAACTGGAACTTTGAACCATATTCAAATACCACAACAACACTGACATCGGATAAATCAGCATATTTCAAGAGCGGTTTTTATGTCTCGGGAAGATGTTTTGAAAACACAGGAGAACCCATAACTGACGTTATTTTGAACGGTTTTCCGCATTCAGTACAATCGGATAATAACGGTGAATATAATGTATTTGTGGATTCCGGATGGACAGGAACGGTTGTCCCTGCCAAAAATAATATTTCTTTTTCTCCATCGGTAAGAAATTATGAAAATACAATTGCTTCCATTGATATGCAGGACTATGTGGAACAAAGTGCGGTTGTACTTAATTTAAAAGTACTGCTCGCAGGTGCAATGTATGAGAATTCAGATACAATGAAAACCGTGCTGAATTATAAGAACTATCTTCCTCTTGTACCGCCCGATACTCTAAGCGGAAATGTTACACCCTTTGTTTATATAAAAAAACCAACTGAATCCGTTACAAGCAAATTTTTTCAATATCATCGTAATATTGTTGACTGGGTTATAATAGAATTAAGACAGTATAAAAATATTACAACATCTGTCGATACAATAGCAGCTTTCATCCGAAATGACGGGAAAGTGATTAGCATTACAGGGGACACATTAATTACTCTTGATAAAAATATTCCCGCGGACAGTTATTTCGTTGTTATAAGACACAGAAATCATCTGGCAGTGATGAGCTCAAGCCCTATATATTTAAACTCTAAAACAGAACTTTATGATTTTTCAACTGACAGTTATCAGTTTTTTGGCGGAGATGCATCACTTTTACAGAATGGTAAATATGCTATGTACCCGGGAGATGCAGATTTTAACGGAATTATTAACTTAATAGATTATCATATATTTCAGAGTAACAGTATTCTTGCAAGTACAGGATATATATATTCAGATTTTAATCTGGATGGAATTGTAACCGGTTCAGACTTTAATATTTTTGCTCCTGTAAATAAAAAAAGAACAACAACAAACGTTCAAAATTCTTCATTAAAGAAATTCCTGAATGCACTGAAATAATACTGAATAGAATTTTTTTATTCCCCTGAAATCCCGAAAAATATTTTTTCGGGATTTTTTTTATTCATATAGAAAAGACCGAAATTTATAATTTTCTCATTATGAGACTTTTAAATAAAAAATATATTTATTACTAAATTGTAGGCCACAGTAATGGTCTCAAATTGAGACTTATTTCTCAAATATTCACCCTTTTCGTGCAAAATATGCTTATTTTAGACAATTCTTCTACAATATTATTTGGCACTATCTTTGCTAATATATAGTATAGAATGAATAAAATTATCATAAAATATTGGTTAGTAATAATGATCTTAACAGGAAGCGTGATAAGCGGTTTAGCACAGCCGAGCATAGATCAAAAGCTTTCAGTTTTTTCCAATTCAGGTACAAACGAAGGTTCGTTTATAGTTGACTATAAAATCAAGGGTTCACAGTTAACTAATTCGAAGACTTTAGGCTCACTGAGCGCAGACATCATTTATGACTCGACTCTTATAAGTTTCGTAAATATAACTAACTGGAATAACGGACTTACACAAAGCAGCGGATATGAAAAATTTGCGGGAAAAAATTCAGGTTCAGGACAGAATTGTTTTGTAAGAATTATGATAAATGCTTTAAACGTAAATGGAGACAGCTTAAGTTCACAGCTGGGCTATAATTTAGAAAACGGTTACTCGACTATAGTAAGATTAAATTTTATCATTCTTGATAATTCAAAATCGGTTTCCCTAACAATTAATCTTGTTACAAATCAGGCAGGTCTTTTTTCTAATCCGGGAAACAATCCGAATACATTTGAAATTAACGACCAGATATTATCTATACCGCAGGTTATTGAAAACGAAGCTTTGCCGGTTATGATGGCAGAGTTCAATTCCACCGTAAAAATGGATAATGTAACATTAAAATGGATAACATCGAGTGAGCATAACAATGAAGGATTCAGAATTGAAAGAAAACAAGCAAGCACGGAAAACTGGATAAATCTCGGAAACGTTAAAGGCGCAGGTAATTCCGGCTCCCCTATTCAATATACATTTGAAGATACAAAGCTTCAGAGCGGTAAATATAATTACAGGATTAAGCAGGTAGATAACAACGGGAATTTTAAATACTTCAGTTTAAATAATGTTGTAGAAGTTGGTATTCCTGCAAATTACAACCTGTCACAAAATTATCCGAACCCGTTTAATCCTACAACAAAGATTAATTATGAATTGCCGAAAGACAGCAAAGTGAATATAACGATTTTTGATATCCTTGGCCGTGAAGTAATCAGCCTGGTTAATCAGGAGCAAAAAGCAGGTTATTATACTGTAACCACAGACGCAAAAAATTTAGCAAGCGGAACATATTTTTACAGGTTAATTGCAAAATCCTCAGATAAAGATTATGTAATGTCCAAAAAAATGTGCATAGTCAAATAATACAATAGATTGTCGTTAGTCAGCAGGAAGCTTTACCAATCCTCCGGTCAAGGAAAGGTAAGGCTTTTTTTTTAAGTTAATATCCTGCCTTATATAATGATAACAAACGCATTTTCGACGCAGTAAATCAATTACCTGTCCAATAATAAACTGAAGATATTTTTATTATTTACTTGAATTATTAAAAAAACTATATTGTTTGAGAAGTAAAACACTATTGAAGAGGAAATCAAAATATGTCAAACTGGAAAGAAAAATCCAACTTAGATAAAAAAGCTTTATCGAAATATACATCTTTAAGCGGAAGGGAGCTTAACAATTGTTACTTTCCCGAAGATATTAAAGATTTGAATTATGAAAAACAGCTTGCAAATACGGGGCAATTTCCATATACCAGGGGTATTCACCACGATATGTATCGCGGAAAGCTCTGGACAATGAGGCAATTTGCAGGATTCGGAACTCCTGAAGATACAAATGAGAGATTCAAGTATTTGCTTACACACGGTCAGACAGGATTATCCACTGCATTCGATATGCCGACTTTAATGGGTTGGGATGCCGATGCTGAAATCTCCGAAGGTGAAGTGGGTATATGCGGCGTGTCTGTTTCTTCTCTTGCCGATATGGAAATACTCTTCGACGGTATTCCTCTCGATAAAGTTTCGACTTCTATGACAATCAACTCCCCCGCAATAATGATGTATGCATTTTATCTTGCTGTCGCAGATAAACAGGGTGTGCCATACAAAAGCTTAAGAGGCACATTGCAGAATGATATTCTGAAAGAATACATTGCGCAAAAAGAATTTATTTATCCGCCGAAAGAATCAATGCGCATTATCACGGACATGATTGAATTCAGCACAAACGAAGTGCCTCAGTTCAATCCTGTCAGCGTAAGCGGATACCATATACGCGAAGCAGGTTCTACTGCCGCGCAGGAGCTTGCATTTACACTCGCTGACGGATTTGCTTACGTGGAAGAGTGCATAAAAAGAGGAATGGATGTAGATGCATTCGCCCCGAGGATTTCGTATTTCTTTAATGCACATCTGGATTTCTTCGAGGAAATTGCAAAATACAGAGCCGCAAGAAGAATTTATGCAAAGAGAATGAAAAATAAATACGGTGCGAAAAGTCCGAAATCACATACTTTAAGATTCCATACTCAGACAGCTGGATGCTCTCTGACAGCTCAGCAGCCCGAAAATAACATCATCAGAACAGCCATTGAAGCCCTTGCAGCAGTGCTGGGGGGCACGCAGTCGCTCCATACAAACTCAATGGACGAAACACTTGCCCTGCCATCGGATAAAGCCGTTAAAATTGCCCTGCGTACTCAGCAGATTATTGCATATGAGCACGGAGTCGCAAGTGTTGCCGACCCACTCGGGGGAAGCTATTACGTGGAAAAACTGACAAACGATATCGAAGCTGAGGCTGAAAAATATTTTGAATTGATTGACGCTCAGGGCGGAGTAATTAACTGCATCGAAAACGGATTCTTCCAGAAAGAAATCGCTGATTCCGCTTACCGCTATCAGCAAGAGCTCGACAGGAAAGAAAAAATTATCGTCGGCCTGAATGATTTCGTTGAAGAAAACGAACAAATCGAAATACCAATCTTAAAAATATCAAAAGAAGTCGAAGAGCTTCAGGTAAAAAGACTTCGGGAATTAAAAGCTTCACGTAATAATGAGAATGTAAAAAAATCTCTTGAAGCATTAAAGATATCCGCTTCTGACGGAACCAACCTTATGCCGAGAATACTTGATTGCTCAAGAAACTACGTCACACTAGGCGAAATGTGCAGCGAGCTGAAGGTCGTGTTCGGAGTATATCAAGAACAAGCGGTGTTTTAAAGTTCGTTGAGTCTGTTAAGTGTATTGAGTAAAAATCAAAAACAAAAATGATCGTTTTGATAAGTATCCCCAGGTACTAACTTCTTGCTTCTAACTTCCAACTTCTGTCTACTGAAATATTTGTATTTCATTTATTATATAATATTACTTATTTAATATGATTATCATTTCTATTTCTAATAAAACAAAACTATGGAAAAAATTCTTTCTGCATTACTGCTTTCTTTTGCTGCTCTGTTCCCGCTTGTAAATCCTATAGGGGCAATTCCTGTGTTTTGCTCACTTACCGCCGATTCATCCGGTGAATACAGAAAAAAAGCGGCGCTAAAAACCTCAATAAATGTTTTTTTTATACTTCTTGTTTTTTATTTAGTCGGTGAATTCGTGCTTGAATTCTTTGGCATATCGCTTGGAGTGTTGAAAATTGCAGGCGGCCTGATAGTCGCCCATACTGCCTGGGAAATGGTTACGAGCAAAAGCAAGCTCTCACACGAAGAGAGCAGTGAAATGCATGCAAAAGATGATATTTCCTTCACGCCGATGGCTTTGCCGCTTTTAAGCGGACCCGGCTCGATTGGTGTTGCAATCGGTATGTCCATTCCGGGTTATCAAACCGAATATACACTGGGTATAAGTGCCGGTATATTGCTTATTTCCATTGTGGTTTACACAGCACTTTTACTTTCAAGTCCTATATTAAAACTTCTTGGAAAAACCGGTGTCGGCATTCTTAACAGAATAATGGGATTTTTCATACTCGCAATAGCAGTCCAGCTTGTTGTACACGGAATAATGATGGTTAATCACTGATTACTCTGAATTCACAGATTTCACTGAAAGAGCAAAGAGAAAGAAATTATTGAATACATTTTTCATTTATAATTAAACTTAATTATAGAATTTTTCCTAACCACTTAAAACACTACAGATGCGTTTTTTGCATCCCCCTTGGCGGACTTCTATTAACTCTCCTATCTGACTAATTTTTATATATTAAAGTAATTTTATGTTTTTTATATTATGAAAATTATATTTGAGGAATTGTAATTATTGAAATTACTGAAATTAATATTACTTATCAGACCCAAGCAATGGCTGAAGAATTTCTTTGTTTTTGCTCCCATTATTTTTGCGGGACAGCTGTTAAGTTTCGACCATTTTTTTAAAAATGTAATTGCATTTCTTGCCTTCTGTGGTGTTTCGAGCCTTGTATATATAATTAATGACATTACTGACATAGAATCAGACAGAATTCACAAGAAAAAGAGGTTCAGACCGCTTGCTTCAGGTGAAGTTACAATAAACCAGGCGAAAATTTTCTTTTTGATAATAGCAGTTATCACTACTTTTTTATGCTATAAAACGAATATCTATTTTTCCTCAATAGTAATAATATATTTTGTTATTAATCTCTTATATTCACTTTGGGTAAAAGACATTGTTATTTTAGACGTATTTTTTATATCATTCGGATTCATGCTAAGGGTAATAGCAGGCGCGGCCGCAATCGATGTCTCGATATCGAGCTGGATGATACTTACAACAATTTTTATTTCATTATTCCTTGCAATCTCGAAAAGAAGGGCTGAACTCTCGCAGATTGATTCAGAAAGCATAGATAAGCAGAGAAAAGTTTTAAGCTATTATGATATTACATTTACCGACCAGATGAATACTATTGCCGCAACAGGCACAATAATATGCTATGCTCTTTATACTGTCTCGGAAAAAGCAACATCGACTTTTCACACAGATAATCTGATTTACACTACACCGTTTGTGATATACGGCATATTCAGGTATTTATATCTTTTGCACAAAAAAAATCTTGGCGAAAACCCTGAGCAGATTGTAACAAAAGATATCCCCCTTATAATAAATTTGATATTATGGTTTATATTTTCGGTAATCATTATTTACAAACAACATTTTTTCCGATAAAATCTGGAACAGTCATCAGAAATAAGTAAATCTTTACAATACAAAGCCGAATTAATCCTCTTGTTTGTAGCATTAAACTGGGGTCTGAGTTTCCCTATGATAAAAATCGGATTGCTTTACTGCCCCCCGTTTACGTTTGTATTTATCAGGTTTTTTATTACACTTCTGATTTTCGTATCATTTTTTTATAAAAAAATCAGGTTATTCAAATATAGCGAAATAAAATACGGAATATATTTAGGCGTATTTTTATTTGTAGGATTTTTAACTCAAACTACGGGATTAAAATATACAACTGCATCGAATTCGGCTTTCATAACAGGTACAAACATAGTGCTGATTCCTTTCACACAGATTCTGATTATCAAAACAAAACCGAAGATTGAAAATGTGATTGGCATAATTATTGTCGTTATAGGATTATATTTTCTTACGAATATAAAGAGCGACCAGATAAATACAGGTGATTTATTGACGATATTGTGTGCAATATCATTTGCATTTTACATTGTTTACCTTGATAAATTTTCCGAAAAAACAGATACAGATGCGCTGATATTCGGTCAATTTTTAACGACAACTGTACTTACATTTATTAGTGTGGTATTCTTTGAAAAATATTTTTTCAGCGATGTTCACATAACATTTAATTCTTCACTTATAGGTTCATTAATTTTCACAGCACTTTTTAATACTTTTTTGGGTTTATTTTTATCGACACGTTACCAGAAATTTACATCGCCTGTAAGAGCAGGATTGATATATAACATGGAACAGATTTTTGCCGTAATATTTGCATATTTTATATTAAGCGAAATGATGACTACAGTGCAGGTAATCGGAGCCGGAATAATGATTTTTGGTGTTGTTATTTCGGAATTTTATAACGTAATTATCGGAAAGCTCAGGAAATGAAATGCCTGAAAATAACAATAAGCGGTATCGTTCAGGGTGTCGGATACAGATATTTTTGTTATAAAAAAGCCATGGAATACGGTATTAAAGGTTATGTAAGAAACTTGCATAACGGAAACGTGGAAGTCGTTGCAAGCGGCGAAGACAATTTAGTGGGTGATTTTGTTAAAGAATTAAATACAGGCGCTAGGTTCTCTTCAGTAAAAGCGATAAAAATCGAAGAATCAGAGCCGAAAAAAGAGTATTCGGGGTTTACAATTTACTAATATTAATTTACTTGTTTATATCATTAACTTCTTTTATTATTGTTAAAAAAAGGAGAAATATAAAGATAAGGATACAACCTTAAATTTAAAAAAGAATTATGCTTAACAGAAAAAATTTATCCTTTTTATTTTTATTTTTTACCGTTCAGTTTTCATTTCTTTATGCACAATCTATAACAACATATAATTTTCTGAAACTTGATGTAGATGCTCGTTCTTCATCAATGGCAGGAAGTTTTGTTTCAATGGAAAACGACGCTAACCTGATTTTTTACAATCCGGCAGGTCTTGCAACAGTGACGACACGAAAAGCTTCAGTCGGGTTTTTCAAATATCTTCTCGATATTAATTCGGGTAACATTGCATATACGCAGAAATACAAGGATTACGGATATTTCGGAATCGGCGTAAGATATGTAAATTACGGGTCATTTGATAAATATGATGAAG
>Ga0182021_10006236_pt1 | contig 14157 bp, 15 predicted proteins | sample 612E3MmetaG_FD_120493 | JGI IMG/M metagenome (GOLD analysis project Ga0182021, IMG submission 120493) | Permafrost microbial communities from Stordalen Mire, Sweden - 612E3M metaG (Illumina Assembly) | ecosystem: Environmental > Terrestrial > Soil > Wetlands > Permafrost | place: Sweden... | reverse complement strand
AGCGCCGTCGGACCGGTTAGTTGGTGGTGTTGCTCATTGCGGCGTACTCATCGAGTGGTCATGAGCGTGAGCCCACTTTCTGGTCGTCACTTGCCCGATCGGGCAGTCAGCCGCTAAGTCTAGGGGCAAGTCTCGCCCGCCTGAAATCCGACGCCAGTCCAGAGGTCCGCCCAGTCCACGACGATGCCGGGCGACTTCAGCGCCCGGGCCCACGCCTTACGTCGCGTGGCGGTCTCGATGCACGTACGGGACGGGTGAACCCATGCTCCGCGACCCGGGAGCCGACGACGCACGTCGAGGGCGACGCCGCCAGCCTCGACCACGACGCGTACGAGCTCGGTGATGGGAGCGCGGGCCCGGCAGCCGACGCAGGTCCGTTCGGGGAGGGCCACGCGCTCACCGTAGCCGACGGCCCCACTCGTACGAACACCTCAGGTCGCACACAGCCCTCACTCAGACGGCGGGACTGTGATGGTGGTCAGTCGGAAAGGCCGACCAGAGAGACGGAGGTAGCGATCGCACAGCGAGAGAACCCTTCCACCGCTGGACCCGGCATCTCGACGATGTCGGGTCCTGGTGCGTCCGGCTACTTCTCGACCGCCGCGACGTCGGGCCTGATGTCGATGCGCCAGCCCGTCAGGCGGGCCGCGAGGCGAGCGTTCTGCCCCTCGCGACCGATGGCGAGGCTGAGCTGGTAGTCCGGGACGATGACCCGCGCCGACTTGGCAGCCGCGTCGACGATCTCGACGCTCGACACGCGCGCCGGTGACAGCGCGGACGCGACGAACTTCACCGGGTCCTCGGACCAGTCGACGATGTCGATCTTCTCGTCGCTCAGCTCGTGCATGACCGCCCGTACACGCTGGCCCATCGGGCCGATGCAGGCGCCCTTCGCGGACACGTCGGGGTTGGTCGTCCGTACAGCCAGCTTCGTCCGGTGCCCGGCCTCACGCGCGATCGACTTGATCTCGACGACCCCCTGCTCGATCTCGGGGACCTCGAGCTTGAACAGCTTCTCGACGAGCCCCGGATGCGTACGGGACACGACGACCTGGAGACCACGGAGCTCGCGACGTACGGCCACCACGTACACGCGGAGCCGTCGGCCGTGGCTGTAGTCCTCGCCCGGTGTCTGCTCGGCCAGCGGCAGGATCGCCTCGACCTTGCCCAGGTCGACGCGCACGGTGGAGCTGTGGTGGTCCTGCTGCACGACGCCGAGGAGGATGTCGCCCTCGCTCGCGGCGAAATGGCCGTACTTCTGGTCGTCCTCGGCCTCACGCAGACGCTGCATGACGATCTGCCGGGCGGTCGCGGCGGCGATCCGTCCGAAGTCCGTCGGGGTGTCGTCGAACTCTCCGACCTTCTCCCCGTCGGAGTTCAGCTCGGGTGCGAAGACGTGGACCGCCCCGGACTTGCGGTCGATCGTGACCCGCGCACCCATCGTGTGGTTGTCCGTCTTCTCGTACGCGTTGAGCAGGGCGTCCTCCAGGGCGTCCATGACGACCGCGATGGGGATGTCCTTGTCAGCCTCGAGCTGCCGCAGCGCGGCCATGTCGATGTCCATGTCACTCCTCGTCTGCGATGTCGTCGTCGAGCTCGAGGTCGTGCGGCCTGTTGAGCTCCACCTGGACCACGGCCTTCCTCACGTCTCCGAAGGAGACGGCGACCGGCTCGCCGTCGACCGTGAGCGTGGCGCCGGTGTCGGTCGTGGCCGCGATCCGGCCGGTGACCTTGGTGCCGTCCATGCTGGTCACGGCCACGAGCCGGCCGGTGTTGCGCCGCCAGTGGGCGGGCTTCGCCAAGGGGGTGGTGACTCCTCGAGAGCTCACTTCGAGGACGTACGCCTGGTTGCCGGTCAGGTCGGACTCGTCCAGTGTGTCGGACACAGCCCTGGTCGCGTCGGCCACCTCGTCGAGCAGCGGACCCCGGCCCTTGGGGCCGTCACCGTCGACCGTGATCCGCAGCACCGAGCGGGAGCCGGCACCGACCACTACGAGATCGTCGAGCTCCAGCCCACGGTCAGCGAGGACCGGTTCCAGCAGCGCGCGCAACGCAGCGACATTCATGTTCGGTCCTCCGATTGGGTCGAGCTGTTGTGCAGGCCAGCATAGCCGGGACACTAGGTTGGAGGCATGCATCGCCGGACCCTGCTGCTGGGCATCGTGGGTCTCGGCGCAGCCGGATGCTCGGTGAGCGACCCCCGGATCACGGGCACGCCGAAGCCGATCTACACGCCCCCTGCTCCCGTACCGCCGGTCGGCGCGGACCACCTCGCTGGTCTCGAGGCGGGCGTGGCGGCGCTGCTCACGGCCATGGCCGGCGCTCCCTGGGCGGCCGGCGACACCGCCCGGTACCAGCTGATCGCGAGCGTTCACCAGACCCACCACGCGGTACTCGCATCCGCCGAGCCGCTGCGCCGCCAGCCGGTGCCGGTGGACCCGGTGACAGTCGGGGCACCCGCGACGCGCGAGCAGGCGCTGACGACGGCAGCCGGTCTGCTCACCACCCTCCAGAACGCCCACACGGCCCTGGCAGCGCAGGCGACAGGCGATCTCGCCGCCTTCTGGGCCTCGCAAGCCGCGTCTGCCGTCCAGTCGCGCACGGCGCTGACGACCGCCGTGTCCACCGTGACCACGGCGGTCCCGTTGCGCGAGGTGGCCGTCACGACACCCGCCACCGCCACGGACGACCTGCTCAACCGCTACCACGAGGCGGTCTTCGGGCTGGAGTCGGCACTGGGACGCCTCACGACGGCCAACCCCGCACGTACAGCCCTGGACGGCATCGTGGTCGAGGTGAAGACGCAGCGGGACGCGCTCACGGCCCGCGGCAGGGCCGCCTCGCAGACCCCGGCGCCCGGCGCGGCTGCCTACTCGATCCCGACCACAGCCTCGGACGCCGACGCGTTGGCACTCGTCGCCAGGCTGCTGGCGGCGATCTCGCAGGGTGCCGCCGTCGCCGTGGCCAGCGCCACGAAAGACGTCACGACCGCCGTGGGCGACCTCGCGGATGCGTCGATCCTCGGTCTGCCGCTCGGGATGGGAATGGCCGAGTACCCCGGCTGGCCCGACTCCTGAGGCAGCGCCCCCCCCAGGCCCTGTGCATAACTTCCCCACGCGGGTCGTCGAGCCGCAAGGCTTCCGTCATGACCTTTCATGACGTACCACGCGACCTTGCCCGCCACCCGCTCACGGATCCTCGGCTCGTCGCCGATGTCCTCGACCTCTGCGTTCCGTTCCCTGACCGGGAGGCCGGTGCCATCTGCGTCCTGCTCTGCGACGAGGAGGACCGGCTCGACCAGCCCATGGTGATCGGTGAGATCGGCCATCCGAGCGCCGAGGACCGGCTCCAGTTCATGTACGGGATCTTCGGCATGGCCCGCCAGCTGATCCCGCACGGCTCCCTGCTCCTCGCCATCGCACGAGCCGACGGGCTGTCGCTCACTCCGGACGACGCCCTGTGGGCGAGGTCGGCCCTCGCGGCCGCGGACGGCTACCGGCTCCTCGGGATCCACGTGGTCACGATGCACGGCAGCCGCGAGATCCCGCGGGCCGCCGCGGCCTGAACGGTCACACCAGCAGCTGGATCGTGTCCCACGCGAGCTTGCATGCGAGCAGGCTGATGGCGACGAGGAACACCTTCCGTACGAAGCCGTTGCCGTGACGGATGGCCATCCGCGCGCCGATCGCTCCACCGGACAGGTTCGCCATCGCCATCACTGCCCCGATCCCCCACAGCACGTGGCCGCTGACCCCCAGCACGACGAGGGCCGCGACGTTGGTCGTGAGGTTGGCCAGCTTGGTGAGCACGGTGGCGGACAGGAAGCCGTAGCCGATGACGGCGACCAGCAGGATGACGAAGAACGTTCCGGTGCCGGGCCCGACGAGACCGTCCCATAGCCCGACCCCGAGCCCGATGGCCACGACCCGTACGACCCGTGCGCGGCCCTCGTGCTTGAGGTGGGTCTCCATACCCATCGCGGGCCGCCGCAGCGTGTACACGCCGACGACGATCACGGTGAGCAGCACGAGGGGCGTGAACAGCGCTCGCGGGAAGAACCGTACGAGCTGGGCGCCGGCGGTCGACCCCGCGTACGCGGCCGCCATGAGCGGCAGCGCCACCTTCCACTCGACCGTGACCTTGCTCAGGTACATCCCGGTCGCGACGGCCGTACCGGCAGCGCTCGACAGCTTGTTCGTGCCGGACACCGTGGCGACCGCCGTGTCGGCGGGCAGGCCGATGAGCAGGCTCGGCAGCTGGATCAGGCCGCCGCCGCCCACGACCGAGTCCACCCAGCCGGCAGCGAAGGCGGCCACGACGAGCAGCGCCATCGTGGCCAGCGGCAGACCGAGGATCACTCTCCGCGCACGTCCGCGATGACCCGTGCGACCACGTCGTCGACCCCGACCTCGTCCTTGGTGCCGGCCGTACGGTCCCGCACCTCGACGACGCCGTTCACCAGGCCACGGCCCACGACGACGGCGGTCGGGATGCCGAGCACCTCGGCGTCGGTGAACTTCACGCCCGGCGACGCCTTGCGGTCGTCGAGCAGCACGTCGAGTCCCGATCCGGACAGCTCGAGCGCGATGCGCTGAGCCTCCGCGGCCAGCTCCGGCTCCTTGCCGGCCGCGAGCACGACCACGTCGAACGGCGCCAGGTTGCGCGGCCACGCGAGACCCCGGTCGTCGCACGTGGTCTCGGCGACCATGGCGACGGCCCGCGAGATGCCGATCCCGTACGAGCCCATCGTCACGGTCGCGAGCTTGCCGTTCTGGTCCAGCACCTTCGGCCCGAGCGCCTCGGCGTACTTCGTGCCGAGCTGGAAGATGTGGCCCATCTCGACGCCGCGTGCGAGCTCCAGCGGACCGGACCCGTCGGGCGCCGGATCGCCGGCCCTCACCTCGGCGACGTCGATCACGCCGTCGGTGGTGAAGTCGCGGCCCGCGACGAGGTTGACGACGTGGTGGTCGGCGACGTTGGCGCCGGTCACCCAGGCCGTACCGTCCACGACCCTCGGATCGACCAGGTAGCGGATGCCGCTCGCCGACTCCTTGCCCAGCATCAGCTGCCCGTCCTTGGCGGGGCCGATGTAGCCCTTGACCAGCGCCGGGTTCGCGGCGAAGTCGGCGTCGCCGAACGCGACGGCCTCGGCCGGTGCGATCGCTGCCTCGAGCCGCTTGACGTCCACGTCGCGGTCGCCGGGCAGGCCGACGATGAGCGCTTCCTTGGTGCCGTCGGGGTTCTGCAGCATGAACACGACGTTCTTCAGCGTGTCGGCCCCGGTCCAGGGGCGGTCGGCGCGCGGTGCGGTCTCGTTCACGGCGGTGACAAGCGTGTCGATCGTGCCTGCGCCCGGCGTGTGGATGACGAGCGGCGCGGGCGTCGACGAGGCGTCCACCGGAGCGGGGGGCACGACCGTGACAGCCTCGACGTTGGCCGCGTACCCACCGGGAGACCGTACGAACGTGTCCTCGCCGTTCGGTGCGATCGCGAGGAACTCCTCGGACGCCGACCCGCCCATCGCCCCCGACATGGCCTTGACGATGACGTAGTCGAGCCCGAGCCGGTCCATGACCTTGATGTACGCGCCGCGGTGGATCTCGTACGAGCGCTGCAGACCCTCGGCGTCCATGTCGAACGTGTACGAGTCCTTCATGATGAACTCGCGCCCGCGGAGCAGACCGGCGCGCGGACGGGCCTCGTCGCGGTACTTGGTCTGAATCTGGAACAGCGTGAGCGGCAGGTCCTTGTACGAGCCGTACAGGTCCTTGACCAGCAGCGTGAACATCTCCTCGTGCGTGGGGCCGAGGAGGTAGTCGCCGCCCTTGCGGTCCTTGAGCCGGAACAGGTTCGGGCCGTACTCGGTCCACCGGTGCGTCGTCTCGTACGGCTCCCGGGGCAGCAGCGCGGGGAACCGCACCTCCTGGGCGCCGATCGCGACCATCTCCTCGCGCACGATCTGCTCGACCTTCGCGAGCACCTTCAGGCCGAGCGGCAGCCAGGAGTAGATGCCGGGGGCCGCGCGGCGGATGTAGCCGGCGCGTACGAGCCAGCGGTGGCTCGGCACCTCGGCATCGGCCGGGTCCTCCCGCAACGTGCGGACGAACAGCTGCGACATCGTCGTGACGGCCACGGACAACTCCCTGGTGAGGCGAATGGGATTTCAGTGCCGAAGCCTAGCGACCCGGCGCTGTCGGTTGCCGACCATGGTCGTCGCCCGGACCCCTCGGGCCAGGTGGGGGTGGCGCCTGTCATAGGCCTGTACGGGCCCTGCGAGCCAGCGGTGCATCCCTGTCGATGGGGAGCCTGCCGTCGCGTACCCTCGTCTCCGTGACGCAGCCTGGAGAGCAGAACGACCCCCGTTACCAACCGCTGTGGTGGGAGCAGGGCCCCTCGGGCGCGCAGGGCTATCCGGAGCCGAACGGGAACTACCTCGCGATGCAGCAGACGCCGCCACACGGCGCATACCCACAGCAGGTGGCCACAGGGCATCTCCGCGTGCACCTCCAGGGCAGCGTGCTGACCAGCAGCGTGGTCACGCCGACGCTGCTCATCAACAACCAGGTGGTCAAGGCCTCGTACGGACCGAACGACTACGCCCTTCCGGCCGGCGCGTACCGCGTCAGTGCGTACACGCAGTGGATGCGTCAGTACGGACAGGCTGCGCTCGACGTCGCGCTCTACCCAGGTCAGGCGATCGAGGTCTTCTACGCCTCGCCCCTGCACCAGTTCACGACGGGCTCCATGGGCTTCACGAAGCAGAAGCGCAAAGGCACGGGCCTCTTCATCGGCCTCATCGCCCTGGTGATGGTCTTCGTCGTCGGCATGCTGTTCATCGGTCTCGGGTCATGAACCGGGCAGCATGGATCGCCCTAGCCGTCATCGTGGCGATGGTCTTCGGATCCGCGTTCCTGGTGTTCTTCGTCATCAACCCCTGAGGGGTCAGGAGAGCGTCAGTACAGCACCGTCGCGAGGGCGCCGACCTCGTCGAAGCCGACCCGCCGGTACAGGGCGCGGGCGGTCGTGTTGAAGTCGTTCACGTACAGGGTCACGTGCTGCCACTGCTCGCGGCACAGCTCGACGACGGCTGCCATCGCCGGTGTGGACTTGCCGCGACCTCGAAGGTCAGGCCGCAGCCACACCCCGGCCACCTGGCAGATGTTCGAGGTCGAGGAGCCGACGTCTGACTTGAAGATCACACCACCGTCCTCGACGATCCCCATGGCGCAGCCGGTCTCGAGCAGGCGGTCCACGTACCAGCGGTAGCCGTTCGTACCGTCGAGCGGCGAGACGCCGACCTCCTCGGTGTACATGGCGACGGCCGCCTCGAAGTAGCTGTCACCGTCGGCCGGACCGATCCTGCGCACGCGCGGGTCGGCGGCCACGGTCGGCGGTCCCGAGATGACCATCAGCGGCTGGCAGGCGCGGATCTCGCGGGGACGCTGCCAGGCGCCGGGCCACTTGCGGCAGAGCTTGTCGTACAGGCTGAGCGCCTCGTCGGCGACGCCGAGGATCGAGGCGCAGGTTCGGATCGGGCCGATGCGGGTCACGTACGCGTCGAGGGCCGCCGGCGTGCCGTTCACGGGCACCATGTTGGCCCCGTGATGGAGGATCGACACGAGCTCGCCGTCCTCCTCGTAGCCCCAGACGTCGCAGCCGAGCATGAACGCCTCGAGCCCGCCCGTACGGATCCGGGAGGCGACGAACACGTTCTCGAAGGGCCGCCTGCTGAGCAGCTCGGTGACCTTCGGCAAGTCCTCGTTGGTGAGCGTCCGGACGTGCGAGGACATTCAGCCCACCGTGACGATCGGCGCTCCGGCCGTCTCGCCCATCTCCTCGGCCAGCTTCATGGCCTCGGCGATGAGGTTCTCGACGATCTGGTCCTCGGGAACGGTGCGGACGACTTCGCCGCGGACGAAGATCTGGCCCTTGCCGTTGCCGGACGCGACACCGAGGTCGGCCTCGCGCGCCTCCCCGGGGCCGTTCACGACGCAGCCCATGACGGCGACGCGGAGCGGTACGGTCATGCCGGCCAGACCGGCGGTGACCTCGTCGGCCAGCGTGTACACGTCGACCTGCGCGCGACCGCACGACGGGCACGAGACGATCTCGAGGTGGCGCGGCCGCAAGTTGAGCGACTCCAGGATCTTGATGCCGACCTTGACCTCTTCGACCGGTGGCGCGGACAGCGAGACCCGGATCGTGTCGCCGATCCCCTGGCTCAGCAGCGCGCCGAACGCGGTGGCCGACTTGATCGTGCCCTGGAACGCCGGGCCGGCCTCGGTGACGCCGAGGTGCAGCGGGTAGTCGCAGGCCGCGCTGAGCTGCTCGTACGCGCGGACCATGACGACAGGGTCGTGGTGCTTGACGGAGATCTTGAAGTCGCGGAAGCCGTGCTCCTCGAACAGGCTCGCCTCCCACAGAGCGGACTCGACGAGCGCCTCGGGCGTCGCGGAGCCGTACTTGTCCATGATCCGCTTGTCGAGCGACCCGGCGTTGACGCCGATGCGCAGCGACACGCCCGCGTCCTTGGCGTAACGCGCGATCTCGCCGACCTTGTCGTCGAACGCCTTGATGTTGCCGGGGTTGACGCGTACGGCCGCACAGCCGGCGTCGATCGCCGCGAACACGTACTTCGGCTGGAAGTGGATGTCTGCGATGACCGGGATCTGGGACTTCTTGGCGATGATGGGCAACGCGTCGGCGTCGTCCTGGCTCGGGACCGCCACGCGGACGATGTCGCAGCCTGCCGCCGTCAGCTCGGCGATCTGCTGCAGCGTCGCGTTGATGTCCGTGGTCTTGGTCGTGCACATGGACTGCACAGAGATCGGAGCGTCGCCGCCGACGAGCACCTTGCCGACCTTGATCTGACGCGTCGGGTGGCGCTTCGCGAGCACGGGTACGGGAGGCTTGGGCATCCCCAGGGTCACGGGCACGGAGTGGGCTCCTCGGTCAGAAGATGCGAATGGGACTCACGATGTCGGCCACCACGAGGATGACTCCAGCGATCGCGAGGAACGCCCCCACAACATACGCCAATGGCAAAAGGCGCGCAGTGTCGAAGAAGCCGTACGCGGGACGCCTGAACAGACGAGCCAGCGCTCGCCGCAACGCCTCCCACAGCGCCCCGGCGATGTGGCCGCCGTCGAACGGCAGGAGAGGGACGAGGTTGAGGATGGCGACGAACAGGTTCACGGCACCGAGCAGCGAGAAGTAGGACGCGATCCGGCTCCCGAGCGTCAGCTGGTCCGTCGTGGCGATCTCGCTCGCCGCGACAGAGGCACCGACGACGCTGAGCGGGCCGTTGACATCGCGCGCCTTGCCGGTGACCAGGTTGTAGCCGGTCATGAAGACCTTCTGCGGGAACGTCGCCAGAGCACTCACGCTCTGGGTCGTCATCTTCCACATGTCCTGGGCGGTGCCGACGGGGCCGACGCGGACGTTCGTGACACCGCTGGACATGCCGGCGAACCCCGCCGTCACGGTCTTGGTCGGGTCGTTGAGGTCGGCGAGCTGTCGCATCACACCGTTGACGGTCGGCAGCGTCATGCGCCCCTGCCCGGGGCGGTCGACGGTGAAGGCCAGCGGTCCTTCGCCCTGGGCACGGACGAGGACGACGAGGTCACGCCACGTCGTGACCGAGGTGCCGTTCAGCGCCACGACCGTGTCTCCCACCTCGATGCCCGCCTGCTTGGCCGGCGGGGCGACGCATGCCGCGGGTGCGGGCTGGAGGCAGTCCGAGACCGAGGCGATGCCGAGGGTCTGCTCCTGCTGGCCGTATGCGAGGTTGATGCCGAGGAAGATGAAGAACGCGAGCAGGATGTTCATGAGCGGACCGCCGGCCATGATGATGAGCTTCTGCCAGGTCTTCTTCTGGTAGAACAGCCGCCCGGTACGGACGTCGGTCTCAGTGATGTCGTCCCGCTCGGCGTCGCGCGCGCTGTCAGCGAACGCGGCGAGGCGACCCTTGCTGTCGGCTCGACCCGGCGGGTACATCCCGACCAGCCGTACATAGCCACCGAGCAGGATCCACTTGATCCCGTACTCCGTCTCGCCCCGTCGGAACGACCAGATGCGCTTGCCGAAGCCGACGAAGTACACGGGCACCTTGACGCCGAACAGCTTCGCCGGAATCAGGTGTCCGAACTCGTGCAGCGCGATCGACGCCATGATGAGCGCGAAGAAGCCCAGTCCGGCGAGTACGCCCCAGACGACGGTCACTCCGACTCCTTCCGCGTGATGCCCTCGGCACGACGCCGGCCCCACGAGTCAGCGGCCAGGACGGCCTCGATGCTCAGGTCGCCGTCGGCGATCCAAGCTGCTCCTGGTGTCGATTTTACGTCCACCGTCTGTGCGAGGTGCTCGTCGAGCACGATACGTACGGTGGCCGTGATGTCGAGGAAGCCGATCCTGCCCTCGCAGAACGCGTCCACGGCGGCCTCGTTGGCGGCGTTGTAGACGGCTGGTGCCGTACCTGCTGCGGCGCCCGCCGCACGTGCCAGGTCGACCGCCGGGAACGTCTCGTTGTCGAGCGGCTCGAACGTCCAGGAGGTCGGGTCGGTCCACGAGCACGGCGCTGCCACGTCGGGGAGACGGTCGGGCCAGGTCAGCGCGAGCCCGATCGGCAGCCGCATGTCCGGCGGAGAGGCCTGTGCGATGGTCGACCCGTCGACGTACTCGACCATCGAGTGCACGATCGACTGCGGGTGCACCACGACCGTGATGTCCTCGAGCGCCACGTCGTAGAGGAGGTGGGCCTCGAGCAGCTCGAGGCCCTTGTTGACGAGCGTCGCGGAGTTGATCGTGATGACGCGGCCCATCGACCAGTTCGGGTGGGCGAGGGCCTGGGCCACCGTGACGTCGCGGAGCTGGTCGGCCGTACGGCCGCGGAACGGGCCACCAGACGCCGTGAGGATCAGGCGCCGCACCTCGTCGGCACGTCCCGCCCGCAGGGCCTGCGCGAACGCCGAGTGCTCGGAGTCGACGGCGACGAGCTGTCCGGGCGCCGCAGCGGACGTGACGAGCCGGCCACCGATGACGAGCGACTCCTTGTTGGCCAGTGCCAGGGTCGTGCCGCGGGCGAGCGTCGCCATCGTCGGGCGAAGGCCGGCAGCACCCGTGATCGCGTTGAGCACGACGTCGCAGTCGGCGGCGGCGAGCTCCGTGGAGGCGTCGGGGCCGACGGACAGCTCCGGACAGTCCGTACCGAGCGCCTTCCGCAGCGCGTCCGCAGCCTCGCTCGTCGGCAGGGCTACGACCTTCGGAGAGAAGTCCCGCACCTGCTGCGCCAGCAGGTCGATCCGGCTACCGGCGGCCGAGAGCGCCGTGATCGCGAACCTGTCCCGGTTGCGCGACACGACATCGAGGGTCTGGGTCCCTATGGATCCGGTGGAACCGAGCAGGACGACTTCTCGCACGTCCATCAAGTTAGCGCCGTGCACCCTCGAGTGTCGCCAGTGCTTTCGGGATCGCGACGCTGAGCAGGATCCCGAGGGTGGTCTTGGTGTTGTCGATGAGCATGACCAGAAGCATGTCCTCCTGCGACCGCACGACGACGGCACTGTGGTCGCTGTGGAGGTCGAGCAGGAAGTAGCGGTTGAGGCCGGGGTACATGATCCCCTCGAGCATCTTGTTGATCTGCTCGGTCATGAGGGTGAACAGCGCCGACGACTGCGGGTTCGCGTTGAACCCCACCAGGCTGATGCCGGTGGTGAGGTCGAGGATGTCGGCCGCGACGAGGCCGTCGCGCAGCTGCGACTGGAGGTCGGCGACCGCACTCTCCAGCTGGGAAGGATCGACGTCCAACATGCGCCTGAATGCTCCTCGCGTGGTCGGGCCAGTGTCTCGTGGGTACTCTCACGGTATCGGGACCCGCGAACACCTGCAGCACACGTGAGGACACGCTCACTCCAACGGGTGCAGGCTTCGCCCATGCGCCACAGTGGAGGGGTGACACACACGGTCGGCAGCGTGGAGGTCGAGTCCCTGGACCAGTTCGACCGGCTGCGGTCTCGGAGCCGGTCGATGGCCGGCTGGTTCGTCCAGGATCTGGACCTGAGGGAGCGATCCGAGTCCCTCCTGACCGCCAGGCCGCAGGGCGCGGTCTTCCTGGGCTGCCACATCGCCCTGGAGGTCGAGGACTCGCTCCGAGACCGCGGCGCACTGGTGTTCCCGGAGATCGCCGGGCTGCCGTTCGACCCGTACCGGGCCAGCCTGTACACAGCGGCCGAGCTGTACGGGGACGTGCCCGGCGGCGGGGCGTACGCGGAGTCGCCGGATGCGCTCAGCAACGCGTGGCGCCTTTCTCAGGGCACTCCCCCGGACGTCGCGGCGACGCTCGCCATGAGCCTCCACGACCACTCCATCGGCGACGCGCTCATGGACGCGGTGGACAGGATCGACCGCGCACACGTCGTCGGCGTCATGGGCGGCCACGGAGTCGTCCGCGGCAGCGAGATGTACGCGGACGCGGCGAAGCTCGGACTCGCCCTGACCCGTGCCGGCATGACCGTGCTCACAGGCGGCGGCCCTGGCGCGATGGAAGCCGTCAACCTCGGGGCGCGGATGGCGTCGGCCCCCGCAGACCTCGACGAGGTGCTCGCGAGTCTGGCGGTGGTTCCCGGGTTCCTGCCGAGCGTCGACGCCTGGGCGCGTGTGGCGCTCGAGGTGTGTGCGAAGTACCCCGAGGGCGGCGGGTACGGCGTCCCCACCTGGTTCTACGGCCACGAGCCGCCGAACGTGTTCCCCTCGGAGATCGCCAAGTACTTCTCCAACGCGCTGCGCGAGGACACGCTGCTGGCGCTGTGCGGGGGCGGCGTGCTGTACCTGCCGGGCGCCGCCGGGACGGTCCAGGAGATCTTCCAGGCGGTGACGCCGGCGTACTACGCGCCCGACGGGACCCGGATCGCTCCGCTCGTCCTGGTCGGCCGTGAGTACTGGACGGGGACGCTGCCGGCATGGCCGCTCCTGACCTCGCTGGCGGCCGGTCGCGGCATGGCCTCAGCCATCCACTGCGTCGACACCTGGGCCGAGGCGCTGGACGTACTCGGCTGAGCCGGCCGCGCGTACGCTCGGCTTCTCGCGCCAGAGCCCAGCGGGGGCGGCGCCTGACGCAGGAGGTTAGTGATGCAGAAGCTCGGTCTCGTCGAGTTCGTCTCCGTGGACGGCGTGATGCAGGGTCTGGCCGGACCGGAGGCAGGATTCCCGTACGGCGGATGGGGCAACGACTACCCCCTCGTCTTCCCGGACGGCTCCGCGACGGGTCCCACCTCTGAGACGACGGCGTACCTGTTCGGCCGCCGCACCTACGAGGACATGTCGGCCTTCTGGCCGTCCCAGCCCGACGACAACCCGATGGCGGCTCACCTGAACGCCACCCGCAAGTACGTGGTCAGCGCCACCCTGACGGACACATCGTGGGATCCGACGACGATCATCAGAGACGAGGTCGTGGCGTCGGTGTCGACGCTGAAGCGGCAAGGCGACGGCGCTATCGTCGTGCTCGGCAGCGGTCAGCTCGCCCGGACTCTGCTCGCCGCGGACCTGGTCGACACCGTGACGCTGTTCATCCATCCGCTTCTGCTGGGGACCGGTGCGGCCCTCTTCGGGGACCTTCCGCAGCAGCGTCGCCTGCGGCTGGAGTCTCACGCGGTCTCCGAGCTGGGCACGCTCGTTCTCACCTACGCGTTCGTCTCCTAGGCTGTCGGGACACGTTCAAGGAGGTCACCATGCCGAGCTTCATCACCACGCTGCTTCTCAGCGGGAACAACGTCGGGATCGTGGTCCCCGAGGATGTCGTCCTCGGCTTCGGCGCGGGGAAGCGGGTTCCGGTGATCGTCACGATCGCCGGGTACAGCTATCCCTCGACCGTCGCCGTCATGGGCGGCCAGTACCTCGTGGGGGTCGCCGCTGAGCATCGCCGTGCGGCCGGCGTCGCCGGGGGCGAGACCCACGAGGTCACGCTCACCCATGACACGTCGGCGCGCGACACTCCCGTACCGGACGATCTCGCGGAGGCGCTCTCGAAGACCGGGCTGAGCGAGACGTTCGCTGCGCTGGCGCCGTCGCACCGCAAGGAGCACGTACGGTCGGTCGCGGACGCCAAGACGGAAGCAACCCGTCAGCGCCGCATCGAGAAGGTCGTCGACGCTCTTCGCT
>Ga0182021_10006235_pt1 | contig 14159 bp, 10 predicted proteins | sample 612E3MmetaG_FD_120493 | JGI IMG/M metagenome (GOLD analysis project Ga0182021, IMG submission 120493) | Permafrost microbial communities from Stordalen Mire, Sweden - 612E3M metaG (Illumina Assembly) | ecosystem: Environmental > Terrestrial > Soil > Wetlands > Permafrost | place: Sweden... | reverse complement strand
TTCGTAGTGTTTCAATTTAATCATTTATCGGAATTAGAATCCGAAGCGATCTTCGTCATGAGGGAAGTGGCCGCACAATTTGAGCGGCCAGTTCTTTTATTCTCAGGTGGAAAAGATTCGATTGTTCTTGTTCACCTTGCCCTGAAAGCTTTTTGGCCGGCAAAGTTCCCATTCCCTTTATTGCATATCGATACAGGGCACAATTTTGAAGAAACATTGCGGTTCCGCGATGAATTGGTGAAACGGTTTGATGCAAAATTAATCATTGGCTCCGTGCAGGAGTCCATAACTGCCGGAAGAGCTGTTGAAGAGCAGGGGATCAATGCAAGCCGGAATGTTCTTCAGACGATCACCCTTCTTGATACCATCGAAAAATTCAAATTTGATGCGGCCATTGGAGGCGGAAGAAGAGATGAGGAAAAAGCAAGAGCCAAGGAGAGGTTCTTTTCTCACAGGGATGAATTCGGACAATGGGATCCGAAGAACCAACGTCCGGAGCTCTGGAATCTTTTCAACGGAAAAAAAAGAATGGGCGAGCATTTCAGAGTTTTTCCCATAAGCAACTGGACCGAAATGGATATCTGGCAGTACATCCTTCAGGAGAACATCGACCTTCCGGAGATCTATTTTACCCATGAGCGCAGGGTCTTTTACCGGGATGGTGTATGGTTGGCCTGGGCTCCGTTCATGAAGATAAAACCGACAGAGATTGTTGAGACCAGAAGAGTACGTTGCCGCACAGTCGGCGACATCACGTGTACAGGACTCTCCTTATCAACAGCCGACTCACTGGAAGAAATCATCCAGGAGATCGCCGCCATCCGCACCACTGAGCGGGGCGGGAGGTATGATGACCAGCGTTCGGATGCAGCCATGGAAGACCGGAAAAAAGAAGGATATTTTTAACTGGATGGTCAATCGATGATGAAACAAGGCGACATAAAACAGCCATTCTCCAGCAAAGGATACCTGGATATGCAGCTTTTACGGTTTACCACTGCCGGAAGTGTCGACGACGGAAAAAGTACGCTTATCGGCCGGTTGCTGTTCGACAGCAAATCGATTTTTGAGGACCAGCTGGATGCTGTAAAAAGAGCCAGCCTGAAAAAAGGCAGCAAATACATCAACCTTGCATTGCTTACTGACGGATTGCGTGCCGAACGCGAGCAAGGCATCACCATTGATGTAGCGTACCGCTATTTCGCCACACCAAGCCGGAAATTCATCATTGCAGATACACCCGGTCATATTCAATATACAAGAAATATGGTCACCGGCGCCTCCACAGCCAATGCTGCCATCATCCTGATCGATGCCCGCAATGGGGTAACGGAACAAACGCATCGTCACGCCTATATTGCGTCTCTACTTGAAATTCCTCACATCATTGTATGCATCAATAAAATGGACCTGATGGATTACCGGGAAGAGGTATTTAACAGGATCATGTCGGATTTCCAGAATTTTGCTTTGAAGGTTTTCCCGGGTAAAGACCTGCATTTCATCCCGATCAGTGCCTTATTTGGAGATAACGTTGTGGATGTTTCAAAAAAGATGAATTGGTATTCAGGAGGACCATTACTGAGGGTCCTTGAAACAATTCCCATTGCCAATGATTACAATCTCATCCAGCAACGATTCCCGGTGCAGTACATTATCCGGCCTGAATCTGAAAAGTTCCATGATTACCGGGGTTATGCCGGAAGAGTAGCAGGCGGAGTATTCAGGAAGGGAGATAAAGTAAGGGTATTTCCTGGGGGTATTTCCACGGAGATCACTTCCATTTATTCCTTTGACCAGGAAATTGAGGAGACATTTCCCCCGATGTCGGTTTCATTCCTACTGAAGGATGACATCGACATCAGTCGCGGGACGATGATCACAGGCGAAACAAATCTTCCATCCGAAAGCCATGATATCCGGGTAATGTTGTGCTGGATGAACCGGAAACCATTACAGGTGAAGGGAAAATATGCGATCAGGCATACCGCTTCCGATATCCGGTGCATTATTGAAAATATTAACTACGTACTCAATATCACCACCCTTGAAAATAACTCCAATGAGCAGACGGTGAAAATGAACGACATTGCCTGCGTGGACCTGCATACACTCAAACCACTCTGTTTTGATCCGTATTCTGTAAACCGGATCACCGGAAGCCTTGTCCTTATTGATGAAGCGACAAATGAAACAGTGGGGGCAGGCATGATCGTCCGAAACGACCTGTAAATCACAATAAAAAATGAAAAATGCAGTTAATTTCTTTATTAACTTCTGAAGTATCTCCTAAATCCAGTCGCATGAACCGGTTTTCCTGTATTTTTCTGGTCCTTTTTGTATTCGCTTCTTCGTTTGCTTCATACTCCCAGCAGATAGGCATTGGTGAATGGAGGGATGAACTTCCTTATTTCAAGTGCATCTCGCTTACCGAAGCAGGCAGCAGGATTTACTCTGCCACGCCGTATGCTATTTTTTATTTTGACCGGAGTGATAACAGCGTTCAGCGGTATACTAAAATTACGGGACTTTCCGATATCGGGATCAGTACGATCAACTACAATAAAGATTACAGCACCCTTGTCATCGCCTATTCAAATGCTAATATCGACCTGATCAGGAACAATGTGATCATCAACATCTCTGATATTAAAAGAAAAACAATACTCGGAAACAAGACGATCAACCGGATCTATTTCATCGGAAAATATGCCTATCTCTGCTGCGGATTCGGGATCGTGGTGCTGGATATCGATAAAGAGGAGATCAATGATACATATTATATCGGTCCGAATGGCAGACCTTTAAATGTTTTCGGACTGACAAAAGATGATCACGACACATTATTTGCGGCAACAGATGATGGAATATTTCTTGCTTCATACAGCAATCCGAACCTGGCAAATTATTCTTCATGGATAAAAGATACCCGGCTTGATACTAATTCGACTTACACTGCAGTGGTATCTTTTAACGGTGAAGTCGTCATCAATAAGAGAACAACATATCCTTCGCACGATACCCTGTACCGGTATTCAAATGGAAGATGGACATTATGGGATCTCGGCCTTTCAAATACCATCATGAATCTTGAGACCGGTTACAATTACATCACCGTTGCCTACGATTATTTTGTTCACGGTTTTAATACAGATTTTGCCAAGGTGATCGACATCTATACTTATAATCCCGGTAGTCCCTTCCCTATCGACGCGATACCCGGTGCCGGCAATACAGTATGGGTTGGAGATAATTATGCGGGAATGATTGAAGTTGATCTGACATCACTGGCATTCCGGTCGATCAACCTGAGCGGTCCTCTCACCGCAACAGTTTTCAGTACAAGTATCAGCGGAAATGATCTGTATATTACCGGGGGAGGCTATGATAATTCATATACCCCGTTATATAATATTGCTCAGTTCTACCATTTCGACAATACAAACTGGAATAATTTTGCTTCAGGAAATACTCCCGGACTTGGAGATGTACATGATATTGTTACGATATCGATCGATAAAAATGACAGTAAGCGGGTCTATGCTGGATCATGGGGCAAAGGATTGGTGGAATTATATGACGGGAAATTTGTTGCCCGGTATGGGGAAGGAAACAGTACCCTGCACCACCATACTTCCACTACCGATACTTCTGACGTCAGGGTCGGGGGCACTGCGATGGACAGCCAGGGGAACCTTTGGGTGGTCAATACCCATAACAATAATTGTTTGTCAAGAAAAAGCGGGAGTCAGTGGATCGGCTATTACATCCCGCAGGCCAATGAGAGTGACCTCGGCCAACTGATGATTGACCGCAATGACCAGAAATGGATCGTAATGAGGTACGGCACACTCAATACAAATTCCCTGTTGGTCTTTACGGATAATAATACTCCTGAAAACCCTAACGATGACCAGGCTAAAACATTGAATTCATCGGTCGGAAACGGGAATATCCCGGGAACCAATGTGTTTGCAATGGCTGAGGATCTTGATGGACAGATCTGGATAGGTACAGAACAGGGAATTGCAGTATGCTATTCACCTGAAAATCTTTTCAATGGGCAGGATTTTGATTTTCAACGAATACTTGTTCAACAGGGCAGTTATACCCAATACCTTCTTGAGAATGAAACGGTGACTGCGATTGCTGTTGACGGAGCAAACCAGAAATGGATCGGAACCGACCGTGGTGGGATCTTTTTATTTTCCCCCGATGGAACCAAGCAGATCTATCATTTTACGGAAGAAAACAGCCCTTTGTTTTCAGACCGCATTACAAGCATTGCAATCAATAAGGAAGGAGAAGTCTTTATAGGAACGGACAAGGGAATGCTTTCCTTTAAAAGCACGGCGACTCCTGGTGGGGAAACCAACGAAAATGTTTATGCCTATCCAAACCCGGTGAAAGAAGGATATTCAGGCTGGATTGCAATCAAAGGTCTGGTAAAAAATGCGCAGGTAAGGATTACGGATATCAGCGGTACCCTGATCTATTCGACTAAAGCACAGGGTGGCCAGGCCATATGGGACGGAAAGAACTTCAATGGGAAAAAAGCAAAAACAGGCGTTTACCTGGTATTTGCCAGTAACGATACAGGGTCTGAAAAAGTGGTCACTAAAATCCTTATCATCAATTAATGCTTCATCATACAAGGGGAATTGCATTACATACCACGAAATTCTCTGAAACAAGCATTATCGCCAGGGTCTACACCGAACTTTTTGGTCTCCAGTCATACCTTGTCAAAGGTATCCGGAGTCCCCGTTCAAAGATCAAACCGGCACTCTTCCAACCGATGACACTCCTGGATCTTACGGTTTATCACAAGGAGAAAAACACCCTTCAGAATATCAGGGAGGCCGGTAATCATTATCCGTACCAATCCATTTCCACGGATATCCGGAAAAGTTCAGTACTTCTTTTTATCAATGAGCTGATTTTTAAATCCATCAACGAAGTAGAACCAAACCAGGGATTATTTAATTTCCTTTATGAGAATTGTATCCGGTTCGACCGGCTCAGCGAAAATATTCCCCTTTTCCCTTTATGGTTTTCCATTCATTTCAGCCGGTTCCTCGGTTTCTGGCCTGCTTATGAAGATTCACCGGAAAAACAGATCTTCAACCTGATGGAAGGAACGTTCCAGGCATCAATACCGGAACACGATCTGTACCTGGATAAGGAACAAAGCCGGTTGCTGAAAACCCTTATGGAAGCGGGAACAAAACAGCAGGAACACGTCGCCATTCATCCGGTATCCGGCATCCGGCTTCATTTTAACTATGAATTGCGTAACGTTTTGCTGGAAAAGATTCTTCTTTATTACCAACTTCACCTGCCCGGTTTTCATGGAATCCGCTCGCATGTGGTGCTCCATGAAGTGTTTTCATAAGCCGACAGGCAAATTTACTTATCTTTACCGAAATTTTTCAGACCATGAATTCCCCCTTGAGCGAGCAGGAGAATATCCGTCGTGAATCATTAACAGAGCTGATCCGTGCGGGGATCAATCCTTACCCGGCTGAATCGTTTGAAGTCAATGTCAACGCTGCGGATATCCGGAAAAACTTTTCTTCGGATCATTCCCTTTACCAGGATGTGAGCATTGCCGGCAGGATCATGAACCGGCGTATCATGGGAGCAGCTTCCTTTGCCGAAATTCAGGACGAGACAGGAAGGATCCAGTTATACATTAAACGGGATGATATTTGTCCCGGAGAGGATAAAACCCATTATAACACTGTTTTTAAGAAACTGCTTGATATTGGCGACATTATCGGGATTACCGGGTTTGTGTTCATCACCCAGATGGGTGAGATTACCATCCATGTGAAATCCCTGAAACTCCTGAGCAAATCATTGCGGGTTCTTCCGATTGTCAAGGAAAAAGACGATGCGGTGTTTGATGCCTTCACCGATCCCGAGCAAAGATACCGCCAGCGGTATGTCGACCTGATCGTTAATCCTGATGTAAGGGAGGTCTTCATTAAACGGGCGAAGCTTATCAATTCAATGCGGTCATTTCTCAATTCGAAGAATTGGCTTGAAGTGGAAACACCGGTCCTTCAGCCTCTTTACGGTGGCGCCGCGGCCAGGCCGTTTACCACTTATCACAATACCCTTGATGCAACACTGTACCTCAGGATTGCCAATGAACTCTACCTGAAACGATTGATTGTCGGCGGTTACCATGGGGTTTATGAATTCTCTAAAGATTTCAGGAATGAGGGAATGGACCGTTTCCATAACCCGGAATTCACAATGATGGAGCTTTATGTCGCCTATAAAGATTACCTCTGGATGATGGAACTCGTGGAAGAAATGATCGAAAAAATTGCTATGGATCTTACTGGATCGTCACAGATCAATTCAGGTGGTCAGGTAATTGATTTCTGTCGTCCCTGGAAAAGATTCACCATGTATGAAGTGATCGGGCATTTTACAGGGATCGATATATCGGGAAAGTCGGAAGAAGAACTGGTTGCGGTTGCCCGGAGCCTTGATGTCCCGGTCGATCCGACAATGGCCAAAGGAAAGATCATCGACCAGATTTTCGGAGAGAAATGCGAGCCTTTTTTGATCCGGCCGACTTTTATCATGGATTACCCCATCGAGATGTCACCGCTTGCAAAAAAACATCGCACCAGCGAAGGACTTGTGGAACGGTTTGAGGTGATCTGCAACGGAAAGGAGATTTGCAATGCTTTTTCCGAGCTGAATGATCCGATTGACCAGCGTTTACGTTTCATCGCCCAGATGGAACTGGGCAAAAGAGGAGATAAGGAATCGATGCTCCTGGATGAAGATTTTCTCCGCGCGCTCGAATATGGAATGCCTCCGACGGCCGGACTTGGTATCGGCATTGACCGTCTTGCCATGATCATGACCGATGCACCATCTATCCAGGATGTATTGTTTTTCCCCCAGATGAAACCGGAAAAGCGGCCTACCTGATCAGGATGATCCTCCTTGTTTCTATTTTACGTTCAGTGATTAAACGGCACAAATAGATTCCCGGTGGAACAATATTCCCATTGTCCGATGTCCCATCCCACTGAACTGTTTTTAAACCGGCTGGCTGAACCGAATTCACCAGTGTTTTCAACCTGTTTCCCTGCACACTGAGAATTTCAATTACGACATGACCGGAAATTCCCTGATTATACGGGATTACGGTGATGTCATTGAACGGATTGGGGTAATTGGTTCCAAGGAAAGCATTTTGGAGGTTCCCGGCATTGTGAATGCCGGTAAATAAGCTGTCGTTGACGACAATGATCACCCTATGGGTATCAAGAGCGCTCACGAAATTCAAGGTATCAATGAAATATCCCGGGATTTCTGTCTCAACCGGAAGATTAACAATCACATGGATGTAAGCTGAATCATCGGGATTCATCATGTATGGGAAATTGAGTACCGACATGGAATCCACCCTCCATCCGAATGAACCGGATTGCTGCACATTAAGAAGGTTGATCGGACTGGTGGTAAAGTTGTGGATATAGGTCACCTTTCCATTTATACAATCATTGGCTGTCCTGAACCATAAAGTATCCGGAATTGCAGTAAGATCGGTATAGACAGAAGTAAATATAAAAGGATCGGCAGGCCCCATATAGGGAGCCATGGCATGCCTTCCGGATTTATCTGCTGCATAGAGATAATATTTTATGATGCTGCCGGAGGGTTGTTTGGGGATAAAACCTGTATAATGGTATCCTGACGTGTTGGTCATTTTGACCATATTGTAATTGGCATTGTTTACTTTGTAGCAGATCAGCACCGAATCATTATATACTGCAGAATCGCTGCAGGGGATAAGATCGGCGTTGATCTCAAAGTTATCCTGGGCCGGCTGGTCGCCTGTTAAAGGGATATGCCGGATATACAATATCCCGATATCACCTATTCCCATTACCCGGCAATGCAGGGCATCGGTGCTGAGCCAGGGAGATCCCGGGGCTGCAATGAATCCAAGCACCTCATACCCTGGCATGGCAGCTTCATAAGCGGCTTTTGCACTATCATCCCAACTGGTATTCATGTATGGAAGTAAAACTTTTTTATCCAGGATCAGGGAATTGGAGTAAGGTTCATCCTGGGGAGTATAAACGCGGTAAACTTTATAAGGATACCCATAGGAACAAACCTGGGATGACCAGTAATTTGCCATGTTTTCCAGGGCTGTATAACAGGCATTGGTCGTAGGAGTCTTCCTGATCAGGATTTTATCCGGTGCCAGAAATTTCCCCCAGCAGTCAATATGATCAATTGTGGTATTTATATTAGGATCGGGAACAACCTGGTAATTTTCTATTCCCAGGTAATCATGGACCTTTTGCGCGATCTGTTCATGGGTAAGGGTCGGATTTTCCGTCCAGACAAGGTCAGTGGAAGCAGCGATTCCCATGCCGTCCGACATATAATTGCCGCCGGTATGCGTAACTTTCATTCCGAACCAGGGGATACCGAGCATTGCCGCAACCAGTTTGGGTATCTCATCATCATTCGGCCGGGGACGATTATAAGGGAAATCGATGATGCCCACATGGTTGGAGCTGTCGGATTCGAACCATGGACCATAATCGCGGGTCCAGTAGGAATCGGTTGGCGCCAGCAGGAAATTACAATGGTTAAGGTTAACACCTGCACCCTGGTAAAGTGAGGTCACGGTAGCCTGTTGAGTGGTATTCGCAACGATGGTGGTCACCATGACATCCTTGGCCATCTCCTGGATCAACGTCAGCGGAATGCCGAAAGGATAACGAACCAATGCACCCTGCATCTGATCGAATTCGGCCAGATTGCGGACCGGAGCAGAAGGAGGGGGCGTTTCAACAAATGTCTCCGGGTGGAGCTTTAGATGCATCTCTTCCGGCGAAAGCCAGTGGCCGTACTGGTATGGTTCCATCGGTTGCTGTGCGGATGCGGCTATGAGAATAAAAATAAATACGGGGGAAATAATAAATATCTTTTTCATAAACAGTATTAAAAACTTTCAAAATTAATAAATCTTCATTGTAAAAATGGTTATAACTTTCCTTAATATAATTTTACGGGTCACAAGGAGGTTGTATATTTGTTATAACAGAATCCAGGATGAACCAGAAAATAAAAACGGCCCGTCTTTCGATCCTCTCCAATTCATTTTTGATCATTTTAAAGGTGCTGGCCGGTATCCTGTCCGGATCGGTCAGCATTATATCCGAAGCCATTCACTCCGTTATGGATCTGCTGGCGGCGATCATTTCATTTTTCTCCGTCAAAGTTTCCGATACCCCTGCCGATGACCGGCATCCATACGGACACGGGAAATTCGAAAATATTTCCGGGGTCGTCGAGGCTTTCCTGATCTTTATCGCCGCCGGGTGGATCATTTATGAAAGCATATACAAGATCATTCATCCGAGGGAGATCAACAGGATCGGACTCGGGTTTGCAGTCATGATTGTTTCTGCCATTGTTAATTTTTTTGTTTCGAGGAGATTATATAAAATTGCAAAAAAGACCGATTCCATTGCACTTGAAGCGGATGCCCTGCACCTGAAAACTGATGTGTACACCTCTGCAGGAGTGGCCGCAGGACTATTATTGATCTGGTTAACAGGATACCATCTGCTCGACCCTTTTATTGCGATCCTTGTTTCCTTGCTGATCCTGAAGGAATCGTTTACCCTGTTCATGAAAGCCTATTCCCCTTTGCTTGATGAATCGCTGTCAAAGGAGGAAGTCCTGGAAATCCGGATGATCATCAGAAAACATTGTTCGGAAAATATAACTTTCCATGACCTGCGGACACGAAAAGCAGGAAATTATAAATATGTTGATTTTCATCTGAACCTTGCGGAGAACCTGACAGTCAAACAGGCACATGATATCTGCGATGCGATTGAGCAGGATATCCGGTTGGAATTTGATCCTATCGAGGTTACCATTCATGTGGAAAATTTTTAGAATCTTTTAACGTTATTTTATATTAACATCCCGGTGTTAATCAATTTTTTAAGATGACCGCACCGGTCAGGGATATTCTTCTATATTTGTCAATGAATCAGTAAAACTTCGGTATTATTTTATGAATTACAGGAAATTGCAATTGTTTTGTTACCTGGTTTTTATACCTGTAATTCTATTTGCCCAGGATACACTGCGAAGCGATTCGACCGCGAAGAAGAGAACTTTCGTGGAAGATGATCCTGTGGTTGCCATGCTCGACAGCCTCGCCACTCTTAAAGTTTTTGAGAATTCTTCCTTCCTGAATCCTGCTTCCAACCAGCTTCCGCAAGGGAATAATGATAATCCGATTCCTGTATTTCCCGATTCGCTGATCCGTGAAAGGATCACCGGAATGAGCGAACAATCGCCGTTTGAATATATTTATAATGCCGATGTAAAGAAATTCATCGATCTGTATGCTTACAGGAAGAGAGGGTTGACCGAACGGATCCTGGGATTGTCGCAGATCTATTTTCCCTTGTTTGAGGAGCAGCTTGATAAATACAACATGCCTCTTGAACTGAAGTACCTTGCTGTAATCGAATCAGCGCTGAACCCGATCGCCAATTCGCGTGCAGGAGCAAAAGGCCTCTGGCAGTTCATGTATGGAACGGGGAAAGTCTATGGACTGAAGATCACCTCTTATGTGGATGATCGTTTTGATCCGATCAAATCCACCATAGCCGCCTGCGAGCACCTGACCGACCTGTATGATATATACGGCAACTGGTCGTTGGCCCTTGCCGCTTATAATTCCGGGGCGGGCAATGTGAACAAGGCTATCCGCCGTGCCGGTGGTGCCAAAAACTTCTGGGTCATCCAACGCTATCTTCCAAGAGAAACCCGCTCATACGTTCCGGCATTCATCGCCGCAAGCTATGTATTTACCTATGCCCAGGAAAACCGGATCACCCCGGTTGACCCGGGAATTTTATTTTATGAGATCGATACCGTCACCGTATTCAATCCTCTTACCTTCGGACAGATCTCTGAAATGCTTCATATTCCTTATGAAGAGATCCAGTTCCTTAACCCCGCCTATAAGCAGGGAGTGATCCCCGCTACTCATGAAAGTCCATATAAACTGAGGCTCAGGAAAAAATACATCGGGGATTTCATCAATAATGAATCGCTCCTCTATACTTACAGGACTCGTAAAGGGATCGAACATGACTCCCTCCTGGCCCTTGCATATCTTAGCAACAGGGAAACTTCGGAATATGTGGTGAGAAAGGGAGAAACGATCGGAAGCATCGCAAAAAAGTTCCACATGTCGGCAGGCGATCTGAAAGCCCTGAACGGACTTACGAAAAATTATGTAAAGCCCAGAAAACGGTTGCTGGTTTATGTGGGAGCGCCGAAAGGGAAAATTCCCAATAATTATGCCTACCTGGGGAATCCGCCGGCTGAATCCACCGGTAAATCCGTGAAAAGCGCTCCTGTCACAAAAGAATCCTCCTCAACGGAATGGCATACCGTAGCAAGCGGTGAATCGTTGGGAAAGATCTCCCAGCAATATGGTTGTTCCGTCGATGACCTGATGAAATGGAATAATCTTAAAAGTACAAACATTATATCCGGAGAAAAGTTAAAGGTATCCGGTTCATCCACAGTCCCTTCTTCTTCCACCGACTCTGCTGTTCCTTCCAGACCCCCTTCATCCGTACCGGTAAAATCACCTTCGAAATATTTCTGGTATACGATTCAATCGGGAGACAATCTCTGGGATCTCGCAGAGAAGTATGATGTCACCGTTTCCCAGATCAAACTACTCAATGACATCAAAAACACAAACCGGCTGAAAGCCGGGCAAAAGATTAAAATACCCAAATAAATTAAAATTACGAATTACGAATTACGGAAGGGATGACATCGCTCCAAGCGATGTCATCCCTAATGTGAATTTTCTGTACTTTTGATTTCCAATCACTTTTTCTTCATAAATTCCTGGTATGGCTGTCCCTGATCATATGCGTCTTTCCGAATTAACTGAAAGAATTAGTTCCGCCGTCAATTACTTTTTTGCTGATCAGACCTTCTGGGTGATTGCCGATGTAACAGATCTGAAATATTATAAGGAAAAAGGATACTATTATTTCGAACTGGTGGAAAAGGACCCGGGATCGAACAACCTGGTGGCAAAAATTTCAACCTCTGCATGGGGGAAAGCTTCACAACGCATTAAACTGTTTGAGAAGGAAACCGGACAGGTATTTAAAAATGATATCAATATTCTCGTCAGTGTGAGTGTGGATTATCACCCTGTTTACGGATTAAAGCTGAACCTGGTCGATGTCGACCCAAATTTTACCATCGGATTGCTTGAAAAGCAACGACTGGAAACCCTGAAAAGACTGCTGGCTGAATGTGCGGGTTTTATTAAAAAAGAAGGGGAAAACTACATCACCCTGAACAACCAGCTTAAATTCAAACCGGTCATTCAGAAAATAGCTGTAATTACCTCCCTTAATTCCGCAGGATTCCAGGATTTTCAGCATACCTTATTGACTAATGCCTTCGGGTACAGGTTCAAAATCGATACTTTCCTTGCCGCTGTTCAGGGCGGGGATAATGCCAAAGATATCCATCAGCGGTTCATCGATGTTTATGAATCCGGGAAAGATTATGATGCAGTGGTTATTATCCGCGGTGGGGGCGCTCAAACCGATTTCCTGATCTTTGATACCTTCATGCTCGGCAGGATCGTTGCAAAATTTCCTATCCCTGTGATCACCGGGATCGGTCACCAGAAAAATGAAACCATTGTCGACCTGATGGCTCACACACCAACCAAAACACCCACAAAAGCAGCAGAATTCATCATCGCCCATAACCGGTATTTTGAAGAATCGTTGTTTTCCTTCCAGAAAGCGATCATCATCAAATCACAACAGCTCTTCGGAATCCATTACAGGCAGATCACGGCACTTAGCCATTCAGTTTCAGCCAATGTACAAACCCGCATCACTAAATTGAAAGAGAGCCTTGTGATGATCAACCAGGCCGTTATCAATAAATCTAAATCATTGGTGTACCGCAATTTGAAAACACTGGATTTCATAGTGAACATGATCCTTTCCAAACCAAAACTGGTTCTGGAAAACAGAAGAAACAACCTCGGGAACGAAGCATCGAATTTCCGGATTTTTTTGAATAAATACATGGTAAACCAGGGATCCTATCTTGTTCATTACCGGTCGGTTTTCAGCCTGATAAGCCCGGCAAACCTGGTTAAAAAAGGATTCGCTGTTGTTTATTACAAGGGAAAGATCGTAGCGAATGCAGATAAAATCAAGATCGGAAATGATATTTCAGTTCTTTTATCAGATACTGAACTTTTATCCACAGTAAAAGAAAAAATAAAAAAAAATGGAAAAGAACCTTACTTATGAATCTGCTTTTAGTGAACTGAAGAAGATCGCTGCTGAAATCGAACAGGAAACCGTATCGGTCGATATTCTTGCCGAAAAAGTAAAAAGAGCATCTGTGTTGATCGAATACTGCCAGTCAAAATTGCGGGATACTGAATTACAAGTCAATAAGATCATTCAGCAAATGGAGAAAAATACTGTCCGGTTGGAACCGGGCTCTGAAATATAATCTGGTATCAGGTATGTGTTACCAGGCAAATATATTCTTTTATAAAAAGAAAAAGCCGCCCTTTAGGAGCGGCATTTTCTTGCTATGCCTTATTCTGTTTGTCAGGTGGACCCATTATAATTCGAATAAGGGGGACGGTACTGCAAAAGTTCTCTGAGGTGCCAGAAGGGGGAAGAAATATTTTCTGCCGGGCATAAACGGCCCCTTCAGATTTACAGGATTAAATACAATGGTGTTAGATTTATACTCTGGATCTTTTACTACAGTAGCCGTTCTGCGATTTCCGGCAATGGAACCATATTCTACGAAAATATAGGTAGAAATACCTTCCTGGAGTACCTGTGGGGGAGCAACAGGTTTATTCAAATCATTGAGAACTTTGACATAGTACATGCCTCCATCCAGATTCACATTATTATCGACCGTTACAATAAAAGTAGCCGGCACCTCGATAGAACCTCTTTTTGATTGAGCAGAAACAGAGGTAAAGACTGCTAACAACACCACCAAAGTGAGCGCTGATAAGATTTTGATTGTTTTCATGGCTTTTGGTTTTA
>Ga0182021_10006234_pt1 | contig 14159 bp, 10 predicted proteins | sample 612E3MmetaG_FD_120493 | JGI IMG/M metagenome (GOLD analysis project Ga0182021, IMG submission 120493) | Permafrost microbial communities from Stordalen Mire, Sweden - 612E3M metaG (Illumina Assembly) | ecosystem: Environmental > Terrestrial > Soil > Wetlands > Permafrost | place: Sweden... | reverse complement strand
CCCATCACCACGCTCGAGGCCGTGCTCGGCAAGTTTCTCGCCGCCTGGGCGTTTCTCGCGCTGGCGATTCTGCTGAGCTTTCCCATGATCATCACGGTGGCTTTCCTCGGAAAACCCGACTGGGGTGTGCTCGTGACGGGCTACCTCGGCAGCATCCTCGCGGCCGGCGCCTACATGGGGGTGTGCTCGTTGACCTCCGCCCTCACGAAAAACCAGGTCATCAGTTTCATCCTCAGCGCGCTCGTGTGCTTCGTGATTGTGCTGCTCGGCTGGAGCGTCTTCAACGGCGCGCTCAGCGCCGTGTTGCCCCAGCCGCTCGTGGACCTGCTGGCGAACTTCAGCTTCACGACCCATTACGAGGCCTTCACCAAGGGCATCGTCGACCCGAAGGACGTCGTCTATTTCCTGTCGGTCACGGCGTTCGCGCTCTTCCTCAACGTCGTCGCCCTCGAGCGCTAGGAGCCTGTCGGTCGGTGACCAATAACTGATAACCAGTAACCGGTAACCAATAACCGATAACCAATAACCCATTTCCCGCCTCCCGCCATGAAACTCGGAAGCAAATCCCTCGCCATCGTCCTGCTCTTCGTCGGCCTCGTGCTGGTGAACTACCTGGCGTCGTCGCTGCCACTGCGCCTCGACGCCACCGCGGAGAAGATCTACACGCTCTCGCCCGGCACCAAGGCATTGCTCGGCAAAATCGCGGAGCCGGTCGCGCTCGATTTCTATTTCTCGAAAAACGTCCGCGGCGTGCCAATCGCCTACAAGAATTACGCCGCCCGCGTGCAGGAGATGCTCCGGGAATATGTGCGGGGGTCGAAGGGCAGGCTCACGCTCAATGTCATCGACCCGCAGCCCGACACGCCCGCGGAGGAGCGCGCCACCGCCGCCGGCATCCAGCCGCAGGTGCTGCAGACCGGCGAGCAGATCTACCTCGGCCTGGTGGCCACCCAGGCGGACCAGCAGAAGACCATCACCGCGTTCACCCCGCAACGCGAAGCGTTCCTCGAATACGATCTCTCGCAGTTGATCTACAGCGTGCAGCAGGTGGACAAGAAGAGGCTCGGCCTGCTCTCGAGCCTGCCGTTGCGCGCGCCACCGGACATGATGGCCATGCAGAGCGGGCGGATGCCGCAGGATCAGTTCGCCGTGGGCGAATGGGAAAAGACCTTTGAAATCGTCACCGTCGAACCGACTGCCACCGAGCTGCCCGCCAATCTCGACGTGCTCGCGGTGATCCATCCGCAGAATCTGTCGCCAAAGCTCCAGTACGCCATCGACCAGTTCGTGCTGGGCGGCAAGCCCGTCTTCCTGGCGGTCGATCCGTCGTCGCTATTTTTCAAACGGCAGGGCGGCCAGGCGGCGATGTTCGGCGGACCCCAGCCCAACGTGTCGAGCGATCTGCCCGCGCTGCTCAAAGCCTATGGCATCGGGTACCGCCCGACGGCGATCGTCGGCGACCTGCTCGACGGGCTGAAATACCAGACTCAAGCCGGTCTCGTACAGAATCCGGTGTACCTGGGGCTGACGAAAGAGTCGCTCAACAACAAGGCTTTGCCGACTGCGCAACTTAATCAAATTTGGTTCCTCGAATCGGGTTATCTTACGGACCAACACGCCCCCGGCGTCACGTTTACCCCGCTGGTCTGGACCTCCGACCAGGCCGGCGACGTGCAGGCCATGGCGCTGCAATTCGCCCAGCCCGACGAAATCGCCCGCCAGATCGTGCCCTCCGGCAAGAAAACGATCGCCGCGATCGTCACCGGCAAATTCAAAACCGCCTTCCCCGACGGCCCGCCCACGGACGCGGCAGCGAAAGCGGACGCGAAAAAACCAGACGACGCCACGACCGCCCTGGCCGAAAAGAAGGACGACGCGAAATCTGCCGATACCCAAAACGCCAAACTCCAAACCCAAATCTCCCTCAGGGAGTCTTCGACGACTTCCACGCTCATCGTCGTGGCGGACACCGATTGGCTGCTCGACGATTATAGCGTGCGACGCTTCAATTTCCTCGGCGTGCAGGCAGCCGAGCCGCTCAACGACAACATCTACCTGTCGGCGAATTCGTTGGAATTCCTCGGCGGCTCGCAGGATCTCGTGTCCATTCGCGGCAAGGGCAATTCGCTGCGACCGTTCACGGTCGTCCGGGCCATGGAGGCTGCCGCCCAATCGAAATACCAGGCCAAGCTGACGGAGCTCGAAGCCCGTCTCAGCGAGGTGCAAAGCAAGCTCAATCAACTTCAGGGCAAGGCAGGGGAAACCAAGAGCCTCGTCGTTTCGCCCGAAGTGCAAAAAGCCATCGAGGATTTCCAGAAACAGGAGGCCGCGATGCGCGGCGAGCGTCGCGAAATTCGCCGTGCCCTCCGCGAAGACATCGACCGGCTCGAAAACGTGCTCCTTGTCACCAACCTGCTCGCCGCGCCGCTGTTGATCGGCGTCTTCGGCCTGTGGTTCTACCGCCGCCGCCAAAAATGATTCTCAAGAATTGACCTGTAGCGGCACGGCTCCCCGTGCCGCTCGGAAGCGTAAGCGCTTCCGCTACTCCCCCCGCATCAATGATTCATTCTGCTCTGCGATGAAACTGAAAACCCTCCTCCTGACCATCGCCGCCCTCGCCGTCGCCTCGGCGATCGTCCATTTCGCCAACCGCCCCACCCAGCCCGTCAGCACCGACCCGCGGATCGGCACGCCGCTGGTCGACCGCGCCATGCTCGAAAAGGCCGCCACGTTGCGCTTCGCGGATCAGGGCAAGACCGTGCAATTCGCCAAACAGGCCGACGGCAGCTGGCACGTCGTCAGCTATTTCGATTTCCCGGCCGACTACGCCAAGCTCACCCAGTTCGTCGGCGAGCTGCGAAACGCGAAAATCGAGCGATTGGTGTCGTCCAATCCGGAACGCATCGCGCGCTACGAATTCAAGGACACGGGTTTTGCCCTGCTCGACGGCGCCGGCAAGGAATTGACGGCGGTCACGTTCGGCAAAAACGCCGAGGGCGGCGGCCGCCTCGTGCGCTTCGGCAACGAACCCAAGGCCTACCTCTCGCGCCTCAGCGCCTACTTCGATACCGAGCCGCGCAATTGGGCCGACGCGCAACTCGTCAACCTGAAGAACGACGACGTCGCCCAGGTGGAAATCGGTTTCGCCGACGCGCCCGCCCTCGTCGCCCGGCGCGCGAAGAAGGAAGAGTCGTTCGTCGCCGAGAAAGCGCCCGAGGGCCAGCGCCTCAAAGCCGACAAGATCACTTCGCTGCTCAGTTCGCTGTCGTCGTTGCGCTTCACCGATACCAATGCGACCGACGACGCGAACGCCGTCGCGGCCAGGCAACACGTGCGCACCTTCAAACTGACCACCTTCGACGGCAAAACGCTCACGGTCGCCCTCGGCCGCAAACCCGAGCAGAAGATCATCAAGACGCCCGAGCCGGCGAAGGAGCCACAGAAGAACGGCCCAGCCGCACTCCTCGCCAAAGCCGACGAGAAACCAAAGAGCGAGGCGGCTCCAGGCTCTGCCAACCCGGAACCCGAAACCCCGAACCTGAAACCCGATGTTGCGGCGTCCGGCCCGGCAAAGGCGCTCGAACCCGTCACCGAGACGATCCCGGCCGGCCCGGTATTTGCGTTCGTGACGAGTGCCGACGGGAAGGCGCCGATCGACGCGTTGATGCAAAAGCGGGCGTTTCAGATTTACGAGTATGCCTTCACGGGCCTGCCGCAAAAACCCGACGAGCTGTTCGAGGCGATCCCTCCTCCGCCGCCGCCACCGGCCAAGCAGGCGGAAGAAAAGCCTGCAGAATCGAAGCCCGCCACCGCGCCAGCCAAGAACTGAAACGGCCGATCCAGGGAGCGCGCCTTTCGTAGCACGGTCAACCTGACCGTGCTTTCCGCCCTGCCAGCCGGAAGTCGCGGTCAGGTTGACCGCGCTACACCCGAGCCTCCGTAGAAGCGCGGGTGTATCCGCAGGATCACCCGCCTGCCTCGGATTGCCTCGTTCTCGTTCCTCATTCTCGTTCTCGTTCTCTTTGCTTGGGATTGAGCACACGGGCGCGGACCACCGAGAACGAGAAAGAGAACGAAGAACGAGTCGAACGGCCCGGCCCCTCCCGCCCCATCGCCAAATCCGCCCTTTACGCCTCTCGCAAATCCGTTTGCCTAGGAGCCGGTCGGACTTGCCCATGGATACTATATCTTGAGTCAAAATCCGACAAACTCCTAGCGATGCATCTCGACCGGCCAATTTCCGAGCTCTTCGCGCAACCGCGCCCGCTCCGCTCGCTCGAGTTCTTCCCGCCGAAGGACGACGCCGGGGTCGAGGCACTGCGCCAGACCGCCGCGGCCGTCCGGAAGATCGCCTGGGATTTCGTCTCCGTGACCTACGGCGCCGGTGGCAGCACGCGCGAACGCACCGCGCAGATGTCGGCCATGCTCAAGGACGAGTTCGGCTTCACCGTCATGCCGCACCTGACCTGCGTGGGGCATTCGCGCGGCGAGCTCGCCGATATCGCCGACCGCATTCACGCCGCCGGTTTCCGCAACATCATGGCCCTTCGCGGCGATCCGCCGAAGGGCGTCGCCGGGTTCACGCCCGCGCCCGACGGCCTGCGCCACGCCAACGAGCTCGTCGGGCTGCTTAAGGCGCGCCACGCCGATTTTTGCCTCGGCGTCGCCGGCAATCCGGAGAAACACCCCGAGGCTCCGAGCCTGGAGGCCGACCTCGTCAACCTGAAGCGCAAGGTCGATGCCGGCGCGGCGTTCGTCACGACGCAGCTCTTCTTCGACAACGCGGTTTATTACCGCTTCGTGGAAAAATGCCGCGCGGCCGGCATCGGCGTGCCGATTGTGCCCGGCATCATGCCCATGCTTTCCCTGAAACAGATCGAGCGCATCACCACGATGAGCGGCAGTTCGGTACCGCCCGCGCTCGCCCGCCGTCTCGAGGTGGCGGCGGAAAGTCCCGACGTGGTTGAGATTGTCGGCATCGATTGGGCGTTGTCCCAGATTCGCGACCTCCTGAACCACGGCGCGCCGGGCTACCATCTCTACATCCTGAACCGCGCCAAGAGCGCGCTGGCGCTCGCCGCCGGTTTGGCCGCTTAGCGGCCAAGAGTTCCGGGTTTCGGGTTTCGAGTTCCGGGTTTTAAATTCGGAGCGCTGCCGAAACCGTAGCCACGAGCGGGAGCGAGTGGAGGATCGATAGTCCACTCGCTCAGGCTCGTGGCTACGAAATCCAAAAGCCGCGGTGTGGGATACTCCGCCAACCCGGAACTCGGAACTCAGAACTCGAAACCGAGGCGCGCAGCGCGCCTACCCTCCGGCAAACACCGGCCGGAAGCCGGCCTCGGTCAGGATGCGCGCAACGACCTCGCGTTGGTCACCCTGCACTTCGATCCGCCCGTCTTTCACCGTGCCGCCGCTACCGCAGGCCTTCTGCATTTTTTTTGCGAGCTGTTCTTTCTCCCGCAATCCGATACCGACAAAACCGGAAACCACCGTCACCGTGCGGCCGGCGCGCCCGGCGGTCGAGCGCACGATGTCCACCCGCCCCCGGTTCTGATTCGGCGCTTTACGCCCGCCCGCGATAGATCCGCCCGCTGCAGGCCCGTTTGTTGTAGGCCCGGTCGTTGACCGGGCATTCGTTCCGGCCGTTGCCTTCGGCAAACCCGCACCACTCAGCGCGGCAAAGGGATTTTGCCCGAGATTGTTTCCGCCGTCGGTGGGGATGCGTTCGTGGCCAGCCATGACGCCCCTCCTATGACCCGATATCCACTGCAGTTGCGAGCCGGGAATTCAGCACCTCTTGAGGGGACGTAATCTCATGGTACACCGGAAACCGCTTTGCGAGTGGCGCGGAGCTTCAGCCCGCGCGCCGAGGGTATGACCACGGGCTGAAGCTCCGTGCTACGGCTTCGCCGCGGGCGCGGGTTCCGCCTTCGCCACCTCGGGCGCGGCGACGTTCTCGCTGTTCGCCACGCTGACTGGCACGCCATCCTCGGTGACGAACTGAACGTTCTTCATCGTCCAGTCGCGGGCGTATTCGATGGCGCCAGCCTGCCGGCCGCGGGCCGCGATGTTTTCCCAGCGGACGTGGCCGAGCAGTTTGCCCGGCAGGCCGCTGGCGGAGAGAATTTGCCGCGCGCCCGTCACCTCGATGTTGGCGATGGTGATGTCGCGAAAATCGGTGAAACCGCGTTCCGGCGGCTCGACCGGCGTCGCCATGACTTTCCAGTGGGCGGGGACTTCCTTCAGGTTCGGCGGCAGGTTGGCCGGGTCCTGGGGCAGCGTGACATAGCTGTATCCCGGATTCCAATTCAGCGTGATGGTGAAGGGCAACGGCACGTTCTCCATCTTGATGTCGCGCACCAGCACGTCCGCGATGTAGCCGCCGCGCGTCCGGGCGGACTTGAAGCGGATGCCCTCGCTGGTGCCGAGGCCCGTGTTGTCGTACGCCACCACGTGGCGGATGCCGCCGGAAGTCTCGCTGCCAAACGACACGATGCCGGCGCCGCGCCGCGTCGTGTTGTGGCGGATCACCACGTACTCGGCCGGGCGGTTGACGCGCAGGCCGTCGGCGTCGCGGCCGGATTTGAGGCAGATGCAGTCGTCGTTGTTGTCGATGTCGCAATTCTGCACGAGCACGTGGCTGGAAGAGTCGAGGTCCACGCCATCGGTGCTGGGGCCGCCATTGTCGCGGATGTTGATCCCGTCCACCGTCACCCGGTCCGAATAGCAAACCTGCACGGTCCAAAAACCGGCGCGGCGCAGATGCAGGCCGGCGACGGTGACGTCGGTCGATTTCCACACCACCAACAGGCGCACGCGCTCGCAGTCGTAATCCACCGCCCAGCGCAGGCCGCGCGGCTCGTAATCCTGGCGCCGCATGGTGAAATATTTGTTCCACCACAATCCGCCATCGCCGTCGATGGTGCCCGCGCCGGAAATTTTCACGTTCTGCTGGTCGTTCACGTTGATGAGCGCCGCGGGCCACTCCATCTCAATGCCGGCCACGCGCGTCGGGAGTCTGGGATAGGCCGTTTCGTCCTGCGCACCGAGGAGCGTGACGCCCGCGTCGATCCGCAGGTGCACGCCGCTCTTCACGAACAGCGCACCGGTCAAGTAGGTGCCCGGTTCGAAGTCCACAACTCAGCCGCCGGCCGCCGAGCACGTGTCGATCGCCTGCTGGATCGCGGCGGTCGCGAGGGTTTTGCCGTCGTTGCCGGCGCCATAGGTTGTGACCGCGTAAACCTTTTCGCCTGCCGGAGTGCGTTGGGCGCCGGCTTCCTTCACCCACGCCGGCAGCTCCAGCCCGGGCGCACTGCTGGGCGCCGCCGCGGCCGCGGACATCAATGTGACGATGGCGCCAAGGATCCCAGCCCGCGCATGCACCGACGCCAGCCAAGTGGTTTTCGTGAACATCGTAGTCTCATTTCTCCGCCAAATCCGCCCGACGCAAGCGCGCAGAGACCCGCAATCGGCCGCGGCGGTCCGCCGGCAACGGATGTAGGAGCCTGCTTGCAGGCGATATTTGCTCTGGAGGATCGCCTGCAAGCCGGCTCCTACAACAAACGCATGGCCTGCGAGAAAACGCCTCGATCCGGATGTCACCTATTAGGTGACATTCCCTCCGTAACTGAGCGCGCCGAAGGGGACGCGCGAACCGAGCTAAACCAACCCCGAAGCGGGTTCCGACTGTAGTCATGAGCGTGAGCGAGTGGACGGCGGCTTTGCCCGGAAATCCACTCGCTCACGCCCGGGGCTACCCAAAAGACACCGTCCCAAACAGCCACCGGCATGATTCTCACTCCAGCGCGGGCTGAAGCTCCGCGCCACGAAACGCGCTTCCGCTTTGCGTCGCGGCGGGTTTCTGTTTCTGTCCGCGTGCCGATGATCGAAGTCCAGCACCTCACCCGCGTTTTCCGCACCTACAAAAAGCAGCCCGGTTTCTGGGGCGGCGTGCGCGGCCTGATCCGGCGCGACTTCGAGGAGATTGCCGCCGCCAACGACATTTCGTTCACGATCGGCGAAGGCGAATTCGTGGGCTTCCTCGGACCCAACGGCGCGGGCAAAACCACCACGCTCAAGATGCTTTCGGGCCTGATCTTCCCGACCACCGGCACGGCGCGCGTGGCGGGGTTCGATCCCACCAAGCGCGAAAACGCCTACCGGCGCATCTTCGCCCTCGTGCTCGGACAGAAAAACCAGCTCTGGTGGGACCTGCCCGCCATGGAGTCGTTTCTCCTGCTGCGCCACATCTACGGGCTGCCGGCCGACCAGTACCAGCGCACGCTCGACGAGCTGCTCGACCTGCTCGCCGTGCGTGATAAGCTCAACGTTCAGGTGCGCGAGCTCTCGCTCGGCGAACGCATGAAGATGGAGCTCATCGCCGCCCTGCTCCACCGGCCGCGCGTGCTGTTTCTCGACGAACCCACCATCGGCCTCGACGTCGTGTCACAGAAGGCCGTGCGCCAGTTCCTGCGCGATTACAACCGCCGCTACCGCGTGACCATCCTGCTCACGAGCCACTACATGGCCGACATCAAGGAGCTTTGCGAACGCGTGATCGTGATTCACAAGGGCCGCAAGATTTACGACGGCAATCTCGACCGGCTCGAATCGCACAGCAGCCGGCAAAAGATCATCAAGTTTCGCCCCGAGACCATTCCGTTCCCCGCGTTGCCCGATCTGGCCGAGGGCCAGGCGACACCCACGGACGACGGCGGCTTCATCCTGCACGTGCCCAACGACCGGGTGGTGGCGGTGTCGCAACGCATCCTCGCCGCCGGCCCTGTCGCCGACATCACGATTGAGGACGTGCCGCTCGAGGACATCATCGCGGAAATTTTCACCGCACAGAAGTGACGCGTGGGCGGGTGGGCGTCGGACGTGGGTAACCGCCGAGTTCGGAATCGAAAGGCGGCCCACGTGTAGCGACCTCGTGCCGTTAATAATGTAGGGCGGGGTCGCCGAACCCCGCCTTTCCTACCCCAATGCGGCGGCATTCGGCGATGCCGCCCTACAACCTTTCCGGAAAGTAGCCGCACCGGTTACGGCGTGGGCAACGTTGAGCAAATTACCTCCGGCCATAGTTCAATCCAATCCGCGCTGGCTCGAAGACAAATGCCAGTGGTTGCAGATCGGGCAGAGGTAGGCCTGGCGGTGGCGTTCGACCCCGGCCAGCAGCGCGGCATCGAGGGCGTCGGCCTGGGTGCGATACCGGCGCTTGCGGGTGCACATGCGCTGTCGCTCTTCCTGCGTGGGCTTTTTCATGGGAGGTCCGACCGGTAGATTATGAAGCGGTGCTCGGCTCGCGCAAGACGGGAGCGCGGACGTATCGCCGCAGGCTTGCCCGCCGGAGTTGTGGCTTGCCCGCCGGAGGCGGGCGATCGTCCGCCAGCCTGCGGGTGAGGCTTCGCCTGCACCCGCGCTCCACTGCGGAAAAGGGAAATGACTGGCAGTCATCGGCCGAGGCTTTCATTTGTTTTGCGACCATGGCGACGCCCAATGACAACGCCACCGCCCATCCGGCCCATCAGTACGATGCCGGGGTGCGAAAGGTGATTCCATTTTACGACACGATCCGAAGCGAAACGCTCGATTTGGTGCGCACGATCGCGGGCGAGCCGGCGCTATGGGTCGACACCGGGGCGGGCACGGGGGCGCTCGTCGAGCTAGCGTTGGCGGCATTTCCGCGCACGCAGTTTGTGCTCGCCGATCCGTCGGAGGCGATGCTCGGGCAGGCGCGGCTGCGGCTCGGCGGGGCCAAGGCGGAGCGGGTGACGTTGCTTCCCGCGATGGACAGCGCGGGGTTGAACCGCTTGAAACCTCCGCTGCGGGCTCAAGTCGTGACCGCGATCATGTGCCACCATTACTCGACACCGCCGGAACGGCGGTCGGCGGTGCAGGCGTGCCACGATATTCTCGCGCCGGGCGGATTGCTGGTGGTGTTCGAAAACGTGGAGTGCGATTCGCCGCGCGGACGAGAAGTGGGTCTGGCCCGTTGGCGCCAGTTTCAACTGCAGCAGGGACGTGCGCCTGAGGTCGTGGACCAGCAACTCGCCCGATTCGGCACCGAGCTAAAACCAGTCCGGATCGCCGAGCATTTGGATCTTCTCCGCGCCGTCGGCTTCGCCACGGCGGAAATCTTTTGGCGCGCCCATCTGCAAGCCGGATTCTATGCAATCAAGAGTCCTCGTTTGTCATCCTGAACGAAGTGCAGGATCCATCTCGATGCGGCTGGCTGGCAATGCGCTGATGGATCCTTCGCGGCGCTCAGGATGACGGACTTTCCTGACAGAGTTCATTCCCAGAAGTCACCGCAGGGGCGGGCCTTCGTGGGATGTCTCAGGATGACAAGAAGAGCAGGGTGACGGGCAAACAGATCTACGCGGCCAATCCACTCGTTTGCACGCGTGGCTGAGGACCGAATTTCAGAACCGCCGCCACGCGCCTTCCACCGGCCGCGCACTCCGTTTGACTTCCGGGCGATTCTACCGACCAATGTATTTCCATGCCCAAACGCGCCGTATTGCTGGTCAACCTCGGCTCGCCTGACTCCACCGCCGTCGCCGATGTGCGCCGGTATTTGCGCGAATTCCTCGGCGACAAACGCGTGATCGACCGGCCGCCGCAGCCTTTTCGCTGGCTGCTGGTCAACGGCATCATCACCACCTTCCGTGCGCCCAAATCGGCCCACGCCTACGCCTCCGTCTGGCAGCCTGGCGGCTCGCCGCTCGTTGTCACCAGCCGCAGCGTGCAGCAAAAACTCACGGTTGCCCTCGGTGCCGACGCGACCGTGGCCCTGGCGATGCGGTACGGCCATCCGTCGCTCGCGCAGGTCGTGGGCGAACTCGCCGCGAGCAAAGTCGAGGAGGTACTGCTGTTCCCACAGTATCCGCACTACGCGATGTCAAGCTGGGAAACGGTCGTCGTGAAAGCCCGGGAAGAGTTCGCGCGCCAGGCGCCGCAGATGCGCGTGGAGTCCGTGCAACCGTTTTTCGCCGACGCCGACTACATCGAGGCCTTGTACGCCAGCGCCGCGCCCTACCTCGCCCAGCCGCACGATTTCCTGCTCTTCAGCTATCACGGCCTCCCGGTCCGTCACATGCGCAAGGCCGACGGCTCACACTCCCACTGCATGGTCGTGCCGGATTGCTGCTCCGTTGCGTCGCCGGCGCACCGCACCTGTTACCGGGCCCAAGTGCTCGCCACCACGCGGGCTTTCGCCGCCCGTGCCCAGCTGGATCCGGCGCGTTACGGAGTGTCGTTTCAGTCGCGCCTCGCCGGCGAACCGTGGCTCATGCCGTACACCGACCATGAGCTGCCGCGTCTCGCGCAAGCCGGAAAGAAACGCCTGCTCGTCATTATGCCCGCGTTCGTGACCGACTGCCTGGAGACGCTCGAGGAAATTGCCCTGGCCGGCAAAAAGACCTTTCTCGCCGCGGGCGGAGAATCGTTCCAACCGATCCCCTGCCTCAACGACCACCCCGCCTACGTCGATTTTCTCGCCAAACGCGTGCAATCATGGCTTAAGTTGCGCTAATCAGCACATGTCGTATGTGACCAACCCCAGTTCAGGTTCTCCTCCTGCTCAGGTTGCCGCCGCCGGGCCGGCGGCAATTTTTGTCCTCGACGAACGGGGCCGCGTGCTCATGGCCAATGCCGCCGCCCACGCCCTCTGGCAAACCGGGGGGGACGACCTCGTGGGTGGTGTTTTCGCCGGCCTGTTCGCCTTCGACATCGTCTCCCAGGAGGCCGGTTTTTTGGCTGCCCAGTGGGACGCGCTGGCCTCCGCCGCCACCGGCGAGGGCATCGCGCTGCAGACCCAGCCGCGGGACGGCAATCCGCGCAAAGTGCTCGTGCAGTTGGAAAAAATCGGCGGTGCCCAGGGGGGATATTTCGCCATCGCCGCGCCGGTCGCAACGGACGCCCTCGCCCCGGTCGAATCGGCGGCCCAGGCCCTGGCCGTCCTTGCGGACCAGAGCGCGCTCGGCTTTTTCGACCTCGATTTCAAGCGCGACCGCATCCATTACACGCCGGCGTGGAAGAAGCTGCTCGGCTACGTCGACGCCGAGCTGCCCGACACCTACGACACCTGGCTGCAACTCCTTCACCCGGACGACTCCGGCGCGGCGCCCGACAAGTTCGGCAAGAAATCGGCCGCCGCCGGCTCGCGACCGTTCGCCGTCGAATTCCGCATGCGACACCGGCTCGGGCGCTGGGTGTGGATCCAATGCCTGGGCGTGCAGGTCTTCGGCGACGGCGGAGCGCTCGAACGCGTCGTCGGGCTGCACCTCGACATCTCGGAGCGGAAGGAGATCGAGGAGGCGACGCTCGCCAACGACGAGCGCCTGCGGGCGCTGAGCGCCGATGGCCAGCTCGGGGCCTTCGAGATCGATTTTCACCGGGCCACGTGCTGGATCGCGCCAGCCTGGAAACGGCTGGTCGGTTATGATGAGGACGAGTTGCCCGACACCATCGAGACGTTCCAGCTCCTGCTCCCGCCCGAAGAGGCCGAAACGGGACTCGCGGCGTGGTTCGCGGCGCGCGGCACCACCGGCGTGGCCTCTTTCATCGACGCCACCCGCCTGCGGCACAAGGACGGCCGGTGGATTCCCGTGGTGGTCGGCGCCTACCGGCAATACACCCGCAAGCACGAGTTGCTGCGCGTGGTCGGGTTTTGCTGCGCAGTGCCGGATACCATCGCCACGAATCCGACCGGCGGACCGGCGCTTTCGCCCGCCATGCTGACCGAGACGTTTGCCACCATGGCGGAAGCCGTGCTGGTGGCCGACGCCAAGGGGCAGACGGTGTTCCTGAATCCCGTCGCCGCGCGCCTGCTGCAACGCCGCCCCGAGGAACTGCTCGGAAAACCCGCCCGCGACGTGTTCGGCCTCGTCAACCGCCAAAGCGGCCAGCCGACGGAAGACGACGCCTGCGCAATGGCCCTCAGCGCCGACGGGCCGCTGGCGCTCCTCAGCCAGCACGCCCTGGCGCCCGCCCGGGAGGGCGAGGCACCCGTACCCATCGTCTGGACGGCGCGCGCCGTCTTCAACGCCAGCGGCCAGCCCGAAGGCGTCGTGATCGTCTTCCGCAACCCCGACGAGATGAACCTCACGCCCGAGGAACTCGTGAAGGCCAACCGCTTCGAATCGCTCGGCCTGCTGGCGGGCGGCATCGCCCACGATTTCAACAACCTCCTCACCACCATTCTCGGCGGTGTATCGCTGGCGAAGGACAACCACGATTACTCCCGCCTCGAGGACAGCGAGACGTCCTGCCTCGCCGCCAAGGCGCTGACCAAGCAGCTTCTCGCCTTCGCCAAGGGGAACGCCGGCACGCACAGCGTGGTGTCGCCGGCGGAAATCCTCGATGATGCCGTGCGCGTGGCCGCCGCGGGCGCGACCGCCGAGGTCTCCGTCGAAGTGGAGGAAGGCATCTCGCCCGTGCAGGTGGACCGTTCGCAAATCCTGCAGGTCTTCCAGAACCTGGTCGTCAACGCCCTCCAGGCGATGCCGCCCCCGCCGCACCGCGGGAGGATTACGCTCCACGCCGCCAACACCACGCTGGCCGAGGGGCAGATGCCACCGCTCGTGGCCGGCAACTACGTGATGCTCGAAGTGCGCGACAACGCGAGCGGCATCAAGTCCGAGCATCTCGAGCGCATCTGGGATCCGTTTTTCACCACCAAGAAGCATGGCACCGGCCTCGGCCTCGCCACCGTGCTCTCGATCGTGCGCAAACACGGCGGCCAGATCGGCGTCGGGTCGGAGCTCGGCCTGGGCACGGTGTTCACCGTCTTCCTGCCCGTGGCCGACAAGCCGGTCGAGGTGCAGGCGCGCCGCGCGCCCTCTTTGCGCTTCGGCACGGGCCGCGTGCTTTTCATGGACGACGATCCGACGATCTGCGCGCTCACCGCCGCCATGCTGCAAAGCCTCGACTACAAATTCGACATCGCGCGCAACGGCGAGGAAGCCGTCAAATTCTACCGGAGCTACTTCAACATCGGCCGGCCGTACGACGCCGTCATCATGGACATCACCGTCATCGGCGGCATGGGAGGAGAGGAGACTTTCCACGTGCTCAAGGCGCTCGATCCCGACGTGCGCGCCATCGTGTCGAGCGGCTACGACAACGAGGACATGGCCCGCCGCTTCCTCGACCTT
>Ga0182021_10006233_pt1 | contig 14160 bp, 11 predicted proteins | sample 612E3MmetaG_FD_120493 | JGI IMG/M metagenome (GOLD analysis project Ga0182021, IMG submission 120493) | Permafrost microbial communities from Stordalen Mire, Sweden - 612E3M metaG (Illumina Assembly) | ecosystem: Environmental > Terrestrial > Soil > Wetlands > Permafrost | place: Sweden... | reverse complement strand
GGATCGCCGAGGTCAAGGTGGACGACCAGCCGGCGGTGCTCGTGGACTTCTACAACTCGAGCACTCTCTACAAGCAGACCGTGTGGAAGAGCGGCTTCCTCGTGCCGGGTGACCACACCGTCACGATCAAGTGGACAGGAACCAAGCGGACCGCTGCCACGGACTACAACATCGACCTGGACGCCGTGGATGTGATCGGCACTCTCCGATAGCGAGCCCGGCCGCCTGGCCAAAGACCACCGGGCGGCCGCCGCACGACGTGCGGCGGCACTCATCCCCCCCAGAAAAGACCGGGGCGCCCTCGCGGGCGCCCCGGTGTGTCGCTGACTAGTCGTTTCGCGGGATCAGATGGGCGGCGCCTGGATGGTCCCCCAGATGTTCACGGCGTCCACGTTGATGTAGTGGGCCCCGCTGTCGGTGTCATCCCGCACGATACGCACGGTGTGCTCCCCCGAGAGCAGTATACCGCTGGTCCAGAGCACCTGCTGATAGCTCGCGCTGGCCGCATTGAGGTTGATGGTGGCCGTGGGAGTGACCGCTCCGTCCAGGTAGACGTAGGCAACGCCCCCGGTAGTGCCCTTCATGCCGATCCAGTCGAACCTGCTGCCGTTGAAGTAGATGGTCGCCGAGGCGCCGGCCGTGAGCGAGCGGCCGTAGCTGCCGCCCGAGGCGCTCGCCGACGTGAAGTTGCTCCACGAGCCGGTCTTCACGATGTGGGTGTCGGTCTGCTGGTACTTGGTCGGGGGAGCGGCGATGGTCCCATAGATGTCCACCGCGTCGAGGGTCAGGTACTTCCCGCTCGCGCTCGCCGTGCTCCGCACGATCTTGACGCTATGAAGACCGTTCGGCAGCACCCCGGTGGACCACGCTTTCTGCTGGTACTTGGCCGGGCTCGCAGCCAGATTGACGGGGGTGGTGCCGGTCACCTTGACCCCGTCCACATACACGTCCGCTTTGCCGGTGGTGGTCCCCTCCATCGCGATCCAGTCGAGCTGGGTGCCGGTGAACCAGATGGTGGCCGAGGCGCCCGAAGTGCTCGAGCGGCCGTAGCTGGTGCCGTAGGAGCCGGGGCTGGCGTAGTTGGCCCAGGTGCCGGTCTTCACGATGTTCAGATCGGTCTGGTCGTAGCGGGTGACGTCCGGCGCGGTCTGGTAGGTGTATGAGGTGTCGGCCTTACCCTTGGGGGTGGTCACCTCTACAGTGACGGCTCCCACTGCGTGGGCCGGGCTGGTGCAGGTGAGCTGGGTGCCGGCCGTGTTCGAGGAGAGACCGGTCGCCGGTGTGCCGTCGAAGGTCACCGAGCTGACCTCGGCAAGGGCGGTCCCCGTAATGGTCACTGCCGTACCGCCGGCGATGTTCCCGGCGCTCGGACTGATGGTTGTGATGGCAGGTGGCGCGTACTCCAGGGTGCCGGCCACCAGAACGGCGTCAAGCGAGATCCGCTTCCCGGCCGCGTTCTTGGTGCTGTACACGAAGCGGACGTGGTGTTCGCCATTCGTCAGGTCGCCGGTGGACCAGACAGGCACGTCGTAGTAGGTCTGTGGATTCGACAGATCGACAGGGTCCACAAGCTTGTCATCGACATACACATCGGCGAGGCCGGAAGTGATACCGACCATGGCTTCCCAGTCGAGGCGGGTGCCGCTGAAGTAGATCGTGACGGAGGAGTCGCCCGCAGTCGAGTACTCGTAGCTGCCGCCGGATGCGCCGGAGGCTGAAGCCAGAGTCCAGGTACCGGAGAAGGCGATGCGCGGATCGGTCTGCTCGTATGGCGTCAAGTGATCGAGGGCGAAGTTGATGTCGCTCGCGCCTGCGCTGGTGAGCTGGATGGGGTCGGCGTCGCCTAGTCCGTACTGGCCCGCCGGCTTGTTGTTGTACCACTGGTCGACGTACCCACCGAGGTACTCATCCGTGGCCTCCGCGTAATAGGTCCCCGCGGGTATCGCCCAAGTTTCGTATCCCTGGTCTTCGTACGCCCCGCCCTCCGCGAACAGCGCACCTGCCGCGTTGTAGACGTCCACCATGATCGGCACATCTGTGGGTCCCTGCCCCGTTGTGCTGTCCGTTACGCCGCCCGAGATGGTATAGCCCTTATCCAGGGAGAAGTTGATGTCGTCGCGGCTACTGCCGGAGATGTCGACGGTGTCGACTCCGACGCCGTCGAGGTTGCCGGGCGCGGGGATGTTGTCCCACCACTCGTCCACATAACCATCGCCGTTCTCGGTGTTCACCAGGTACTGCGCGTCGGGGAGACCGTCGATCTCGTATGCGCCGGTTTCATCCGTCCCCGCACCCATCATGTATCCGAGATCCCCCGAACCCTTGGGCTGCACCACTACTTGGGCGTCGGCGAGGGGCGTCCCGTCGGAACTCTTGACCGTCCCGGCGATGTGCGACCCCTGAACTAGGGCGAAGTCCTTGTTGGTAAGGTTGCTGGTGCCCACCGTGATGGGGGTCGCGGAAGCTCCTACGGGATCCAGGATCACCGGGTCGCCGTTGTACCACTTGTCCACGGCGCCCGTGCTGTCAGTGCACAGGAGGTACTGACCTGCCGGCAATCCGGTGATGTGATAGGTGCCGCCCTCGCTGATGCCGGCCCCCATTTGCAACTCGTCGCCGGATAGGTCGTAGACATCTATCCCTCCTCCGTCGGCAGGGGGGGAGCCGTCCACCGTGACGTTTCCCGAAATCGACTTTCCAAGAGCGAGGCTGAAGTTGATGCCGATAGCATTCCCAGCTGTCACATTGACGGAAGTCGCGCCGGTGCCGTCCGGGTGGGTCGCGAAGACGACGTCGTTGTACCATTCGTCGACGTAGTTGTTGTAGTTGGACGTGGCGATCAGATACTGCCCCGCCGGCAGACCGCTGATCGTGTAGTTCCCAGTACTTCCGGTCTCGGCCGTTCTCACAGGCATTCCGTCAGCCGTGAACGCGGTCACGTCTATGCCGACGAGGCCGGCAGAGCTGCTGTTGGTCACTTTGCCCGAGATCGTGCGCCCCTTGGCGAGGGCGAAGTCGATGCCCGTCTGAGTGGGGTTGGCAGCTAGGTCGAGCCACTTCGCGCCCTCGTAGTTCCCGTCGCCCAGGTACACCACGTTGTCGTACCACTCGTCGACATAGCCCATCATGTTGGACGTCAGGACGACCACTTTGACGTTCGGGATGTCGGTCATCGTGTAGAGGCCGGAGGGTTCGGTGACGCCATATCCCACTTGCTCCCCATCCTCGGTGAAGGCGTAGAGCTCAACCCCCTCCAGCGCAACGCCGGTGGTGCTCTTCACCGTGCCGGAGATGCTTCCCGTGGCCGAGATCAGGGCCTTCTCGGCGGCCGACATGACCTTGGATTTGTCCAGGGAGCGATCAGGAGCCGTGCGGGCCGAGACAAAGCCCTTCGGCTTCTCGGGCTGCGGCTTGTAGCCGGCGTATGCATGGGAGGCTCCGGTCGAGGAGGCGCTTGCCACGGTCGCGAACGACAGGGCTACCAGTGCGGCGAGCACCAGTGCTCCCAAGACCAGCAAGCCCCACCGGGCGCGGCCGGAGGTGCGTGTGCGCTGACCGCTCCTGGGTCTGGCTCTTCCCCAGCGACGATCCCCGGTCTCGGTCATAGGCCTGCTGTTCATTCGGACCTCCCAGCGCTCGTTCGATGCGTTTGTGCGGTGGCATGCCGGCCCCTTCGCGGGCGGCGGCGTGTGTGGACTCCATTGTGCGTGGGGCGCATGTCCAGGACGGCTCGACGCGCGCGCACCGCTACCCCCACGCCGCGACACGCACCGATGATCCTACAACGTCCCGGTCTCCAGTGATAGTTGCTTCGTTCGATTGAACGAACGACCGCGGAAAAAGGGCACGGCAAAGCGCCCCCTACGGCACCAGCACCTCGATGGCGTGCGGCTCCACCTCGAGATACGCCGGCAGCCGCCCGGCCAGCTCGCCGTCGGTCTGGAACCAGATGGGCTCGTCGTTGCTCACCGGGAATATCTCCGCCTTCGTGGCGTGCAGGTACAGCGTCTTCTTGGCGCGCAGATGCAGGCCGCTCGGCACCCCCAGCCAGAACGCCGCCAGGCCGGGACGGTCGAGGCCGGTGTAGAGCACCAGGTCGAGGACGCCGTCGGTGGGGTCGGCCATGGGGGTGACGCCGAACCGCCCCGCGTACCAGCGGCTGTTCCCCGCCACCATGAACGTGGCGATGTGCTCCTCGCCGTTGACCCGCACGACGAACACCGGATGCCGGTGCGCGAAGCCCAGGCTCATTCCCTTGGTGACGAAGGCCAACTCTTTGAAGCGCCGCTTTGCGGTGAGGTCGACGTTGCGCACGGTCAGGGCGTCGATGCCCGCGCCCATCATGAGCATGAACCGGCGGCCGTTGACCTTGCCCTGGTCCAGGGAGAGGGTCTTGTCCCCGGCGATGACGGCGCAGGCCCGCTCCACCTGGAACGGGATGCCGAGCTCGAGGGCGAGCACGTTCACGGTCCCGGCCGGCACGATACCCAGCATCGGCTGCCACCTGCCCGGGCCGGACTTGTCCCGAGCGCGGGCCATGCCGTTGGTGACCTCGTTGATGGTGCCATCGCCTCCGATAGCCACCACGATGTCCACCTCGGGCGCGTTCCGTTCGGCGAGAATGATTGCTTCCTTGGGCTGGCGCGTGGCGTAGAGCTGGCATTCCAGCCCGCGTTTGGCAAGGCTCTCCTGCACCGTGTGAGCGATGGCGCCCGCCCGGCCCCGGCCGGACTGCGGGTTGAAGATGACCGCGGCCCTCATAGCGGCGCCGCCGTCAGGCGCGCCCGGCCGTTTGCATCGGCGGTAAGGGCGGCGAACGAGTCGTAGCCGGCGCCGCGCGCGAGAGCCGCGGCGTGGGCGAAGTCACGTCCCACTTCCTCGGGACGGTGGGCGTCCGAGCCGAAGGTGAGCGGTATCCCGGCCGCCCGCAGCTTCGCGAGGATCTCCGGCGACGGATACGCTTCTCCCACCGGCTTGTGCAGCCCGGCGGTATTGATCTCCACTGCCACGCCGGCCTCGGCGATGCGCCCCAGCAGCCGGTCGAGCTCGGCGTCCAGCGGCCGGGTGGCGCGGTATCCGAACTTCTTCACCAGATCGAGGTGGCCGAGGATGGTGAACAGCCCGGTCTCGGCCGCTGCGCCCACCAGCTCGAAGTAGTCCACCCACATCTGGTCGATGTCCGCGTTCTCATAGCGGTCCACCTGCCGGGGATCGTCGAAGCCCCAGTCGCCCAGGTGATGCACCGAGCCGATGACATAGTCGAACGGTGTACCGGCGAGCATGGCGCCCACCTCGCCGATGGTGCCGGGCCGGTAGTCGGCCTCGATGCCCAGCAGCACGAAGCCGGGATGGGCCGTCTTTAGCTCCTGCACCTCGGCTACGTAGTCGCCGAGCTCGCAGGCCTCCATCGACAGCTCGGGGTCGCACTCGGGGAGCAGCGGGATGTGGTCGGCCACGCCGATAGCCAGCAGGCCTGCGGCCCGCGCCGCCGCCACGTAGTCGGCCGGCGTCCCGCGGGCATGCCCGCAGCGGGCGGTGTGGGTGTGATAGTCGGGGAGGCGCATGTCACGCGCCGCCTTCACGGGTGCCGCCGCCCTCGCGGCCGCCGCCGCGGCGTGGGGATTCCAGCTCGTCGGTGTCCACCAGGATGGTATACGGACCGTCGTTGATGAGCGACACCACCATGTGCGCGGCGAACTTGCCCGAGGCGGTGGTGACGCCCAGCCGGCCGAGGGTCTCGCGGAACTCATCCACCAGGGCGGCGGCCGGACCGGGGTCCGCCGCGTCGCTGAACGAGGGGCGCCGCCCGCGCCGGTAGTCGGCGTAGAGAGTGAACTGACTGATCACGAGGGCGGCGCCGTCGGTGTCGAGCAGCGACAGGTTTGACTTGCCCTCGGCGTCATAGAAGATGCGCAGGTTCGCCACTTTGTCGGCCAGCACGCGGGCGCGGCTGAGGCCGCCGTCCTCGTCCATATCGTTCTTGCCAACGCCCACGAAGATGAGCAATCCCGGCCCGATCTTGCCGATGACGGCGCCGTCCGCCTCCACGGAGGCCCGCTGCACTCGCTGGACCAGAGCGCGCATCAGGCGGGGTCTCCCGGCGCGGTGCCTGCCCGGACGGCCGCCGCTCCGCCATCCGCCCGCGCGTACGCCGGCTCCGCGCTCACCAGCGCGGCCGTCCAACGCCCATCGTCGCCAGGGTCTTCCAGCCGCGCTTCGGCGAAGCAGTTCATCAGCTCATCGCCCCCATCCAGCAGCACCTCCATATAGTTCCCGGTGATGCCGACCAGCCGGCCATCGGCGTCCCGCTCCTTGAGGACCAGGACTCGTTGCCGCGTGCCTCTCAGCCTATCGCGAAACGCAGCATTCTTGAGCTCCCCTAACGCGCGCAGGCGCACGCTGCGCTCGCGGATGGTCTCCGGGGCTACTTTCGCTTTCATATGGGAAGCCTTGGTTCCGGGACGATCGCTGTAGGTGAACACGTGCAGGTAGGTGAGCGGCGCATGCTCGACGAAGGCGAGGGTCTCGGCGAACTCGGCGTCGGTCTCCCCCGGGAACCCCACGATGACATCGGCGCCGATAGCGGCGTCCGGGAAGCGCCCGGCCAACTCCGTCACCACCGCCAGGTACTCGGCGGCGGCGTAGGGACGGTTCATGCGGCGGAGCACGCTGTCGCTGCCGCTCTGCAGAGGCAAGTGGAAGTGCCGCGCCACCCGGTCGTCGGCGGCCTCCATGACCGCCATCAAGGCCCCATCCACCTCCAGCGGCTCCATGGAACTGAGCCGGTAGCGGCTGATACCGGCCCCCGCGAGCAGTGCCTCGAGCAGGTCGGCCACGGTGCCCTGGCCGGTGTCTCGTCCCCAGCTCCCCAGGTTGATGCCGGTCAGCACCACCTCGCGGAAGCCGCGTCCGGCCAACAGGTCCACCTCGCGCAGCACGTGGGTCAAGGGCATGCTCCGCGCCGGCCCGCGCGCGATGGGGATGACGCAGTAGGCGCAGTGGGAATCGCAGCCGGTCTGGACCTTGAGGAAGGCCCGGGTGTAGCCGTAGAAATGGCTGAAGAACTCGCCCTCGAACTCGGGATGCTCCGGGTAGGGCGATACGGAGAGGGCGGGATGGCGCTCCGCAGTGCCGGCTGCCGCAGGTCCTGCAGTGCAGCCGGGAACCGCGGCCTCGCCGCCTGTGAGGGCCGACGTCGCGGCGACCTCCGCCAGGTGCTCGGCCAGGCGCAGCTTGTCCAGGTTGCCCAGCACCAGGTCGACCCCGGGAATGGCGGCCACGGCTTCCGGGTCGACCTGGGCATAGCAGCCGGTCACGACTACGGTGCTGGCCGGGTCCAGGCGCTTGGCCAGCCGGATCTCGTGGCGGCAGGTGCGATCACTCTTCGCGGTGACGGTGCAGGTGTTCACCACTCTGATATCGGCCGCGGAGTCCCAGTCGACCAGACGGTAGCCCTCGGAAAGGAGGGTCTCCTGCATCTGAGCGGTCTCACATTGGTTGAGCTTGCACCCGATGGTGCGAAAGGCCACGGTCGTCGCGCGACTATCGGCGCTCGCGCCGCCCGTTGTGTTTCTGTCGGCAGGGGTCGCCATGGGCGACGGATGTTAGCATATAGCCCGTGATTTCCGACGGCAAACCATCCGCTGTCTCCCGGCTCCTAAGTCGCGACCGCGCGTCCGGACAGGCGCTCCGCTTCGTCGTTGTCGGTGTCAGCAATACGTTTGTCACCCTGGCCGTCTTTGCGCTGCTCGCCCGAGTCTTCCACGTACCCGACATCCCCGCCAACGCCATCGCCTACGTCTTGGGGATCGTCAACAGCTTCTTCTGGAACAAATACTGGACGTTCGGCGCCAGCAGATCCGGCCGCGGCTGGCGTGAGTTCGGCTTCTTCTTCCTGGTCAACATGCCTCCTCTCATCGTCAACGTGGTCGTGTTCAGCGCACTCAATCTCGGGTTCAAATCCCAGTCGTTCTTGATACACGAGACGGAGACGTTCGCCGCCGCCCTCGTCGCTGTCGCCTGGAACTTCCTGGGCAGCCGCTATCTGGCCTTCAGGCACACCGCGCTCAAGAGCAAAGACGGCTCGTCCGAAACCGGAACGGCCGACGACACAGTCAAAAAGCCACGATGAAGAAGGAAGAGCATGCCTGATCCGGCCGGGGGGCCCCTCGAACCGTCATCCGATCCCGAGCGCGAGGCCGTCGACCGACCGTCTGCCGTCGCCACGCTCGGCCCCAGGTACTCGGTGGTCATTCCCATCCATAACGAGGGCGAATGCCTAGAGACCGAGGTCGCCGAGCTGACTGGGGAGATGGACGCCAAAGGCGTCGACTACGAGCTCATCCTTGCCGAGAACGGTAGCTCGGACGCCACTCCGCAGATAGCTGAACGGCTCGCGTCCACAAATCCCCGCATCCAGGCCCTACGCGTCCCCATACCCGATTACGGCTACGCCATGAAGACCGGCATGCTGACGGGCAAGGGCGACTTCATCGTCAACTTCGACATCGACTTCCACAGCGTGCCCTTCATGCTGGCTGCGGGCGATCTGCTGGCCAAGGATGCCGGCATCGTGGTGGGTAGCAAGCTCATGGAGGGCGCGGAGGACAAGCGCTCCCCCATCCGCCACATGATCTCCTACGGGTTCACCACCATCCTGCGCGTCCTGTTCGACCCCAGGATGGACGATACCCACGGCATGAAAGCCCTGCGCCGCGAGGTGGCGCAGAAGTACGCGCCTCAGACGGTCATGCGCCAGGATATCTTCGACACCGAGCTCATCATCCGCGCCCGGCGCGGCAAGGTGAAGGTGGCCGCCATCCCGGTGACCGTGGAGGAGAAAAGGAAAGCGCGTTCGTCTATAGTACGTCGCATACCGCGCACCATGAAGGCGCTGCTGCGCCTGAGGATGATCTTGTGGAAGGAGAGGAATGCGGGAGCCTGAGCGCGAGGACCTGGTCGAAAAGGGCGATATCTGGGACTGGATCCCCACCCTCGTAACCTTCCTCATCATCTACACCGTTCTATTCGTCCTCTATAAGCCCAACCTCCTCTTCAGCACCACCACCACCTCGGGCGGTGACACCGGGGCGTACCACTACCCCATGCAGTACCTCATCCAGTACCTGCTGCCGCACTTCAAGCTCACCGGGTGGGCGCCAGGCTGGTACGCCGGCATGCCCATGCTCACCTTCTACTTCCCGTTCCCCTTCCTGCTGATCGCCATCTTCAATTGGTTCCTGCCGTATACAGTGGCTTTCAAGATCGTCACCGTGCTCGGCGTGTTCGGGCTGCCGTTCGCCGCCTATGCTTTCGGACGCCTCCTCCGTATCCGCCGGCCGTTCCCGGTGCTGGCGGCGGTGTTCGCGCTGATCATGCTGTTGATGGAGAGCTACTCCATCTACGGCGGGAACATCATGAGTACCCTGGCGGGTGAGTTCAGCTATATGCTGAGCTTCGCCCTGATGTTTGTCTTCCTGGGCACGGCGTACCGAGGCATGGAGAACCCGAAGTTCAACATGCTCTTCGTGCTCAACTGCCTTATCCTCATGGCCCTGGTGTTGTCACACATCGTGCCCACCATCGCCTTGGTGCTCGTCGCGCCGGGCTTGCTGCTGGTGGCCCCGCGCTGGCGGTCGCTCGGATACCTGGCCGCGGTAGCCGCCGTCGGGTTCGGACTCAGCGCCTTCTGGTCGTTACCCTTCGTGGCGGACCTGAAGTGGACCGCTCACATGTCGTGGGACCAACTGGGGTGGAAAGACCTCCTGCCGAACGCGCTCATCCCGGTGGCCGTACTGGCGGTCATAGGGGTTGCCTTCGCCTTTGCCAAGCGCGAGAAGCGGCTGTTGCCACTGTTGTGGATGAGCATCGTCATCGTCATCGCCTACAAGGTCATCCCCAACGGGCGGCTCTGGAACGCTCGTCTGGTGCCCTTCTGGTACTTCTCGCTACATCTGTGGGCCGCTTACGGCCTGATCTGGATGGTCCGCCCGTTCACGGTGTGGTTGCACGACCTGTTCGGCACCTCCGGACGCACGGGCCGCCGTTTCGCGGTACCTATCTTCGCCCTCGCTCTGGGGGTCGCCGTGCTCGTGCTGAGCAGCACCACCCCCAACAGCTGGATCCGCTGGAACTACTCGGGTTACGAGGGCAAGTCCACGTGGTCCCAGTATCAGCAGATCAACAACTTCATCGGGACGTTGGGCAGCGGCCGGGTAATGATCGAGCACAACCAGAAGATCGATGGGTTCGGCACGCCGCGCGCGTTCGAGATCATCCCCTACTGGACGAACATGCAGACCATGGAGGGGACCCTCATGGAGGCCTCCTTCACGGCGCCGTTCCACTTCATCAACCAGGCGGAGCTGTCTAAAGAGGCAAGTGACGCCATCATCGGGATCGACTATCCCTCGCTCAACGTGGCCAACGGCATCACACACCTGCAGCTGATGAACATCGAGTATTTCCTCACCTGCACCGACGAAGTGACCACAGCCACCAAGGCCGATCCCCGGGCCCAACTCCTGGCCACGTTCGGCGACTACAACATCTTCAGGATCTCCGGCACGACCGGATACGCCGAGGTGATGCAGAACCAGCCTGTGAAGCTGAATGTCCCTCAGGCCCAGTGGACCAATCTGGTCGTCAAGTGGTACGAGAACATGAACGACCTCAAGACGCCGATCATCTGGGACAACGGCGACCCGGCCCTGAAGAACATCACCTCCATCACCGCCGCTGAGGCGGACAACCCGCCACAGGTTCCCTACGACGGCGCCGACACCGGGCGCGTGGTCAGCGAGAAGCTCGACAACGAGAAGTTCACCTTCGACGTGAATCAAGCCGCGATCGGGAAGCCGGTGTGGATCAAGATCTCGTACTTCCCCAACTGGCACGTGAGCGGGGCGGCGGGTCCGTTCCTGGGTTCGCCGTCGTTCATGGTGGTCATCCCCACCCAGACCCACGTTGTCCTCACCTACGGCCGCACCTGGGCCAACACCGTCGGCCAGACGTTCGAGGTCATCGGCTGGTTGATCCTGGTAGGTCTGTCGGTGTGGCGCTTCATCCTGTGGCGCCGGCGCCGCCGGTTCGCCGGGGCGGGCGTTTCGGGCGCGATGCCGGTCGGCGAATTCACCGGTCAATATCTGGTAGGCGGCGGAGGCCACGCGCAGCGCCCTGACGACGCGGTGGGCCCCGGTTACGGCTCGCTCCCCGATGACGACGAGCTGGAGGACACGGCCGACGCCGAGGGTATGGACGAGGCGGGCGCAGCCGCCGCCGATGTGGGCGACGCCGCGTATGCCGACGGCGCCGAAGGCAGATCGGCCATAGCCCGGTATGAAGCCGGGGACCAGGGCTGGGCTGCACCGGCGGACTCCGAGCGGTCGCCGGCCACGTCGACGGAACCGCCGGAGCAGGAGTAGCCGGGAGAACAGGCTTACCTGAGACCTGGATGGTAGACGGGGCGGCGCCGAAAGGCGCCGCCCCGCTTTTTCAGGTGTGAAGCGCCGCCGCGAAGCCGGCGCAGCGTCCGACCGTCGCCGGTCCGGAATCGGCCTAGGGCCGCAACCCCTCCGGTATGCAGGACTCGCACGGCACCGCCGTCTGACAGAGGCCGCAGCCGTAGCCTTCGAAGCCGTAGTGCTCCCTGACGTAGCCTTCAGCGAAGTCGAGCTGGCGGAGGCAGGCTGCCTTGTCGCGCCCCTGGACGCTGATCGAGCCCGTCGGGCAGCGGTCGGCACACTCGGCGCACGTCTCGCCGCTGAGCTCGAGGCAATGCGCGAAGGGGCCGGAGTACGAGCGGGGCGTCGCCGTGATGACCGCTCTCACCACCACCGACCCGAAGCGGACCGCTTGGCCCTTGGACGTGATGAGCCCTCCCGAAAGCCCGAACGTGCCCAATCCGCTGATGTAGGCCACGTGGCGCTCAGACCAACTCGAGTGCCAGCCGTCGGTCGCCTGGCCGACCTCGCCCCAGGCGGGCAGTTGAGCAGGAGCGATGGCCTCGTACCCCTCATCGCGCAGGGCCTGCAGCACCGAGTGATGGAGGTCCCGATTGGCCTGCTGGCCGAAGACGCGGGCCCGCGCCCAGTACTCGGACGGCGCCCGGGTCTCCGCCCGGTTGGACGCCTTTGTGGCTTCCGTCTGGACGACGGCCCAGCTGATGACCGTGAGCTCAGAGGGCGCGGCTGGTGTACCGTCCGCCGGCATCGCCGCCCACGGAGTCGCCGGCTGCTTGGTGTTGGTGGCGCCGATGGAAGCGGCACTCGTGTCCCGGTCGGGGGCGAACGCCTCGGCCGGGGTCCAGTGCAGAGGGCCGACGGCGGTCTTCATCTCTTGCCAGAGCGGATCGTCTCCGGCTGCAAAGCCCAGCAGGAAGCTCTCCCACGCGGGCTCGGAACAGCCGGGGCCCAGATTGTTCCTGGACGGGTCGGCGATGAACTCCGCCAGCACCTGCTCGCACAGGCGGGCCGGCGCCGCGCCTTCGGCCGCGGCCGCCTCGTTGGTCTTGCGCGCGTCGTCGGTCATCTGTTGCCTCCCTGTTCGTCCGCCGATACCGGCATCACCCACACCCGCCGGTTGCGCGGGCCGTCGAACTCCGCCAGATAGATACTCTGCCAGGTGCCCAACCGCAGCCGTCCCTGTTCCACCGGTACGAGCACCGAACTGCCCATGAGGGACGCCTTGATGTGGGCGTCCGAATTGCCCTCCGAATGCCTGAACCCGGAATCGCGGGGGACCAGCCGGCGAAGGTGCTCCACGATATCGCGGACCACGGATGGGTCTGCGCCTTCGTTGATGGTCACCCCGGCGGTGGTGTGGGGGACAAACACGCTCACAAGGCCCGTGAATCCCGGCTGTGTCTGGCCTACAACGGTCTGGACGCGCTCAGTGATGTCCACGAGGACCTCGCGTTCGGGGGTGCGGACGGAGATATCGAGAAGAGCACCGGACATTCTTGAAAGCACCTCCGGCCTAGTGAGGACCGGGCCAGTTCCGAACAGAAGAACGGAGCCCCGCCCGGCGAGTGGAGGTAAGGGGACTCGAACCCCTGGCCTGCGCGATGCGAACGCGCCGCTCTCCCATCTGAGCTATACCCCCAGGCAGTCCGGTATTTATAGCATACGGGAACGGCGGCGGCACGCGTGCTCAGCAGCTGGCTAGCAATCCCTGGACGAGGGCCCTGATGCCGAACTGGAAATCCCTTTCGAAGAAATCCGTGGTGCACAGAGCGGTCTCGTTCAGGTGAGGGAATTCGTCCGCCGGAAAGCGCTCTAAGAAAGCCTTCACCTCCTCGGGTGTCGGCGGGCCCACCTGGCCGTCGGCCACCATCGCTACGGTGCCGCGCACGGTCGCGGCGATGGCGTTCATACCCGCCCATGCCTGCTCCGGCGCAAGCCCCCCGTCGCGAAGGATACCGATGAGCAACTCCACGGGGCGCATGGCGGCCGGCGTGTTGGGGGCCGTGGAAAGGACGATGGGCAAAGCGTTCGCGTGGGCCAGCAGCGCATCGCGGTAGACACGGGCGGCGCACAGGACCCGTTCTTCCGCCGGCGCCGATGGGTCGTCCTGGGTGAGGTCGATCTCGGCCATCACCGCCTCGACGATGGCCTCGAGAAGGGCCCGCTTGTTGGGGAGATAATGGTAAGCGGCCATGGGGTCGACGCCCAGTTCGGCGCCCAACCTGCGCATCGAGAGCGCCCCCGGTCCCTCCCGGTCGACCAGGGCAAGAGCGGCGCGGACTATCTGGTCGCGCGTAAGAGTCGCGTTTCTGGCGCTCACGGATCACCGCCATCTCGGGTATTGACAAACTCATTCTACACCGTAGAATGGACGACAGGGAGTTCTACAGTGTAGAAATACGAGAAAGGAAGATCTCGTGAAGATCACCATCCTGAACGGCGAGCCGGTGGCGGGTACCGAGTTCGATCTCTGGGTGACGAACGTCGCGGAGGAAGCCCGCCTGGCTGCGCACGAGGTTCATCTGCTGCAACTCCGCGAGCTTGAGCTGAAGGGGTGCTCGGGCTGCTTTGGCTGCTGGGTGAAGACGCCCGGTGAATGCGTGAAGCGTGACGACAGCGCCACGGTCTGCCGGTCGGCAATCGGCTCCGACCTGTTGGTGCTGGCTTCCCCGATGGTCATGGGATTCACCACCACTCT
>Ga0182021_10006232_pt1 | contig 14161 bp, 13 predicted proteins | sample 612E3MmetaG_FD_120493 | JGI IMG/M metagenome (GOLD analysis project Ga0182021, IMG submission 120493) | Permafrost microbial communities from Stordalen Mire, Sweden - 612E3M metaG (Illumina Assembly) | ecosystem: Environmental > Terrestrial > Soil > Wetlands > Permafrost | place: Sweden... | reverse complement strand
CGCGCCGTCGGTAATCGGGCAGCAATCAAAGAGCGAAAGAGGCGGAACAATCGGCCTGGCCTTCATTACCTCTTCCATGGTGACTTCTTTCTGGAACTGTGCTTTCGGATTAGTAGCAGCAGCGCGTCTGGCCTTTACGGAGATTGCAGCCAGGTGCTCTTTTTTAGTTCCATAGTGTTTCATGTGATCTTTCGCTGTCATGGCAAAGAATGGCCCGGGAAGTCCCATCCCGTGAGGTGCATCCCAATCATGGTCGATGGAGGCCATTTCACTATAGTAAGCCTCCCACATCTGCGGGGTGTAAAGTTTCTCGCCGCCGGCTACGGCGACGACATCGGCAATTCCCGATTTTACAAGCCCTGTTGCCAAGATGATGGCCGAGCTGCCGCCGGCACAAAGCGTGTCAACCCTGGTGCACATGTTTAGCGGCTTGATTCCAATACGTTCCGCCATTACCGGAGCGGCATTGACTTGAAACGGATTTCGACCGCAGTAAGAAGAAGCAAACAAAAAGCCATCTATGTCCTTTCTTTTTATTCCCGGAATGTCATCGAAGCAATCCTTAGCTGCCTCCTGGACGACGTCTACCAAACTCGCCGACCGGCGACCCCACCGACTCATGCCGCCACCAATGATACAGACTTGTCTTTCGCTCATATTGTTTCCTCCCTCGTTAGTTTGGTATCCCTAATCGATATTATGCAGATCAAAAATGAAGCTATCGTTACATTTTTAATCAAGCAAACTGTAATACCACTGGAGCAGCGCGGCTATTGGAGAGTGCAGCTCACCCATAGAGGGTTCAATGCCCTCACTAGCCTTAAGACGCTTCCAATGGTCTTCCAAATTGAAGTGCGATTTAGTCGTAAAACTTACATACAACCGATCAAAAAGTAATGAACCTCAGAACATGATTGTGAACCAATTAGCATTCAAGTTACCGGATTGTTCCTGGTTACAATACCCTACTTTGAACATTAACATACCGTTAATCACATAGTCAATGCGTAAACATTTAGGTACCATTTACTAGTTGCTGCAAGCTATTTTTAATACTAGTATCAAGGTTATTGAGAGGTTAAAAATTTGTAAAGGTTTGTGGGTATTCGGTAATATCGGATTTAGTTTATTCCGAAGCTAAAAACAACTCCCGCTCCTGTATACGTAATACGGTTGAATTTAGAATGATGCAAGTAAATAGTAGCGATAAATGATTGCTGGCGAATTAGAATTAAATTGTTAAACATCGCAAGATGGTACTTTAAAAAGGCGGCGGCATGAAAGAAGCCCCTCTATTGAAGAAGGGCTCCTCGATGACAGAAGGATTTATCGATTAACGGTTGGCAAAATGTTCTCTCAGTTTATTCATCATTTTCTCTTTGAGACTGTAACGCCCGATGCCACTCCGCAGCCGTGGGTTGAGCAGGTCTCGAAGAGAATTCCCGAATATGTTGATGCCATAAACGACGCGAGCAACCGCAGCACCCGGAGACTTATAAAACTATTGCCCCTTGAATTTAGGAAGCCGTCTGCTGAACATCGATGTGATGCCTTCTTCAATGTCTTTGGTGAAACAAATGCTCGCTGACGCCTCGCTTTCAATAAAAGCCCCTGTCCTCTGGTCGGCTTGAGCGCCGTAATAAAACATGGCTTTGGTCAACTTTTGAGCTAGTGGAGCACCGTTAGCTAACTTTAGAGCAAGCTCATCGACAAAAGCCTCGAATTTTCCCGGTTCTATTGCATAATTTACCAATCCCCATTCCAGGGCATTGTCTGCCATCACGGGGTCGGCTAGTAAAACCATTTCCTTTGCGCGTGTCCCACCGATGAGACGGATGACACGCTGTGTGCCGCCCCAACCAGGCATCAGACCCAGTGTGAGTTCGGGGAAACGTAACTGAGTCTTGTTGTTCATAATACGTAAATCGCAAGCCAATGCCATCTCTAATCCACCGCCCATTGCGGCACCATTGATCGCGGCAACGATGGGTTTGGGAAAAATTTCCATTCTGGTAAATAGCGTTTGCCCGGAATCACTGAATCTCAGCACACTATCCATTTTCCCGGAGGCGAAGGCGGAGACATCCGCCCCACCGCAAAAGTTGGGACCCGCTCCGGAGATAACAACACACCGTACATTGCTATCGTTCTCCATTTCATTCAGGGCCTGGTTAATCTCAGCCAGAAAGTCCAGGTTCAGTGCGTTTGCGCGCTGCGGGCGGTTTAATATCAGTCTGGCTACCTTTGTCACTTTGTTGATATTTAATTTAACAAATTCATATTGTCCAAAACCGTAAGAATAGAAACCTTCACCGGTCTTTCTGCCCAGTTTACCCTGCATTACCATGGTCGTTAGTACGGATGAAGGTTTATACCTTTCTTCTTTATATGTCGTATGAAGGCGGTTTAACTCATTGACAATGTTATCGATCCCTTCACTGTCAGCCATTCGGAGAATGCCGCGGGGGAAACCCAGACCCAGGAGTACTGCAATGTCTATCTCTTCACGGGTAGTAGCGCCCTGCTCAATTAACTTGGCAGCTTCATTCACTCCCGGTGCTAAAACTCTGATAGGTTCAAAGTCGGCACCGGCACCCATCGGTATTTCATTGGTTTGCCCGTTGGTCCAATCGTAATAGCCTTTCCCTGTTTTCTTCCCATAGTTACCGGTTTTAAATAATTTCTCCAGAATGGGAGCAGAATGGTAGCTTTTACCAAGCGTCTCGGCAAAATATTCCATCACGTGATATTCAACATCAATAGTGCCCCCTCCCAGGGTATCCATTATTTCCAGTAAACCCATGGGCAGCCCCAGCTTGAATTTTAATGCCGAATCTACTGCCAGAGTGCTTTTAGCTTCATTTTGAGCTACTGCCCAATCAGACTCGTTACTCATTACGCAGAAAATACGGTTCGCTACAAAGCCGGGGACATCCTTGACATGGATAACAACACGCTTCATTGCTTTAGCAACACTTTCGGATACTTTGATAGCTTCGTCGCTGGTCAATTCACCATGAACGATTTCCAGCAGGGCCATGCGGTTGAGAGGATTAAAATAATGGGTACCGACGACTCGCTCGGGATGTTTGGCTGATTTAGCGATTTCGGCGATACTGAGAGATGATGTATTAGTGGCAAAAACCATCTCATCAGATGCTACTTCAGAGACTTCTTTCACCACTTTTTTCTTCAGGTCCATTATCTCGGGCACCGCTTCGATTACGAGGTCGGCGTTTTTAACTGCTTCTTTAACATCTACGATAAAGCTAAGATGACCTGCGAATTCATCCTTTTTTTCAGCAGTCAGTTCACCTCTTTTTACTCTTTTCTCCCAGGCTTCAATGATTAGCTGGCGGCCGCGGTCCAGGTATTTATTTTCGATGTCTCTGACAACTACCTTATATCCCGCCTCTGCCGCGAATGCAGCAATCTGTGCTCCCATTGCACCGGCACCGAGTACTGTAATGTTCTTCACTTCTTTCATCAGTCGAACCTCCTTCCTAGTATTTGATGTTACTATTGATTTTATGAAAATACTGTGCCAAACTACAAAGTAAATTATAGAGGAAATGTCTCAAAATTACCAGCATATCGGTTCATAAAAAATGAGTCGACCCGGCTGTTGAATGGCTGTGTTATAATAATCTGGCAAATCATTTACTTGAGGAAAAACCGTGTTTACTCATCTCCACGTTCATAGTGAATATAGCCTCCTTGATGGTATGTGCCAAATCCCTAATTTAATCGCACGTGTTAAAGAACTGGGGATGGATAGCGTGGCCCTTACCGACCATGGCGTGATGTACGGCGCCATTGAGTTTTACCGTCTCGCAAAAGAAGCCGGTATCAGGCCTATCGTCGGGTGTGAAGTCTACATCGCTCCAAACGGCAACACCAACCATAATCCCGGGGAAAAAAGCAATTATCACCTTGTTTTGCTTGCCCGGAATCAGACGGGTTATCGTAACTTAATTCAAATTGTGACCCGAGCCCATCTGGAGGGCTTTTATTATAAACCGCGCATCGATAAGGAATTTCTTCGTGAAAATAGTAACGGATTGGTAGCGCTTTCAGCATGTTTAGCCGGGGAGGTTGCCCAGCACATTCTTGCCGGGCGTATGGATGATGCTAAAAAAGCGGCTCTCTGGTATAAGGAAACATTTAGTGATTTCTACTTGGAAATACAGCGCCATCCTATCCGTGAATTGGAGTTAGTAAATACCGGTTTGATTGAAATAAGCCGCGACACGGGTATCCCTCTGGTTGCTACTAATGACACTCATTATTTGAATCAAGAAGATGCTCCCACCCATGACTTACTGCTTTGTATCGGCACCAACTCTGTTGTCACCGACCAGAAACGGATGAAGATGCAGGGCGATTTCTTCTACCTGAAAACCCCGGATGAAATGGCCGAAGCTTATCGTGATATCCCGGAGGCGCTTGAAAATACGCACAAAATTGCAGAGATGTGCGACCTCAATTTAGATTTTGAACGGCTTCATCTGCCGGAAATAAAACTACCGCCGGGGAAAACACCCGATGAATATCTTGTTGACCTTTGTTATAAGGCGTTTTCGCGTTTTTATCCCAACGCCACCGACGAAATCAAAGAACGTTTAGCGTACGAATTGGATGTGGTAAAAAGCACTCAATTCGCCAATTACTTTCTGGTGGTTTGGGATATTGTCTCCTTTGTCCGCAAGTCAAATATCATGTTTGGTGTGAGGGGCAGTGCCGCCGCCAGTATCATTCTGCATTGTCTGGGGATAACGGAACTTGATCCGATGGAACATCGTCTCGTTTTTGAGCGTTTCCTGAATATGGAACGCAAAGAAATGCCTGATGTCGACCTTGATTTTCAGGATGACCGGCGGGAAGAAGTTATTTCTTACGTCACGCAGAAATACGGACAGGACCATGTTGCCCAGATTATTACCTTCGGGACGCTGGGGGCGCGCGCCGCTTTAAGAGATGTCGGGCGGGCACTGGGTATGACTTATGCTGATGTTGACCGGGTAGTAAGGCTAGTCCCGCTCGGCCCCGGGGTGACGTTAGCACATGCGCTGGAACAGAACACAGAACTAAAGACAATATATAGCGAAGACCCCAACATCCGTAAATTGATTGATTCCGCACGTAAGGTAGAAGGTATCGCACGACACGGCAGTACTCATGCTGCCGGTGTTGTCATTTCCAAAGAACCGTTGACGAAATATGTGCCGCTACAAAAAGTCTCCAAAGGTAGCGGTGAAGGCGGGGTCATGGTGCAATTTCCGATGGAGGATGTTGCCCGGATTGGTTTGCTGAAGATGGATTTCCTCGGATTGATAAACTTGAACATTCTTGGAAAGGCAAAACAAATCATTAAGGAACGGCATAACATAGATATCAATCTACACAATATTCCGTTTGATGATGCTAAAACATTTCAATTGCTGGCATCAGGTAACACGGCAGGTGTTTTCCAATTGGAAGGCACCGGAATGCGTCGTTATATCAAGGAATTAAAACCCAGTACTTTCCCAGAAATAGCGGCAATCGTAGCATTGTACCGTCCGGGGCCGATGGAACAAATTCCTACCTATATTAAGGCCAAGCAGGATCCGGAGCTTATACATTACCCCCATCCCATTCTGGAAAGTTTTTTGAAGGAGACTTATGGGGTTATTGTCTATCAGGAGCAGGTACTTTTCATTGTACGGGAATTCGGGGGCTATAGCTTGGGTAAAGCAGACATCTTTCGTAAGGCAATGGGGAAGAAAATTCCCACGGTGATGCAGAAGGAAAAGGTGAATTTTATCGCCGGTGCAAATGCCAAAGGATTCTCGACCGAGTTAGCCGAGCAGGTTTTTGCCCTTATCGAGCCTTTTGCCGGTTATGCATTTAATAAAGCACATGCTTTTAGTTATGCTTTGATTGCTTATCAAACGGCCTATCTCAAGGCAAATTACCCGGTAGAGTATATCACGGCGCTATTGGGCGCTCATGCCGGAGTCACGGAGAAAATCACCAGCGCCATCAGCGAGTGCCGCCGTCTGGGTATTAAGGTGTTACCGCCAAATATTAATCGTAGTAAGGCTAACTTCTCCATTGAAAAGGATGAAAAAGATAATCTGGCAATCCGTTTCGGGCTGACTTCCATCAAGAATGTCGGTGTTGGCGGCATAGACTCAATAATTAGTGAACGTGTGGAAAGCGGAGAATTCAAGTCTATTGAAGATTTATGCCGCCGGTGTGATTTACGCAATGTGAATCGGCGAGTAATGGAAAGTCTGATTAAAGCCGGAGCGCTGGACTGCTTGGGTAATCGCGGTACTTTATTGAATAATGTTAATGAAATTCTATCACTGGCGCAGCGGGAACAAAAGTCCCGTGAAGCCGGGCAAACGACGATGTTTGATTTATGGGGTCAGGAAGTGCCGGCACCTGTCTTGCCACTTGAATTGGCGGAAGCTGAAGTGCCGATTAAAGATAAACTGGCGTGGGAAAAGGAATTAATGGGGGTTTATCTTTCCGAACATCCCTTTAGCGCTTTTGCCGATAAAATAGCTGCAGAAAACACTGTTCTTTGCGGGCAGATTGATAGTGAAATGGTTGGGCAAACAGTACTGGTAGCGGGTATGGTCGCTTCAGTTGTTCATCTGATGACTAAGCAACAGAAATCATTTGTAAAAGCTACTTTGGAAGACCTTGACGGCAGTATCGAGGTAATGGTGTGGTCGGATGTATATTCCGGTACCATTGAGTTGTGGGAGGAAGGAAATATCGTCCTGATTGAGGGTAGAGTGGGGATACGCGATAATAATATTCAATTGAGTTGTAAAAAAGTAAACCGTTACCAGCCGGATAGGCCAAAACCTGAAAAACCGCCGGTCCCAATTATAAAACCTTTAGTTGCTGTTGAAACGAAAACGAATGCAAATACCAATACCAATACTAATGGGATTACTCACAAACCGGAAGAAAAACTGGTTACGAAGCAGCGGCACAAGTTGGTTATCACTATAAAAGACTCAGGTGACAGCGAGAAAGATGCGAACTCTTTACGCCGGGTGGTGTATACTATGAAAGAGTTTCCCGGGTCGGATGAAGTCAAGTTATGCATTCCCAGTGAAGGGAAAATTGTAAAATTGAAGATTGCTAATCTTTACACGGATTATACACCACAATTGCATGAGCGTATCATTGAATTAGTGGGTGAAGAAGGGCTGAAAGTGGAGTTAATTGCGGGTGTAGTCTCTTGACGGACGAGGAGAGCAAAGATGTTTATCATACTGGGGTATTTAGTAATTATTTTGGCAGCCGTTTTACAAGCTTATTGTGAATTTGGCAGACAGGCACGTGCTGATATCCAGCCTAAAATTCTAAAGTCAAGTTTCAGATTCGTGGTGGAAGGACTCTGGGTGTTGCTCATGTTGTTGGGGGCCGCGATGTTACTATTCCCCGGAAGTCCGACTAATGCGATCCTCGCCGGTATCGGAATTATTGCTTTCTGGTTGGTGCTGCCGTTTATCATTACGCCGATTATGCGGCATCGCATATTACCGCCGTGGGATGAGGTCAAGAAAGAACTGGAACCGAAGGGCTATACCGAACGCGATTATTGGCGCGGCAGTTGGTGGATGAAAAACGCGAAAGAAAAAAGGCGAAGTGGTAAAAAGTAATAGTTTTAGGGTGACATAATGTCTCCGGAAAACATACCCATTGGGCATAGAAAGCGTCTCAAGGAAAAGTTTATCAAGAGTGGTTTATCGGGCTTCGTCGACTACGAAGTGGTGGAACCGCTACTGAGCTTGGGAAAACCGCGCAAAGACTGCAAACCGCAGGCTAAAGACGCTATCAGGGAGTTCAAGACCCTGAGAGGGGTATTATGAGCCCCGATGGAAAAATTGCAGTAAGTTAAGGGATCAGCCCGCATGTCGCCTTCGGCATCAAGGTGATGCAGGATGTTGCCCGCAAATACCTCAAAGAGAAAATAATCGATAGACCTGTCTTTCAATCATCTCAGAAAATCTTAGAATATCTCTACCACTCCATACGCGACTTGAATAATGAAGTCTTTAAGATTTTTTCCTGAATTCTCAGAATCAGATTATCGATGCATAAGACGTTGTTGAAGGCACCGTTAGTAGCGCCGCTGTAGCGCCGCGTAAGATAGTGGAACAAGCGCTGGCACACAATGCTGCGGCGCTCATCTTTGCTCACAATTACCCTTCGGGCAATTGCGAACCGAGCAAGAGCGACAAAGACATTACCCGCGATTTGGTTTTTGCCGGCGGCATAGTGCAAATTTAAATCCTTGATCACATCATCATCGGTGATAACCGTTATTTCAGCTTTGCCGGGGAAGGACTAATCAGCCGGTATGAGATGGATTTTTTGGGGTTAAAGATGAAGGGCGGGGGATAGAAGATAGGTATTTTTTACTATGACAAAAAAAATATGCAATACAAAACCCGTTGCTGATTTTATTGATATCGCAAACAAATATTGCCTATTAGTTGAGAAACGAGATGAATAAACTGAAATTCAATTGCCTCAGGAAATGTTTATAATATTGCCCCAACTTTGTCTTTTTGGAATGCTTTTACCGGATATTAATAGATACTCTCCCCATGAACCACTTGGCATGTACCATAATCAATGGAATGAACTTTACAAATCTCTTCAATATAAACTTACAAAAATAGATTGGTATAAAGAAATGTTCGATCCATATTATTTAAAAGATAAAGAACCTGTCAATGCCACAATCTCAGATGATTTGGCATCTATCTATCTTGACATCAAATCTGGACTTAAAGTCTGGGAAAACTCCAACTCCAACCAGAGAATCGGGATTATTTGGGAATGGAAATGGGGATTTGAAAACCATTGGGGAGACCACGCGACTAGTGCTTTTCGGGCGCTTTATGCTCTACTATATAGCCACGTTGAAGATAAGGACGGGGATTATATCGGAATCCGGGAACAACAATAATGACAGGAGGCGTGTCTTAACACGAGATGAAGAATCTACAACTCAGAAAAGCAACCATCGCTGATGACGGGTTCGCCTACCAGACAAGGAAGGCAGCCTTCTGTGAATATGTAGAAAAGATTTCGGTTTGGAATGAAGAGGAGCAGCGCCAATTACATCAGCAACGTTTTACAGAACATGATGTTCGAGTGACACAGTTATCTGGGATTGATGTCGGAATTATCGCAATGAGCCGGCAAGCGGACTGCATTACACTGTACCAGATGTTTATCTTACCGGAATATCAGGACAGGGGAATCGGGGAGAAAGTGAAAATGCTTATTATTGAAGAAGCTTCTAAAGTAAAATTACCGATTCGGTTTCAGGTACTGAACGTTAACAATCGTGCTTTTGCATTCTATCAAAGGTTGGGTTTCAAAGGCACTGGTGAAAATAATTCCCACATTTTGATGGAAAGACTATCCTTATCGATTTATTTTCGTTGTATCTTCCAAGCACCCCCAAATCAACGGGGAGATAGAATGATGCGCAAGATTTTCCTTTTGATGGCTGCAATTCTTCTTTAGGTACTGTAGTATCATCCAGTTGCACAAAAGATGAGCCGGTGCATTTCGGTATTTATCTTGCGGACACTGGGGAACTGGTATTATCTGACCACGATATTAAGGCATATCGTCAAACCTCATCTACAATTGATACCATTGGTCTCACTAAACGAGGAATCGAACGCTGGAATACATTCCAGAAATACACGGGAATCCCAAAATTGGATAAAACTTTGTTTGGCAGAGATTATGTAGTCAAGCTTGAAGGGGAAGAAATGTATCGGGGGAAATTTTATTCGGGAGTTTCATCCGCCAGTTATGCAGGCGTTACCATCCTGGATTCGCTATTCAAACTTGACAACACCCACGATACGATTAACATACAATTTGGTTATGCAGCGATATTCGATCCTACAATCCAAGACCCCAGAGACAATCCAGCAATTATCAGTTTCTTTGAGAAACGCGGATTATTGAAGTAGATTGTCCTCAGGCTCCTTAATTAGAGGCGACTTTTTCTAATTCCAACAGAGTCTTTTTCATTGCCAGTCCACCGCCAAACCCACCTAATTTCCCATCTCCAGTAATCACTCTATGGCAGGGTACAATAACCAAGAACGGATTTTTACCCAGCGCCTGCCCGACAGCGCGTGCTGCCATAGGGCTGCCAATATGATCGGCTACCCAGCCGTAGCTTCTAGTTTCCCCGTAAGGAATAAGACGGGCGGTTTCCCAGACTAGCTTTTGGAATGCCGTAGTATTAGAAAAATCCAGTTTGTCGGTGAATGTAGCCTTCTTTCCAAGGTAATAATTCTGAAGCTTTTCTGTAAGTTCGTTGAATAATTCGGGTGATAGCGTTGCTTGTTTTGTCTGTTTCCCCAGTGCTTCAATCGCTTGGTGTTCGGTCTTTTGAGGGAGAGTAACTGCCCGCAGCCCATCCTTTGAGGCGAGAATGCCAATCCATCCCTTTATGGTTTCAAAAATCGTGTAATACAGTGTGTTTGCCATCAGCTATCAGCCTATTTCACATTGACGGTAATGTAAATATCGCCGGGAAAGCCGTCGGTGGTAAGGCGCGCATTACGGAGTCTGACTCTAGTGCCGGGTTTAATACGGGCCGGTATTTTGACTCTTAACCTCTTGCCATTGCGGGTAAGGTCTTTTTCCATTCCTTTTGCCGCCTGTTCGCGGGCGATAGTGATTTCATAATTGACACTCTGAGAAGTCGGACGCTGCGGTTGTTGAGTATAATACGCTTCTTCTAGGTTTTCATCATCAGGCGTGCTAAAAAAAATTCTGCCGCTGCCGTCTGTAGAATACTGACGGAAAGAGAAATTCCGCTTCTTCGTAAAGTTCCCAAATATACCGTCCAAGAAATCGATATTGAGTCCGGCTCCGCCGAAATCCTTCATCAAATCTTCAAAGGTCGTCTGGGTGGTATAGCTGTTAAAAACGTCGCTGGCATTACCGGTCGTGCCGAACTGGTCGTACTGTTTTCGCTTATCTGGGTTGCCGAGGACACCGTAGGCTTCATTGATTTCCTTAAACTTTTCATTTGCCCATTTTTCCCGGCCAGGATTTTTATCCGGGTGGTATTGCATAGCAAGTTTGCGGTAAGCCTTTTTAATGTCATCATCCGAGGCTGTCCGGGGCACGCCTAAAGTATTATAATAATCTTTATTTGGCATTTTCTCTCAAGCGAGTGTATTGACGCGATATTTTCTTTTTCATTTTTAGTATATCATATGCTACTTGCGACATGTTGTATCTAAGGTTACAATTTATAGTAGTCCTGCCGGGTAGCTTTCTTGATTATTTTGTAGTGGAGGTTCCCTGAAATGGCTGAAGAATTAGGCAAAATAGAGAAGCTGGAAATAGAACAGTTCGGTCTACGTAAGCTATACGTCGTGCCACTGCTTTTCTCCGGTCCTGACGCTCCTCCGGATTACAAGGAAAAGCTGGAAAAATACTGGCGTGAAGTCAATGAACAGATTGCCAATCAGGAAGTCAAGGTAGGGAAAATAAAACGGATTTATCATGAATCGATGTCTGTGGGCGGCGAAGAAGGGTTAAAAATTATCGAAGAAATTAATAAATTAAGCTACCTTATCGCTAAAGACAAGTTTGATTCCGGTGCCGTCTGTGAGGCCACGGAACTGACCGAACTGGCTGATGAATGTCTGGACTGGGAGCGGTGTCTGCTAATCGGGTTATTCAGTCGCAAAGCGATGGAAACAGTGGCCGAAGCATATCAACAATGTTCACGAAAGCGCTTTGAATATATCGGGCGCCGTATTGATGAAACCCTGGAGCAAGGTGAAGCGGCTATACTCTTTATTCGCGAGGGTCACATGGTGCAGTTTACCAAGGATATTGAAGTTTTCAGCGTGGCACCGCCGGGTCTCGATGATATTCACCGATGGCTGCGCGACCGTTCTAAAAAGATAGAGGAGCAAAACGAACCGAAAAGCTAGGCAGTAAAGGAGAAAAATATGAACGGAGTCATAAACAGAGTGAAAAGGGTATTTCTGTTTACGATTGCGCTAGTTATTCTTCTTTCCGGCTGTAAGTCCCATTCCTCGACATCCACGACTCCTTCAACTATACTTCCTGCTGTTTATTCACAATACCAGCTGGAGTATCGCCTTTTTTCAGAATATCCGAATATATTCTGGTGCGACCCCGATTTTTACCCGGTGGCCAGAGAAGGCCAAGAGCAGCAGAATGCTATAGATCAATTTCCTGCTATCAAGTCCAATCAAACTGAATTTTCGGCAATTCTCGCACAATTTAACATTCCGGACAAAACCGACTATACCGATAACGAGAAACTACTGATATATAGGGAACATAAGAAACTCACCTAAATAGTATAACCTATGACTTCCTGCCTGAAGGCGCTACGGGTTTTTATTGGGCGAATGGTATATTATTAGGGAGCACATTAAAGAAGTAGTAAATTTACTCTGGCCTCTGATAAATTGTAAAAATAGTGTTAGTGCCAATGGACTCCTGGATTACTTTCAAAAGTATTAATTTGCAAAGGGATTAAAGGAGGAGCTATGGACAAGGCTACGGAGAAGATTTGCAGGGCAATCTACGACGAAATCAAAAAAGAGCAGGCAGACCTAGATTGGTTCTGGCTAAAACAGGAGGCGGAAGCACTAATGTCCGGGAAGTTACCAAGCGGCACAATTGGAACTGCGATATTGGAGCATCTGAAGAAAGCCGGCAAGTGCTAAAATGAGTTCGCTTAATTTGATTATTTATTTAAAAAACAACATTACATTCTATACCGGATTCCTTGCAAGTGGCGGCAAGTTTCTTAGCTGTTCGATAGAAATAATCGTCAGTAAGTTTATCCGCCATGCCGTATTTCCGATAAATCCCATCGGCATGGCTATAATTCATCCGGTCAAGCAATATATAGTTCACTTTCCCTTCCAATAGTTCTATAAGGCCTTCGGCTCCGGGAAGCATGGGGGCAATCATAGCGTAAGTTTTTATGCCGGCCTGGTGTAACACGTCAAGCGCCATGACTCTATCCTTTATCGGCGGTGCATTGGGCTCGAATAATTTCCTGATACTATCGTCCGCGGTAGTGATTGAAAAGCCAACCTGAAAATTTCGCGCATTTTTAAGAATGTCTATGTCCCGTAAAACCAAAGGGGAACGTGTTTGAACGATCACCGTCCACTTGTACTGAGTCAGGATTTCCAGGCATTTCCGGGTTAATGAGTATTTTGCCTCCAGAGGTTGGTACGGATCACAGACCCCGCTAACCCAAACCTCCCCACGTTTTTTCTTGACGATCTCTTGCTTTAATAAATCGGGGGCATTAATCTTGACATCGACAAACTCGCCCCATGGTTCAATGTGGCCGGTAAATCGTTTCATAAAACGCGCATAACAATAAGAACATGCGTGTTGACAACCAGTGTAGGGATTGATGACATAGTCATGAATTTTTGATACTGAAAGAATGGTTTTTACCTGTACTTCACGGATAATCATGGTTCCTTCTCCGAAATTAGGTACCATCAATTTCATCGCGATAAATGATAAAAAACCGGTTTTTAACGATAGAAGAATGACAGTTGGCGGAAAGTAGATATTTCCGGTGGTGAGCCACGAATGATAGAAGGTAGAACTTTTTCTATGAGTTTCAGACTCACTTGCTGATGCTTCAAATCCAATATAGTAGAGCAAGTTGAACAATGGCTAGAACTTTTTACCTAACATTCAACATGACTTAGCTGGGTGGTTCGAGTCCCCTACTATTAGGCGGTATTGTACGGTAGCTAGAACCTTTGAAGCTATTATAAACCTATGAGACTAACGGTTCAAATCCTCTCAGCTCTATTAATAGGTTATTATGCAAAACCTTTCGAGCTGTCTTCAAGATTCTGGTTACTCAACAAGGGTCTTATCAACGTTGGCGAGAGGCAATTCCGAAACCCAGTCTACCTTGCTAAGGAATTGCATCCAGCTTTTAACACTGGTGAATATTCCTCGCTAGTGTAATGTAACAGTAATAACTAGACAATATCGTATTCCCCGCATTATAATAAGAGCATGTGGAAAAAAGCGGATGCCCTACTTATAACTCAAGAACAACAAAAAATCATGG
>Ga0182021_10006231_pt1 | contig 14162 bp, 10 predicted proteins | sample 612E3MmetaG_FD_120493 | JGI IMG/M metagenome (GOLD analysis project Ga0182021, IMG submission 120493) | Permafrost microbial communities from Stordalen Mire, Sweden - 612E3M metaG (Illumina Assembly) | ecosystem: Environmental > Terrestrial > Soil > Wetlands > Permafrost | place: Sweden... | reverse complement strand
CTTCGCCAGGCCCTTTTTGCTCTGAACCTTCACCAAGGCCGCCGTCAGGGTCGTCTTCCCGTGGTCGATGTGACCGATGGTTCCGACGTTGACGTGAGGCTTGTTACGGTTGAATTTCTCTTTGCCCATGACGGTATCTCCTCAGGTCCGTTCCGTGCCCGCCTGGTGGCGGATCCTCAAAATCGTTCGGCAGGGTCCAGCGACGTTGCCCCTGAGCCCACCACGGGGCTCGAACCCGTGACCTCTTCCTTACCAAGGAAGTGCTCTACCACTGAGCTAGGTGGGCGGTGCGTGTTCCACAGGCAGAGCGGGAGACCGGGTTCGAACCGGCGACGTTCAGCTTGGAAGGCTGACGCTCTACCAACTGAGCTACTCCCGCGTTGCTGACATTCTTCTTCGGCGTCTCTCTCGTGAGCTCCGCAGGGACGAAAACTTCCCCGGGGGTGGAGGGTGGTGGATTCGAACCACCGAAGGCATAGCCGGCAGATTTACAGTCTGCTCCCTTTGGCCACTCGGGTAACCCTCCGGAAACTGGTCAAGAACAGTGAAAAGCTAGGGCGAAACGGAAGCGATAAGGCGAAACGGAAGGGAGAGGGAAGGTGGAGCTAGCGAGGGGACTTGAACCCCTAACCACCGGTTTACAAAACCGGTGCTCTACCAGTTGAGCTACGCCAGCAGCACAGGCGGCTCGGACGCGAAAAACGAGAATCCTCCCGCGGAAGGAATGGGGCGCGGAGGCTAGCGCACGAACCTACCCCCCGCAATGCAAAAGCAAAGCCAGCGGGGTGTAATTTCGTTCGTGTACCATACCTTGGACGCGCATGTAGTCGAAGGTCGGGCACAAGGGAAGCCATAGCAGTACCGACGGGTTACGAATGGTCCGCCGGACGGACGATTTGGCTTGACGCGCGTTCAGTGACCTTGCGGCTGGAGCTTCGGAGTGTTCGCCAGCTTCTCTCGTTTCGCCCGGTCCTGCTTCTCCAGGAGGACGAGGGCCAGCTCGATCTCGCCCTCGTTGAAGGGGAACGTGGCGATGGTCTTCTTCTCCTCGTCGAGGGCCAGCTCCATCTCGTCCTTGTCGGTCTTCGCCCGCTGCACCCAGGGTGACGTGTCCCCTACCCGCTCGGCGGTCACCAGCGTTCGCCGGAGCATCTCGATGCCCTTGTCGAGCAGGGCCCGGTAGCGCATGTGCATGATCCCGTAGAACACCTGCCGCTGGTGCTCGTCCTTGGCCCGACCGTCCGGCGGGATGTTCATGAGCTCGCGGTGGAGGGCCCGGTACATCTGGCCGACGCGGTACCCACTCATGGTGATCCAGTGGGGATCGTCGGCGCGCATGGCGTCGGCGTACAGCCCCTGAGCGTCGAGGAGGCCCTGACAGCGGGCGCTGATCCGGACGACGAAGTCCTCGGTCACGGGGAAGAGCGAGATGCGCTCGGCCTCGAGTCGGCGAATCTCGCCCGCCGCGAAGCGGAGCTGGGCCACGGGCGCGGGCAGGCGCCCGCCGGCGCCGAAGCGGTTCTCGTCGACGATGTCGAGGCCGTTCTGGACGTCGCGCTGCGCCCCGTCCACGTCGCCCGCTTCGATGCGCGAGAGGCCGCGAGCGCCGAGGCCGGTCATGCGGTCGACGGGATCGAGATCAGTTCGATCGAGGAGCTTCGCCGCGGCCGTGCCGAGCTCGGGCCAGGCCTCGAGGTACGCGAGGAGGCCGAGCGTCCGGACCGAGGCCGAGCGCGCCTCCCGCGGATCATCCGTGTCCCGGACGACGATGGCGTAGAGATCGCGCGCACGCTCGCGCTCGAAGAGGCCTTCGCTGGCGACGGCGAGGCCGAGGGTCGCGCGCATGCGCACGCGGAGCCGTTGCGGCCCGGCGGCGACGACGGCGCCGAAGCAGCGCTTGGCGAGCGCCCAGTCCTGAGCTTCGAGGGCTTTCTCTCCTTGCGCGAGCAGACCCTCCTCGGTGCCGTCGACATCGGGCGTGACGATCTGCGGAGCCGTCGTGCCGAGCGAGGTGCGCGCAGGCAGGCGCGGCGCAGCGGCCGCGCAGCCACCGAGGACCAAAAGGAGCAGGGCTGGAGTGATGCGCATCTTCCTCCAGGGTACGGAGTGCGTGGTTACGGGAATGTTCCCATGGGACTGCGGCTTTCGCTCGAGAAATCCGGCGGCCGCCCATTGACGGCGCCGGAAGCTGGTTTACGCCTAGAGGACCATCTGAGGAGGCTCCCGCGATGATGAAGAGCGTGCTTTCCGTGAACGACCTGGAAACGCAGCACCGGACGCTGGACAAGCAGATCCGACGCATCGAACGGCGCGGTCCGCTGCTGACGCCCCCCGACCAACATCGCGTGGCCGAGCTCAAGAAGGTGAAGCTCGCCCTGAAGGACCAGCTCTTCACGATCAAGAGCAAGGCGTCGTAGACTACTCGTCGGTCTTCGGCTTCTTCTTCGGACGATCCGCGTCGACGTCGATGTCCTTCGCGCGCTTGTTCGCGAGGGAGTCGTAGCCGTTGTCGTAGACCTCTTCGTTGAGCGCGGTCAGCGTGTCGACGAGGCGCGTCTTCCAGTCGGGCGGCAGCGAGCCCGGCGTCTCGTCTTCCATCGCCTTCGCGACCGCGAGCCAGTGGCGGCCGTCGGCGCGATAGCCGATGCGGTAGTCGGTCATGCCGCGCAGGTACGCGTAGCGCGCGCGCTGCGTGTCCGACAGGCGCGACTGATCGGGCTCGAGGGCGCGGAACGTGGCGAGCGCGCGCTCGTACTCGTTCTTCTCGAAGGCCGTCTGCCCACGCGAGAGCTCGTCCCCGTAGGTGGCGCAGCCGCCGATACCCAGGGCAGACATCACGAGGACCAGACCAAGAGCGCGTCGCATCGCGGAGGAGCGTACCTTCGTCACCTACGCCTCCGCAACCACGGCAGCAGCAGCGCGAGGGGAGCGAGGAAAAAAGGGGCTGCCGAGGCAGGCGCGCCGACGACGTCGCAGGAGCATTTCTCCCTGCCCGCTCCCGCCCCGCCGGTCGCGCCAGGGGCGCTGGGCGCGGGGAACACGGGCCTCGCCACGACCGCGGGATCGTCGTCCCAGCCGTTGTCCTTGGTGAAGCCGACCTTCTCGATGGTGGTTCCGTCGAGACGCTTGGCGACGACCGTCACGACGTCCTTGGCCACGTCGAGGGAGATCACGTGATGCGTCGACTCGATCTTGCGAGTGCCGGGGTGCTGGTTGCGCGCCGGATACAGCGGCGCCCCTCCGCCTCCGCTGACCAGGTAGCGCAGGCCTCCTTCGAAGCCGCGCTCGTAGAGGTGGTCGTGCCCCTGGATGAGCAGGTCGACGTGATGGCGGAGGAGCATCTGCGGGATGTTGGCGTCGTGCATCGACTTGTTGTCGCCGTGAACGCCCGAGGCATAGAGCCCGTTGTGGACCACGATGAATCGCCACCGCAGGTTCGGCTCGGTGTCGGCGCGGGTGAGCTCGTCCTCGAGCCAGCTGCGGTCGTCCCCCTCGAAGGTCGCCTCGCCGTTGAGGAAGAAGAAGCGCGCGCGACCCCATCGCATCGAGCCGTAGAGCTTGCCCTTCACCTGCGTGCGATCGCCGCCGAAATAGCGCGTGAAGCTCGGTCCGCCTGCCTCCTCGAGCTCGTGGTTGCCGATGGCGGCGAAGAGACAACGGTCACGCAGGAGGTTGCCCTCGATGTCGAAGAAGAGCTGCCACTGGCTCTCCTTCGAGCCATCACCGACGAGGTCGCCCGTGTTGAGGAGGAAGTCCCCGGTCTCTTGCTCGAGCGCGCGCACGACGCCGGCGTGCGAGACGGCGTCGGAGCGGTTGTCGCCGTAGACGAGGAAGCGGAAGGTCGTCTCGTCGTCGTCGGCGGGCGCCGTCGTGAACGAGCCGGTGACCTTGGCGCCGGAGACGTCGAGGGCGTACTCGTAGCGCGTGCGCGGCTCGAGCCCCGTGGCGTGCACGGAGTGGAGGAGCGTCGCCGCGTCGGCGAGCTCGACGGTCTTGCCGTCATGCGTGACGCGGAGCGTGAGCGGCGCCGGGGGATTGGTCTCGGCGCGCACCGTCACCTCGCGCGGGCCCAGCTGAGACAGCCACGGCCCCTTGGCGAAGACGGAGGGCGCCGCCGTCGCGGAAGCCGGCGCGAGGACGAGCCCCAGGGCGACGGCGACACGGGCGAGACGCACGCGGCCGCTTGTACCCTGTTCGCACCGGCGGGGAAAGACGCCGCACACCTTGTGCGACACGTCGCGGACCTCTCATTGACCGCCCCCGGTGCGCAGTCTACCGTTCTAGAGTACGTCCGTTCGACGGGCCGCCGTTCACGCCATGTGACCGTCGCGTCTCGGCGACGTGTACGTGAGGAATCGCATCGATGTCCCAGGGAGTCCCGCCGCCGCTACCAAGTAGGCCCAAGGTGGCTGCCGGTGCTGTGAGCGGCACGGGGGCCAGCGCGCCCGGCGCGGCCCCTGGCGTTCCCGGCCCGCCCCCTAGCGTCAGGGGTGCGGCCAGCACGGGTGCAGGTGCGGGCAACACGGGTTCGGGCGTGCGCAGTGGAAGCACCGACGCGAGCGTGCCTGGTGCGGCTCCCGGCGGTACGGGCGCGGGCAATACGGGTTCGGGTGTGCGCAGCGGAAGCACGGGCGCGGGCGTACCAGGTGCGGCACCTGGCGGCACCGGTGCGGGTGCGCGCGGCGGGGGCACGGGTGCGGGCGCGCCGGGTGCGGGCGCTTCGGGCGGGCAAGCCGCAGCTTCACCCGACGGCCTGCCGAAGCGCTTCGGAAAGTACACGCTGCTTCGCTCGCTCGCGAAGGGCGGCATGGCCGAGCTCTTCCTCGCGCTGCAGAAGAGCGTGGCCGGCTTCGAGAAGCTCATCGTCATCAAGCGCATCTTGCCGTCGATGAACCAGGACGCGGCGTTCATCGAGATGCTGCTGCAAGAGGCGCGGACGTCGGCGACGCTCTCGCATCCGAACATCGTCCAGATCTTCGACGTGGGCTCCGCCGAGGGCCTCTATTTCATCGCGATGGAGCACGTCCACGGCGAGGACATCCGCTCCGTCGTGCGGCAGATGAAGACCAAGAGCGTGCCCGAGTTCCCGCTCGAGCACGCGCTGGCGATCACGCTGGGCATGTGCGCCGGCCTCACCTACGCGCACGAGAAGAGCGATCTGGACGGAACGGCGCTCAACATCGTGCACCGCGACATCTCCCCGCAGAACGTGGTCATCACGTTCAGCGGCGACGTGAAGATCGTCGACTTCGGCATCGCCAAGAGCGACTCGAAGCTCGCGGGCGATACCAAGAGCGGCAAGCTCAAGGGCAAAGTGCCGTACATGTCGCCCGAGCAGGCCCGCGGCGAGAACATCGACGCCCGCAGCGACATCTTCGCGACCGGCGTCATGCTCTTCGAGCTGACCACGGGCAAGCGGCTCTTCAAGGGCTCGAGCGAATTCGAGACGCTGAAGCTCATCTGCGAGCGCGAGTACCCGCGCCCCACGCAGATCCGTCCTGGCTACCCGCTGGCGCTCGAGAACATCGTCATGAGGGCGCTGACGAAGGACCGGACGCAGCGCTACCAGAGCGCCCGCGACATGCAGTCGGACCTGGAAGAGTTCGTCCGCAACGAGCGCATCCCGGTCAGCAACATCGCGCTCAGCCAGTTCATGCAGGGCCTGTTCGAGGACAAGCTGTCTTCGCAGAAGGAGCTGTTGCTCCAGGGCAAGCAGCTCGCCGACATCATCGAGCAGCAGAATCCGCGAGACTCGACGACGGACTACTCGCAGCCGATGCTCAGCGCGCCGGCGGCGTCGCACACGGTCACGGACCTCCCGGCGAACCGGGGCAAAGGCGGCGTTTTCGTAGGGCTGCTGCTGGCCTTCATCCTCGTCGCCGGCGGCGGCGGGTCGGTCTGGTACTTGAAGCACAAGCAGCCACAGCAGGGCGGCCAGGTGACGGCGCCGCTGCCTCCTCCGGCCGTGAAGGGGACCATCGAGGTCGCGAGCAACCCGCCCGGAGCATCCATCTGGATCAACGGCGACCTCCGCCCGGAAGTGACTCCGGCGACGCTGACGCAGCTGCCGACGGGCGGCGGCGCCATCGAGGTGAAGCTCACCCACGACGGCTTCGAGTCGGAGAAGCAGAGTGTCACGCTGACCGAGGCCGTGCCCAAGGGCACGATCAAGGTGGACCTGAAGAAGGGCTCCGTCGTGGTGACGGTGACCGTGCTCCCGGCCGGGCTGAAGCCCACGCTCTCGCTCGACGGCAAGAAGTACGACACGCTCGAGGCGGACGGAATCCCCTCCGGCGACCAGCACAAGCTCATCGTCTCGGCATCGGGCTACCAAGACTACACGACGACCTTCATCGGCACGCCGCAAGAGAAGAAGCACTTCGACGTGACCTTGCAGAAGGAAGTGAAGGCCACGGGCACGGCGCACACCGCCACGGCCGCGGTCCCCACGGGCAGCGGCAAGCTCAACGTCGGTGCCAGCGGCGGGTGGTGCAACGTGTCGGTGGACGGTGTCCCGCGCGGCGCGACCCCGGTCGCCGGCATCGAGCTCTCGGCAGGCCCGCACAGGGTCACGTGCTCGCCGGGTGACGGCAAGCCGCCGCAGACGGCGACGGTCGTGGTGCCGGCGAACGACACGGCACGCCAGAAGTTCAGCTTGTAAGTCTGCGGTCTACGACTTCGCTCTGCGGAACCGCATGCGGTGCACCGGCAGGCCGTCCTGGATGGCGCGGTGCTCGCGATTCGTGCGGGCTTCGTAGGGGTTCTCGGCGAGGCGGGCCGAGCCTGGCGCGTCACCCGCGGGCTCGAAGCGGACGTCGCTGGCGATGCGCTCCTCGTACTCGGCGGCGCGCTCTTCCACGTCGGTCTGCACGAACAGCTCGCCGCCGGGCTCGAGCAGGCGCGCGATCTCGTCCATGAACACGTCACCCATCACGAGGCGCTTCTGGTGGCGCTTCTTCCACCACGGATCGGGAAAGAGCAGGTACACGCGCCGCGCGCAGCCGTCGGGGCGGAGCCGCTGGAGCGCGTACTTCGCGTCTTCGGCGAACACGCGCGCCCTCGCGCCGAAGCCCTGCTTGGCGAGCCGTCCATCGACGATCGCCGCCCATTTGCGCCGGACCTCGAGCCCGAGGAGCGCGGCGCGCGGCTCGGCGGCGGCGCGTTCGAGGAGAAAGGAGCCGCGACCGGGCCCGACCTCGATCTCGAGCCACTCGCCCTTCACGAGCGTGCGCGGGTCGACGGTCTCCCCTTCGGGGAGCTGCGGCGCATCGGCGTAGGGGCGAGCTCCAACCATGGCCGCACCGCGTGTAACCGCCACGGACGAGGAGTGTCAACGAACTCTGTCCTTGACCTCTCGCACGCGGAGTTGGACCGTGCCGCCCGGTGAGCACCGACCCGAAGGACGGCAAGAAGGCTGCGAAGTGGCGCATTCCCACCCGCTACCTGCCCGCGCTCCCCATCGCGATCGCGACGGCGATCCTGGCGTGGCGGTGCATCCGGGCCGTGGTCGCTCAGGTGGGCGAACCTTGCGCCACGCTCGACGACTCGTTCATTCACTTCCAGTACGTGCGCGCCATCGCCGAGGGGCACCCGCTGCGCTACCAGGCGGGTGAGCCCTTCACGAGCGGCGGCACGAGCATCCTCTGGCCGGCCATGCTCGCGCCGTTCTACCTGGTGGGCTTCCACGGTCTGTCGCTCATGTGGCCCGCCTGGGCCCTGTCCTTCACGGCGCAAGGTCTGCTCTCCTACGACGCCTACAAGCTCGCGCTCCCCATCACCGGTCGCGGCGCAGCGCTGGCGACGGCGGCGATGGTGCTCACCTTCTCGGGCTTCGCGTGGTGCGCGTCCAGCGGGATGGAGGTGCTCCCCTTCGCGTGGGCCCTGGCGCGCTGCGCGAGGCTCGCCAGCGAGTGGGCCGAGGACGCCACGAAGCGCTCGACGAGGAAGCGCATCGAGCTCCTGGTCATGGCGTTCGTTGCGGCGCTCCTTCGTCCCGAAGGCGCGGTGGCGGCGCTGGGGATCGCCGTCACGTTGGCGTGGTACCCGGAGACGAAGCGCTGGACGGACCGCGTGTGGGGCCTCACCGCGGCCGGCGCGCTCCTCGTCACGCCGTTCCTTCTCAAGCTCACGACCGGCTCATCGAAATCGAACACCGCGCTCGTGAAGCTCTTGCCGGGCAACCCGTACTACCCCGGCGCGGCCATGTGGGAGACCGCGTACCAGAATGGGCGGACCCTCGTGCGGACGCTGCTCAACGGCGAGGTGTGGTCCGCCGAGTTCCTGCCGACCGGCGCGGCTCCCGTCGCGATCATGGCGCTCGTGGCGATTCCCATCGCGGCGATGCAGGCGAAGAAGCTCTGGCGCGGCGCGGCGATCCTGGCGATCGCGCTGCTCATGTTCGCGCCGTGCTTCTACGTGACGTTCCTGTGGAACCGATTGCGGTATCTGTGGCCCTTCGCCACCGGATGGCTGCTCGGCCTCGCGTGCCTCGCGAAGGTTCTCGGAGACCTCGGTGCGGGTCTGAATCCGCGCATGCGCATCGTCACACCGCTCCTCGCGGCGTCTTTCGCGGGGGCCCTGGCCGTGCGGCTCGATTGGACCATCGACGACGTGGCGCAGTCGGCCAGCGGCATCTACCGGCAGCACGTGAAGATCGGTCGCTGGGCCAAGGAGCATCTTCCCGAGAACGCGCGCATCGGCGTCAACGACACGGGCGCCATCGCGTACTTCAGCGATCGCAAGACGTTCGACATCGTCGGCCTGACGACGGCGGGCGAGGGCCGCTACTGGGTCGGCGGCGCGGCCTCGCGCATCGAGCACTACGAGCACTTGAAGAAGGAGAACCCCGCGGCGCTCCCGACGCACTTCATCGTGTACCCTGAGTGGATGGGCACCGACACGGTGCTGGGCGTGCAGCTCTTCGAGGCGACGGTCACCGACTCGACGATCCTCGGCGGGCAGAGCATGCGGGCCTACGAGGCCGATTTTTCGCTGCTCGGGAGCGGCGAAGCGCCGTGGACCGAGGCCGACGGACGGCTGCTCGACGCGGTCGACGTTGCCGATTTGGACTCCGAGACCGCGCATGCCTACGAGCTCCTCGGTGCACGCGACGGGGAAGAGGCCGTGAAGAGCGAGGTTTCACCCGCAGGTCACCTGGTCATCGACGGCGGGCGCACGCGGCGCAGCGCGGAGCGCTTCGTCGTGAAGCTCGACGCGGGAAAGGCGGCTCGAGGCCTCGTCCGCGTCGAGGCGTCGGCGGACGGCCCCGTGGACGTCGTGGTGGGCGGGCGCATCATCGCGACGCTCCCGCTGACGACCGACACGTGGCTCGAGCGCGCGTTCGACGTGCCGGCCGATCTGGCGAAGGGCGAGACGACGGTCGAGCTCCGCGCCCACGGCGCCCTGCTCACGGTCTACCACTACTGGTTCTTCAGTCGGGCCGACTGAAGACGAACGGGTAGCTCACGCTGACGACGCCGCCGGGCTCGGGAAACGAGAGCCCCGTGAAAGTGTGCACGACGCAGGCGCGAACGTCCTCGTCGGGGAGATCGCTGCCCGCGGTGTCCTCCGCCATGGCGACGGTGCCGTCCCGACGGATGAGGAACCTCACGGCCACGCGCCCCTCGAGCGAGGGATTCGCCACGAGCCCCGCGACGTAGCAGGCGCGGAAGCGACCTTCGTTCTGTCGCACGATGCGCTGGATGGCGCTGGGATCGAGGCGCCCGCGGATCTCGGGCACGCCCATCTGGAGGTGGCACACGATCGTGGAGCTGTACGATCCGGTGAGGTGCGCCTCGCCGAATCCCCTCGTGACGGCGATGCCGCCGACGGGGCCCACGAGGTCGACGCCGCGCCCGGAGCCTCCGCCGCCCTGACCGATCCCGCTCAGCCCCACCCCCGAGCCACCCAGCTCACGCGACCAGCTCCCATCGCCGAAGAGGTCCGTCGCCGGAGAGGGGCCGTGCACCGCGAAGCCCGGCGAGGGCGTGGTCGCGACCGTGTCGAGCAGGCCGAGCATGCCGAACGTCGCGACGTTGTGCGTCTCATCCGATTCGTCCGCCATCGTGGGCGTCCCCGGCGTGGCCGGCGTCGGGGCGATGGTGAAGGCCGGCGCCGCGGTCGCCCCGGCGGTGCCAGGCGTGCCGTCCCCGTCGCGTGCATTCTGCACATAGGCGTCGGCGGTGGCGCGACGATCGGCGATCGACGTCCCCTCCTCGTCCCCCGGCGTCGCCACGCCGAGCAGGGCCGCGACCACGTGCACCAGCGCCGCCGCGACGACGGCGAGCGCAAAGACGCCCTCGAGACGGAACCGCGCGGGCCTCGCGTCTCGCTCCGTGACGCACGCGAGCACGCGAAGGGCGCCATCCCCGACAAGGGCCGCGTGGCCGGGCGACGCGCCCAGCGGAAACGACAGCGCGTACGAGGCGAGGTCCCCCGGCAACGCGAAGTGCTCGCCTGCAAGGAGGCTGGCCCGAAACGGGACACGCTTCTGCGCGACCACGTCGTCGCCCCACAGCAACAGGAGATCCAGCTCGTGCGTCACTCGAAGATGGACACGACGGCGCCCTCGAAGGTTTCCGCAAACGCAGAAAACCCCGCCCGAGCGCGTGGCTCGAGCGGGGCTTGCTGGCAGTCTCAGCTCCGTATCCGTGTGCCCTTCGGGCGGCGACCTCCTTCACTTGCTGTCGGCTTCGCCGCCAGAGTTCGGAGCCTCGGCCCGCCTTCGGCGGATCCTCAGATCACTCGCCGGGGGTGAAGGTGAACGGGTAGGTCACGTTGACCGTTCCGCCCTTGGGCTCCGGGAAGCTGATGTTGAGGAAGCTGCGGACCACGCACTGGCGCACCGCCGTGTCGGGGAGGTCGCTGCCCGCCGTGTCTTGCGCCGTGCTGACGGCGCCGTCACGACCGATGACGAAGGCCACTTGCACGCGGCCCTGGAGGCCCGGGTTCTTCGCAAGCCCACCCTGGTAGCAGTTCAGGATGCGGCCCTGGTTCTGACGGACGATGCGCTGGATGACCTCACCGGGCAGCCGGCCGTTGGTCTCGACCGTGGGGGGCTGACGCATCGTCGGGCCCGTCGGGACGTGGTTGCCGGGGACCTTGCCGTGCCCGCGGCCGTGGCCGTCGCCGCAGTCGTTGCCCGTGCACTGGCCCATGCGGCCGTAGATGCCACCGACGTCGGTCACGCCGATGCCTTCGCCCTTGCCGCCGCCGCCCTGCTCGTTGCCGCTGAGGCCGAGGCCGCTGCCGAACGCGTCGCCGATGTCGCCGGCCCAGAGGTTGCCCATGTGGCTCTCCTTGTCGGCGCCCGCGAGGACGGTGCCCCAGGGAACGACGGGGGCCTTCGTGTCGCTCATCGCGGCCGAGTTGAGCAGGCCGATCATGCCGAAGTCGGCGGCCTCGCTCATCGCATGCTCACGGGCGAGCTTCACGTCCTGCGGCTGCGAGTCGCCCTTGGCGCTCCAGTGACCCTGCGACGGGGTCGGCGTGTTCTGACCCGCGGCGCCCTCGGCGTCCTTGGCGCGCTGACCGGCGAGCTGGTCGGAGGGCTGGCCCTCGTCCTTGCCGGCTTCCACCTTCTGCGCGTCCTGCTCGCGCTCGGCGGCGTTCGTCATGTACTGCTTCATCGCGTAGACTTGGTCGCGATCCATCGCCTCGGCGTCCGCCATGCCGAGCGACGGCATGAAGAACGCGAAGGCCGCGAAGAGCGCGGCGTGCGCGATGCCGGAACCGGCGATGGTGCCGAGCGCGCTCTCTTCGATGACGCGGCCGACCTGGGCCGGGATGCGCGCCTCGCATTCGGAGATGCCGAGGTGCACGGTGAAGTCGCCGATGGTCACGTCGGCAAAGTGGCCGGGCGCGAGCGTGAACGGCTGGGCGAGTTGCGGCAGACGGTCGGCGAAGACCGAGGCGTTCGCCGGCGGCGTCACGGTCACGGTGCCGCCCGCGCTCGAGACGAGCACGTGCGAGGTGGTTCCGAGCACCGACGCGGGCACGGCGAAGTGGCAGCCCGGGTCTTCGCCGATGAGGATCGACGCGCCGATCGGGAGGCTCTTCTGTGCGAGCGCGTTGCGATCGCCGGCCTTGCTCCAGAACAAAGTGACGTCCACTTCGAGTGCACGGTCCGACATCACGCCCACGTTCCCCTGATGCTCTACCCGGTTCATCGCAATTCTCCTGTTCACGCACGAGTGCGCACATCGTCACCAGCGAGCCGAGGAGCCTGAACGACCTTGCGGCCGGCACTCCTCGCATCGGTGATGGGCGAAAGACGCTGGACCATCCCAGCTCTGACAGCACCATCCCGCTCGCTGCGTCCCTCGTCGGTGTTCAGCGCGCTCAAGGGGAAAGACAGCGACTCGGGCCGGTGGTTCCGGGAAAATCGAAAGAGAAATCCGTTCTTTCTCCGCTAGAAATTTCCACGTCCTTGCGGTTTGCGCCCCTGAAGCTTTCAGGCATCCTGTCGCCTTCGGAGGTCCTTGATGCTTAAGCGTGGATTCGCGATCCTGACTCTCATGGCGGTTTCTGGCGCTCTCGCGCTGCAGGAACGCACGGCCGAAGCGTGCGGCGGGTGCTTCAGCCCCCCGACGGAGAACACCGTCGTCGAAGGGCACCGCATGGCCTTCTCGATCTCGAAGACGCAGACGACCCTCTGGGACCAGTTCAACTACACGGGCGATCCGAAGGAGTTCGCGTGGGTCCTTCCCGTCCGGCCGGGCACGCGGGTGGAGCTGTCCCACGACGAGTTCATCGCCGCGCTCGACGCGGCGACGCAGCCCATCATCGTGGGGCCTCAGCCTCAGAACAGCGGCGGCGGGGGCGGGTGCAGCTCGTCCGTGCCTTTGTCGAGCTACGGCGGCACTCCGAACGACAACGTCGTCGTCATCAGCCAGCAGGTCGTCGGTCCCTACGAGGTCGTCACGCTGAAGGCCACGGATCCGAAGGCGCTGACCAACTGGCTCACGTCGCATGGCTATGCCATTCCCCCGGGGATCCAGCCGACCATCGACGCCTACGTGAACGAAGGTTTCGATTTCGTCGCTCTGCGCCTCTTGCCCGACAAGGGCGTGAGCGCGATGAAGCCGGTTCGCGTCGTTTCCCCCGGAGCGGACGTGACGCTCCCGCTCCGCATGGTGGCGGCGGGCATCGGTGCGAAGGTGGGTGTGGTGCTCTACGTCATCGGCGAGGGCCGCTACGAGGCGGCCAACTACCCGAACGTCACGGTCGACTTCTCCAACCTCACGTGGGACAGCACGCAGAACCGCTCGAACTACACGGAGCTGGTCACGGCGGCGCTCGCCGGCGGCGACGGACGCGGCTGGTTCACCGAGTACGCCGACTACGCGTTCAACCAGCGAATCAACCAGTTCACCGGCTCCGTGGGCCCTTCCTCCGGCCTGCCCACGCTCGAGTCGGGGTACGCGTCGGCGATCCCCAGCAACTGCACGACGAACCCGTTCGACGCGGGAAACGACCTCGACACCGGCAGCCCCACCGACGCGAGCGACGACAGCACCGACGCGGCCACGGTGGTGGACGCCGGACCGATCTCGGAGGCAGGCCCGCCGCCGGCACCGAACAACGACTGCACCTTCGACGACATCATCGTCGCGACCACCGGCATGACCCGCAGCGACGTGTGGATCTCGCGCCTCCGCGCCAACCTCCCGGCGACGGTCCTGAGCGTGGACTTGAAGCTGCAAGCGGCGTCGCCGCAGACGGAGCTCAACGGCATCTACCAGGCGAAAGCCGCGCCGGAGCCGGATCACGGGAGCGGCTGCGCCACCGCGCAGACGACCGGCAACGACGGCACCGTGGTCACGGTGGGCCTCGGGGCCCTGGGCCTCTCCATCCTGCTCCGCCGCCGGCGCCGCAACGCCTGAGGGCTGAGCGACTCGACGGCGGCCCCCGGGTCCACTATCAGCTGAAACCGTGAGAAAGCGTCCCCTCGGAAAAACCGGGCTCTTCGTGTCCGAGATGAGCCTCGGCACCTGGGGCCTCTCGGGGGACGGCTACGGCCACGTCGACGAAGGCGTCGCCGAGGCCGTCATCGCGCGCTGCATCGAGATGGGGATGAACCTCGTCGAGACGGCGGATGCGTACGGCGCGGGCAAGATGGAAGCCTTGCTGGGGCGCGTGCTCGCAGACAAGGACGTCTTCGT
>Ga0182021_10006230_pt1 | contig 14164 bp, 14 predicted proteins | sample 612E3MmetaG_FD_120493 | JGI IMG/M metagenome (GOLD analysis project Ga0182021, IMG submission 120493) | Permafrost microbial communities from Stordalen Mire, Sweden - 612E3M metaG (Illumina Assembly) | ecosystem: Environmental > Terrestrial > Soil > Wetlands > Permafrost | place: Sweden... | reverse complement strand
GTTACCGGGACGCGACCGAGATCCTGTTCCTCTCCTGGCTCGTCAACTGCGTGGTTCCAGCCAAGCTCGGCGACCTGTATCGGGCCTACCTGCTCAAGCTCAACAGCCCCGTCTCAGCCACCCGGACCCTGGGCACGGTCTTCATCGAGCGGATCCTCGACCTGTTCGCGATCGCGATCCTGGGGCTGGCCGCGGGGGTCTGGCGCTTCCGCGGGAGCATCAGCGATCTGCCGGTGCCCGTCCTCGCGATCTTCGGCCTGGGCGTCATCATCGTCGTGGTCATGGCCGTCGGGTTGATCGTGTTGCGCAACTTCGGCCGGCGCCTGATCATCGCCCTGCCGCTGCCGGGCCGGGCGCTGGAACTGTACGACCGGTTCGAGGAGGGAGTCTTCAACTCCGTCGGCCGGCGCGGCCTGCCCTGGCTCGGCCTGCTGACGGTTGTCATCTGGGCGACCGAGGCGTTCCGACTCTACTTCGTGATCGCCGCCCTCGGTTTCGCCCACCTCGACCTCGGCCTCAGCGGAATCCTGTTCGTGGCCCTGATCGGGTCCCTGCTCACGGCAGTGCCCCTCACCCCGGCCGGGCTGGGAGCGGTGGAGGGCGGTGTGTACGGAGTTCTCGTAACGGTCTTCGCCGTGCCCGGGCCGGAGGCGACCGCGATTCTGCTGGTGGACCGGACGATCAGCGTCTTCTCGATCGTGCTCCTCGGCTCCGTCGCGTACCTGCTGTCGTCCAAGCCGCGTGGCGGAGGCATGAAGGTCGACGAGGTGGGGCCAGCCTCGGTCTGATTGGGGGGCGCGGACCCGGCCGGCGCGCGGACCGCTCGCGGCCCGGCTTGCCCGCATCCGCTCGAGGGTCCGGGCCTGGCCCAGCCCGATGGCCGCCTCCCGGCCAGTGTCACGCAGGCGCCACGGGGGCCGGGCTTCGCCCGGTTGCCCCTCGACCGGGGAACCTTGTGGCGTCCTCGCCCGGGTACCAAAGGGTGATACTCGCCACGGCCGGCGAGGCAGATAGTCGCGGTAACGGGGCGAACACCCCGCAACCGGAGCGTACATCGAGCATGGCCGGACAAAGCACACGTGCCTTCAACGAGTGGCTTATAGCCCAGCTGAGGGCCAAGAGGATGTCCCAGCGCCAGCTGGCCCAGCAGAGCGGCGTCGATCACTCGACCATCTCCCGCCTGGTTCGGGGTGACCGTATGCCCTCGCTGGATACTGCGACCAAGCTCGCCCGCGGCCTGCGCGAGATCCGCGACGACGCCGACACCACTCAATACCTGGGGACGGTGGCCTCGGGGACGGCCCACCCGACCGCTCGCGTCGAGTACGCGCTCCGCTCCGACGACGCCCTCTCCGAGCCCCAGGTCCGCCAGGTGATGGAGTACTACCTGGCCGTTCGCATGCGCCGCTTCGCCCCCGTTTACGTTCCCCTCCGATCCCAGGATCGAGCGGAGCCACAACGGCTCGTCCCCGCCGGACGGCGAGAACAGACGATTCTCCGAGCCGCTGTCGGCGCCTCCAACCTGCGTCCGATGATCCGGCCCGTGCCCATGCGTGGCCACGCAGCTCGCGAAGAAAACTGAATCCTCCGGGCCCTGCGACGCGAACTTGGCCCGGGCGATGCTCCACTCCTGCCCCGGGATGCCGCCCTCGTCACTTCGCGCGTCGGGCCCGGGTCGGGCCCGCAGCCTGAGCGGGCGGCCGGCGCACAGACGGCCTTGAAGCTTGGGGCGCGGCCTGCCACACGCTGAGAATCCGGTCTGGAGCCGCGGCCTGCCGGTCGATCGGCGAGATTGGCCGCCCCGGCCGAAAGACCCCCGGCGGGCTCGGCTTCATGGCGCTCTCCGGCCAAGGGCGGCCGCCTCGTTCTGCTCCGGCCCCGGCGTGAGCGGGCTGTCGGTAAGCAGGTCCCGCAGCCGGGCCATGTTGGTCGCGTCGTAGCCCCGGTCGGGCTGGGGGACCTCGAGGTAGAACGCCGCCCGGGCCAGGCCGGGGTGTCGGAGGAAGTGGGAGAGCCCACGCCTCCCGATCTGCCCGTCGCCGAGGTGGATGTGGTGGTCTCGCCGCGAGCCCCTCGGCGAGAGCGAATCGTTGAGGTGAATCATCGCCAGCCGGTCCAGGCCGAGGAGCCGATCGAACCGATCGAGCAGGTCGTCGATCTCGGCCGGCTCGGACACGTCGAAGCCGGCGCCCCAGAGGTGGGCAACGTCCAGGCAGACGGCCAGCCGGCGCTCCAAACCCCGCGCCGCGGCGGCGTCGAGCACAAGAGCGAGCTCCTCGAGCGTGGAGCCGATCGTGTCTCCGCCGCCGGACGAGTTCTCGAGGACGAGCCGTACCTCACCATCGTCGGAGGCAGAACCGTCGAGGGATCTCTCCAGTCCGTCGGCGAGGCGCGCCACGCCCGCTTCCAGCCCGGTGCCGCGGTGCGACCCCACGTGCACGTTCACGAACCTGGCGCCGTACTCCGGTGCCTGGGCCAGCTCGTGCCGGACCAGCTCGACCGAACGCGCGAAGAACTCGTCGTCGGAGCCGGCCAGGTTCACGAGGTAGGGTGCATGTATCGCCACGGGGCCGATGTCCAGATCGAGCAGCCGCTGCCGGAGAGCGGCGGTGTCGGGCGGCAGGACTGACCGGCGACGCCACGCGGTTGGGTTGTCGGTGAAGATCTGGAAGGTGCCGGCCCCGATCTCCGCGCTGCGTTCGGCCACGCGAACGAGGCCCATCCCGGCCGGCATGTGAATCCCAGCCCGTCGGCCGCCCGGCAGCTCGATCCGCGCCGGGATTGGCGCCGCGGCCCGTCCGGGGGCGGCCGCCGGGGAAGCTCGCGGACGTCTCCGGCCGGTCAGCGGACCGCCCGGGCGAGCGGATCGCTCCTCGGTTGCGCCCCTCTCCGGCGGCACCCGGCAGCCCGCCTCAGCCGGCTCGCCTGGTGTTTCGTCCGGGCGTGTATTCGCCGCCTATGACCGGCTCGATCAGGCCGTATCCGCCGTCGTGGCGCTTGTACAAGACGCAGAGCTTCTCGGTCTCGGCGTTCACGAAGACGAAGAAGTGGTGGCCCAGTTCCTCCATTCGGGCGAGCGCATCTTCCTCGAACATCGGCTCGATGGCGAAGCGCTTGGTCTTGACGATCCTCTTGCTGACGGGCCCCGTCTCCGATTCGCCCTCATGCTCCCGCTGATCGTCGACCTCGTCCGTCCTGGCCTTGCGCGGTCTCTCGCGCGGCTTCTCGTGGGCCTCGACGGCCTGGCGCTCGAGTCGGTCGATGACCGCGTCGATCCCGGCCTGGTGTGTGGGTGCGGCCGCGTGGCTGCGCAGCGGCTGACCATTGACCACCAGGGTGACCTCGACGATCTGCGAGTCAGCCGAACTGCGGTGAGCTTCGCTGGAGAGCTCCACCACGGCATCCGTTCGATCGTCGGTCAGGCGCTCGAGTCGCCGCAGTTTCCGCTCGGCGTACCGCCTGACATCCTCGGGGACGTCGATGTTCTTGCCCTTGACGATCGTTCTCACAGCCGACCTCCGCAAATGATCGAGCCGGCGCCGAGACGGCCCCCGGTCGCTCGAATCGCCGGCTCACGGAACTGAGCTGCTGGCACGTTTCCAGTATATGGCGGGTTCGGGCGGCGGCTCACGGCTTCGCTTCGACTGGCCCGAATGTCCGGACGGACGTGGCGGCCGTGCCTCGAGATTCGGCCTTGGCCGCCTCCCAGCCATGGCACGCTCCTGCCCGTCGCGTCAGCGTTCCCGGGCCACCGTCAGGGCGGAGACGACCGCCGCTCCCGCCCCGTACAGAGCGGTGGCGCAGGCTGCCAGCGTGGAACCGGTCGTCACCACGTCGTCGACCAGCACGATCCAGCTCCCGGCCACGGCCGCCCGCTCGTTCTCCCCCGAGAGCGCGAACGCGCTGCAAACGTTGCCCAGTCGGGCACGGCGCCCGAGGTCGAACTGCGGCACGGTGTGCCGAATCCGCGCCAGGGCCGGCCTCATCGGCAGGCCCAGGGTCCTAGCCGCGGATGCAGCCAGCAGCACCGCCTGGTCATAGCCGCGCTGCCTGGCCCGCTTCGGATGAACCGGAACCGGGACGAGCAGATCGCCTCCCGCGCCGGCCTCGCGCCACCGCCAGGCCATGGCCTCGCCAAGCGGGCCGGCCAGGCGGCGCTCGCCCGAGTACTTGAGCCGGTGGAGGGCGGTCCTCACCACGCCGCAGAAGGGAGCGCACCACTCGACCTGCACGACCGGAATCGGGATCGGCGCGGCCAGGCCGATCGGCGTTCCGGGAGGCAGGCCACGGCGGACCTCGAGCGCCCTCCGGCACGAGCCGCACAGGAGCTCGCCCTCGGCGCCACAACCGGGGCACGTTGCCGGCAGGGCCAGGTCGAGCAGGCGGGTGGCCAGCCGGCCGGAAGTGGCGGGCCGGGGCGTCTGCAGAGGCATGGCCGCAAGGCTAGCGAGCCCCGCTTATCGCCACCGTACCCGGGTCGAGCTGTTCGGACTGCCGCTCACCCTGGCTCGATCAGGACTTCGTCGCCGACGGCCGTGCCGGATCGGTCGATCGTCCCGGCCGGCAGCTCCAGGACACCGTGGGCGCCCGCCACAAACCACACGACTCCTCGCCATGGCGGCAGCGCTCGGCGAACCGCCAGGACGCGTCGCCGGCCCGACGAGATTCCGCCCACGAAGACGGCGTCGATCGAAAAGCGCATGAATAGCATGTGGATGGAGCCCGCGGAGGGCAGCCACAGGCCCTCGCCGGGCGCCAGGTGGCTCCGGCCCATCAGGCCCATGAACCTGGCCCAGAACGAGGACCCATCCTCCAGTCTCTCGGCGAGTGGTCTCCCCCGGCTCAGGTTCCGGGCGACCAGCCGCCGCCGGCTCATGACGGCAGCGCGCCGGAGCTCATCGCCTTGATGATCGCGATCATGGCCGGGCCCAGGATCACGATGAACAGCGACGGGAAGATGCAGCCGACGAGCGGGAACAGCATCTTGATCGGGGCGCGCGCAGCCTGTTCCTCGGCGCGCTGGCGGCGCTCGATCCGCAGCTGCTCCGATTGGACCTGTAGCACCTTGGAGATCGAAACGCCCAGCTGCTCGGCTTGGATGATCGCGCCGATGAAGTTGGACAGCGGCTGTACGTTCGTCCGGGGGACGATGTCGCGCAGCGCGTCGCGCCGGGCCTTGCCCACGCGAACCTCGGCCAGCGCGCGCCGGAACTCGTCGCTCAGCGGCCCGGGCAGCTTCTCGACCACCTTTGCCAGCGCCGTGTCGAAGCCGAGGCCCGCCCGAACCGAGATGGTCAGCAGGTCGAGGGTGTCGGGGACGGCCTTCAGGATGACCTTCTGGCGGCTGCTGATCTGTCTCCCCAGCCAGAACTCCGGCAGGATGTAACCGATTCCGAAACCCACGAAGCCGAGCAGGAGGCGCTCGAAGAGACTCACCGGGTCGGTCAGGCTGCCTCCTGCCAGCACGACGCCGAGGATCAGGAACAGGCCCGCGCCGGTTGCGATGCCGACAAGCACCTTCACGCCCAGCCAGTCGGTGCTACTGAGGTCGCCGGGGTTGCCCGCCTGGGCCAGGCGTCGCTCGGCGACGTCGGCGGACGATGCGCTGCTGAGGCGGCTGCCGAGGCGCGAGAAGCGGGCGACGAGCGGCCGCAGCGTGCGTTCCGAGAACGGTTGCTGGAGGTCCAGCTCCTCCAGGTTGGCGGCCTTGCCGGAGCGCAGCTGGGTCAATCGGGCCTGCACGGGGTCGATGCTCGATCCGCCGGCGAACCCGACGATCAGGAGGAGTACTCCGGCCCCGATCAGGATCGCGACGATGACGGCAATCATCGCTCAGACCTCGATGGCGACAATGCGCCGGATCAGGATGAAGCCCAGGAACATCAGGAACCCCCCGAGCATGAGCACGACGAGGCCTGCCGGCAGTCCGAACAGGCCGGGTGGGTTCTCGAACATGGGCTGCATGAAGGATGGGGCCAGGACGAACAGGAAAGCAATCATACCGAGGGGCATGCCCGCCACCACGTAGCCCGACAGCCGTTGTTGCGCCGTCAGCGTCCTGATTTCGCCCGTGATTCGGACGCGCTCCCGGATCGTGAAGGCGATCGAGTCGAGGATCTCGGCCAGGTTGCCGCCTACCTGGTGCTGGATGTTGATGGCCGTGGCCATCAGCTCCAGGTCGTCCGACCGGACGCGCCGGACCATGTTCTCGAGGGCGACGTCGAAGGCCAGACCGAGGTTGATCTCGCGGACGACGCGGCCGAACTCCTCGCTTATGGGCGGTTGTGCCTCCCGTACGACGAGCTCTATGGCCTGGAGGAACGACGAGCCGGCGCGGAGGGCGTTGGCGATCAGGGTGATCGTCTCGGGCAGCTGCTTGTTGAAGGCATCGAGGCGGTGCGCGCGGCGACGCCCGAGCCAGAGCCTCGGCAGCATAAGGCCGATCAGGGCACCAGCCAGCAGGCCGATGGGCGACGACAGGGGCGCGACGAACAGCCCGAGGAAAAGGAACACGAACGGCACGGCGAGGACCGAGAGGAACCAGATCGCGATGAACTCGCCGGGCTTGAGCTTGAGGTCGGCGCGGGCGATGTCGCGGGCCAGGTTCGCGCCGAAGTGGCGCCGCTCAACTACCCGGTTCAGGCTTGCCAGCGTGACGCTCCGGGCCAGCACGCCGCTCACGCCTGGCCCCCGGTTCGGGTCCACGGGCGCGCTGGTCGGTTCGATTCGGCCCGACGCGTATCGTTCAAGGCGGGCGTCGATGTTGTTCCGTCCCGAGCGCGACACGCCGAGGGCGACGAGCATGATGCCGCCCCCGACCAGCAGCCCCAGGACGACTGCCATCACCCTTCGTCTCCCATCCCGGGAATCATCCGGGCACGCCGAAGAGGCCGCGCGGCAGATGGATGCCGTTGACCTCGAACTTCTCCACGAACTTGGGCATGATGCCGGTGGGCCGCAGCCGGCCCTGGATCCGTCCCTCGACCACTCCGGTCTGCTCGAACAGGAAGACGTCCTGCATCACGACGATATCGCCCTCGAGGCCCTGGACTTCCGTGATGTACTCGATGCGACGCGTGCCGTCCCTCATGCGGGACTGGTGGACGATCAGGTCCACGGCCGAGGAGACCTGCTCGCGGATGGCCCGCAGCGGCAGCTCGACGCCGCCCATCAGGACCATCGTTTCGAGGCGGGCCAGCATGTCGCGCGGGCTGTTGGCGTGGCCGGTGGACATCGAGCCGTCGTGGCCGGTGTTCATGGCCTGCAGCATGTCGAGGGCCTCGCCGCCTCGGCACTCCCCGACGATGATCCGGTTGGGCCGCATTCGCAGGGCGTTCCGGACCAGCTCGCGGATGGAGATCGCCCCTCGGCCCTCGATGTTGGCCGGCCTCGCCTCGAGGGTTACCACGTGCTCCTGGCGAAGCTGGAGCTCGGCCGCATCCTCGACGGTCACGATGCGCTCGTCGTTGGGAATGAACGAGGACAGCACGTTGAGGGTCGTCGTCTTGCCCGAGCCGGTGCCGCCCGACACGAAGATGTTGAGGCGGGCTTCCACGCACGCTCGCAGGAAGTCGAACATCTCCGGGGTGGCGGTCCCGAACCGGACCAGGTCGTCCACGGTGAGCGGCGACGCGGCGAACTTCCTGATCGTGATCACCGGCCCGATGAGCGAAATGGGCGGGATGACCGCGTTCACACGGGAGCCGTCGGGGAGGCGGGCGTCCACCATGGGGCTGGACTCGTCGATGCGCCGTCCGATCGGGGCGATGATCCGGTCGAGGATGCGCATGACGTGCTCGTCGTTCTGGAAGACGACGTTGGTCAGCTCGAGGCGGCCGTTGCGCTCGATGTAGACCTGCCTCGGCCCGTTGACCATGATCTCGGTAATGCCTTCGTCGCGGAGCAGCGGTTCGAGAGGGCCCAGGCCGATGATCTCGTCGGTGATCTGCTCGAGGATGCGAACGCGCTCGGCGCGGGCCAGGGCCAGCCCCTCTTCGGCGACGACGCGGCCGAAGATCTCCTCGATCCGGCGGCGCACCTCGATCTGGTTCGTCAGGTCGAGTTTCGGATCGAGGTCGGAGATGACGCGGCTTTGGATGCGGAACTTGACCTCGCGCAGCGACTCACGGACCGGAGTGGCCGTGAGAAGGCGCTGGCTCGAGAGGGAATTGGGGGCAGGCTGGTTCTGCACCGATCCCGGGGCTCCCGGGACTTCAGGAGTGAGAACGGCACCGGGTCGGGCGCTCTCGATTCGTCTCAGAAGGGACATCGCCTAAACCCCTTGTTCGCGCCCGGCTACCACGAGATGCCCTTGGTCAGGTCCGGCGGCAGGATCGCGCGGGGGTCGACCGGCAGGACGCCGTACTTGTCGACCAGCATCTTGAAGGTGATGCCCGGCGTGGTGACGCTGGGCAGGCCGTCGTCCAGGCGCGATCTCAGCGCGAGCGACAGGTCGATGTAGGTCTGGGGATCGCTCTTCTCGGCCCGCTGGGCCCAGCGCAGGACTTCGGCCTCGTCGGGCGTGACCTCAACGAGCACGATCATGGTGCGGTTGTCGTTCTGGATCAGCGAGGGCGCGGTCGGTGCTGCCGGCCGGGGCGACGATGCAGCGACCGGCGTCGCCGCAGCCGTGCCTACGGCCGGAGATAGAAGCGTCGCCAGGACCTTGCGATTCTGGATCACGGTCTTCGTGGTGACGTCCGAGCCGCCCTTCAGGTCTATCAGCGTCCCGTTCGGGTCCTTGGCCGTGAGGTTCAGCTCAGTCACGTACACGCTCAGGATGATGTCGACGTGGTCGCCGGGGACGATGAGAGTCCCGACGCCGTTGATCTGGTCCACGAGCATGGAGACGCCCACCATGCCGGTCGCGATCGAGCCCGCCAGGTCCTGGCCCTCGACACTGGCTCCCGCGCTCGTAAAGTCGCGGCTTCCGAGCAGCACCTGCCCGGCGGTGATGCTGTGACCGGCAACCTTCCCGATGACCTGGCCGACGTTCGAGAACGTGTCGCTGCCCAGCGCGGCCGCTTGCGAGACGGTCATCTGCTTGGTGTCGACCATGGCCGCGGTGACGGTGTCGCCGAGGTTCATGTCCTGCTTGGCGATGACGACCGTGGTGGTGGGTTCCTGGCTGGGCGCCACAGAGGCGGTCGGCACGGGACTGCCACCTCCACCGCCGCTGAGCGTGAAGACGGTCATCAATCCGCCCGCGACGGCGAGGAAGACGCCGACGACGATGATCAGCCTGTTGGATCGCTTCACGGTGAAATGCTCCACTGCGTGACAGTTGGCACCACGGTAACCGCGGTGAGCGAGGTACTGCGACTATACCAATGGGCTACTCATCATGGGAGTGACCAGCCATTTGGCCGGATTGCGGATGGCGGGCGCTAACGAGGCGCCGACTCGACGGAAGAGCGCGCGGAGCTGCCGCGTAGCTCGTTAGACGGCCGAGGCAATTAGGCTCAACAGCGACGATAGCTGGTCCCCGAAGAAGAGCAGCGAGATCACGCACACGACGGCCATTACCGCCAGGATGAGCCCGTACTCGATCAGACCCTGGCCGGAGTCGAGCCGCAGCCCGCCTGGGGGCGGGAGCGACAGCGGTTCGATGGCCACGAGCGGATCAGTCCTCCGGCATGTGGATCCAGCCCTGCCTCATGGCGTAGACGACGGCCTGGGTCCGGTCGTTCACGCTCAACTTGCGCAGGATGCTCGACATGTGGTTCTTGACCGTCTGCTCGCTGATCGAGAGGGCGTAGGCGACCTGCTTGTTGGTCATGCCCTGGGCGATGTTGTCGAGTATCTCCACCTCGCGCGGCGACAGCGGGGCGAAGATCGGGGTCGCCTCCTGGCCGTATATGGCCAGCTCGCGGAACTCCTTGAGGACACGGCTAGCCACTGCCGGCTTGGCGAAGACCTTGTCGTTGATGAGGTACTCACCGGCGGCGACGCGACGAATGATGGCCACCAGGTCGTCCGGGGCGATGTCCTTGAGGATGAACGCGGCTGCCCCTGCCTTGATGGCGTCGAAGAGGGCATCTTCGTCCTCGTTGGCGGCAAGGACGATGATCGCCGCAGAGGGCAGCTCGCGCTTGATCCGCTGTGTCGTCTCGATGCCGCCCGGCGCGGGTAGCGACAGGTCCATCAGGACGATGTCGGGAGACAGCAGGAGCGACTGGTCGAACGCGCCGCGCGTGTCCTCCGCCTCGCCCACGATCTCGAAGTCGGGCTCCCTCTCGAGGATGTCGCGCATTCCCAACCGGAAGAGCGCGTGATCGTCCACGAGGAGGATCGCCGTCTTCTCGCCGGCTGGTACCGTGATCCCGGCCCGGCGCCGCTCCGGGCCGGAGTACTGCATCGTGCTCATGTGCCCTCCTCTCCCGTTGGGACCGACGGCCGCACGGTGGTCACGCCGTCCGGCCGTGAGCGAACTTCGAAGCCGGCGCCGATGAGCTCGGCGCGCTCTGGCATGAACTGGAAGCCGCCGTCGGGGCGTTTCCCAGCGGGCACGCTGCGAGTGTCGAAGCCGCAGCCGTCGTCGCGCACGTCCAGCCCGCGGCGAGCTCCGTCCATGTCGTTGGGAGTATACGGGCCTCCTCTCATGGGCAGACGATCCTGTACACGCGGAAGCGGCCGGCAGAGAGAGGCCTGGGGTCGTTGACCGAGGGTCCGGCAAGGGGCACCTCCTGGAAGCAGCGGCCGTATTCCGCGTCCGTGCCCAGGATCGCGGGCCACGCCCGATCGTCGCCCGTCCGGAGCAGGAGCAGGTGAGAGCCGAAGCGTCGGGCGAGGTCGAGAACCGAAGCGGGAGTCTCCTCGGGCAGGGCCAGTGCCGGCACCCTCTGCGACTCGGCCAGCCAGACCGGGAAGTTCGTGATGACGGGACCCGCGTCGGCCAGGGGTACTCCGGCCCGCTCCATGACCACGGGCAGCAGCTCGTAATCCGTTGCGACGTCGCGGGCCTCGCCCGAGACGGTCGCCACAGAAACGGCGGTCAGGGGCAATAGCGTGGCGATCGCGAAGGCGGGCCCGAGCCAGGCCACGGGCCGGGTCCAGCCCCTGACCCGTCCGACGGCCGCGACGAGGGAGTCGAGACCAGCCATGCAGCCGACCGCCAGGAGAACGAAGGCGGGCCCGGCAGCGTGGATGTACGTTCCGGACTCGGTGGCGACCGGGAAGGCCAGGCTCGTGATCCCGAAGGTGAGCAGCGCGAGGATGACGAGCGGGCGGAGCGATTCCAGGCGCCAGACTCTCGGCAGGGCGATGAGGCCGATCAGGCCCAGCGGGAAGGCGGGGATCACCAGCACGTTCATGAGGTCGTGGACGATGCCGGCGAGATGCTGGCCCGCGATAGCGACCGGGCCCTGGGCCAGGTACGAGGCCAGCGACGGCTGGTCCTGGTACGCGTACATGTCCCAACCGGTGGTATAGAGGGCGTTGCCGATTGCCTGGCCGGGCAGGGCCGTCCCGAAGACCAGCCAGTTCCGGATCGCCCAGGGCGCGAACACGAGCACGGCAACGGCGGCGGGAACCAGCGCCGCGCGGAGGCGGGGTCCGGGCTCACGGAACGATGCGAGACGGTGCGGTCGTCCGTCCCCAGCGGCGGTCGAGCCCGTCGCAGCTGATACGGCGGCCGCGCCGGTGTCGATCGTGCCCGTCGCGCGCGTCGATGTTGCCATGTCGGCCGGGGCCGCCGTCCGTGCCGCGGAGGCGCGGGGCAGGCCCTTCCAGAGCAGGAGGAACCACGCCAGGCCCAACCACGCGGCCTCGCTCCGGGTCAGCGCCGCGAGACCCAGCAGCAATCCCAGGGCTGCCAGCTGGACAACCGGGACTCCTCCGCCCTCCGGCGACGCGAGCTTCGCGGCAATTCGGGTCATCAGCAGGCAAGCGGCCACCGAAAGGACCGCGAAGAGGCCGGTCGAGTCGGGCAGGGCGCTGTAGACGACGAGCGGAGCCAGTACCGCCGCCACGAGCCCGGTGCCGACCGCAAGGGTCCTGGCCCGTCCGGGTGGCAGGTGCAGCTCGCTGGCCACGTCGGCCCCGGTTCGCCAGGCGAGGACGGCCAGGATCGAGCCCGCGGCGACGGAGACGAGCTGGGCAGCTCGGAACCAGTGGCCCGCCCCTACGATCGCCATGGGGATTGCGGCCAGCAGGGACGGCAGCGGCTGCCACACTTCGAAGGCGGCGCGAGGCAGGGTCAGCGGCGGCGTCTGGTAGCTCCAGAGCGCGTCGCTCACGAGGCCCCGCCCCTCCACCAGGTTGCGGGCCACGCCGGCGTAGTAGGCCGTGTCCTCCGGGATCGGGAAGACGACCTGGGCCGCGGCCACGGCGCGGATCCCAAGCGCGACCGCGAGCACCGCACCGGCGCCGAGCCAGGCCCACCAGCGGCTCACGGGGCCACCGCCGCACTTGCGGGCCCGCCGCACCGCTGGTCAGCTGGGGTCGTGCACACCGGATACACCGCCAGCGACGGCGCTCCGTCGACCGCCGGGTTGCCGGTCCTGGGGCCTTCATAGGGCACGCTGAAGACGGGGGCACCGATCCAGGACGGACGGGCGGTCAGTTCGAGGACGGGAATCATCGCGTCGACGATGTGGCCTCGGTCCAGGACGAGCCAGCGGATCCCATAGTCGGAGGCTACCTGCCCGATGACGTCGATGCCATCCGCGGGCGTGATCACGCCGCCGCGTCCGGTGAAGTATTCGAACCCGGCCGGGTCCGCGCTCATGAGCAGGTCCGTCCTGCCGGCGCCCGCGGTTTCGATCGCTCGTTCGGCTGCCAGGAAGTAGTCCCGCTGGGTGTTCCAGCCCGGCAGGGACATGGCGGCGTAGGCTCCCGCGGTCAGGAAGACGGAGGTTGCGGCCGCTACGAGGAACAGCCGCGCGGCCCCGTCCTCCGTCCACGCCGGCCGATAGCGAACGGCCCAGCGCGAAGCTGCCACCGCCCCTTCGAAGGCGAGGATGAACGTGAACGGCACGAGGGCCACGGCCGAATGCAGGAACGTGCCATAGGGAACGTGCACGGCGAAGAGCAGGGCGGAGGTCCCGAAGAGCACGCCGGCATAGGCGAAGAACGGACCGAACTCCACCGATCTCCGGCGGGCCCACCCACCGACGAAGAGCAACGGGGCAAGCACGATCGGGCAGGCGATCACGAAATAGATCTGCAGCGCCGAGACGAGGCCCAGCAGCCTGCTCTGCAACAGCGGCCCCAGCCCCTGGCCCAAGAGGGTGGCCAGGGTCGTCTGGGCGGTGACGCTGTCCATCTCGTCGATCGAGCGGATGAACAGGATCCGGCCGGAGGTCGTCGACGGCGAGATGCTGCCGAAGAGGGCGAACTGGCGGGCGTACCAGGGTGCCATCACGACCAGGAACAGCGCGAAACAGGCGATTGCGTAGCGCCACGGGATCGCCGGGGTCCGGCCGCCCGCCGAACGCCAGGCCCGCCAACGGTCCCAGGCGAAGGCCAGCCCGACAACGGCGCCGATGAGCACACCGTCGTTGCGGGAGAGCGTGGCCAGCCCGACCATCAGCCCGGCCAGCGCGTACGACCGGCGATGACCTTGCAGACCACGGGCCGTCAGCCACAGCGCGGCCATGGCGAGCGGCTGGTAGAGAGCCATGTTGTCCGGCTGGGCCATGTAGATGCTGGCCGCTCCCGGCGCTGCCATGGCGATGCCGGACAGGAGCGACACTCTCGGCGAGCAGCCGGCCTCGCGGGCGAATGCCCAGGTCAGCGGCCCGATCAGCGATCCGACCAGGATGAAGGGGATCGCCGAGGCTAGCGGGGTCGGCCCGAGCAGCCACATCGACGGCAGCTGGACGAGGGCGGCCAGTGGCATCCAGTGGGCGTTGCTGGGTATGGGCAGGGTCGGGTTGGCAGGGATCCGCCCCCCAACGTCAACGAACGACCAGATGAAGTCGATGTTGAAGCCGTGGCCGGACTGCAGGGCCCGGGCCACGTCCACGTAGTAGTAGGAATCCGGGTAGGCCGCGTCGGGATGCAGCCCGAACAGCAGCGTCCGGACCGCGACGGCCAGCCCGAAGAGAGCGAGAGGGATCCGCACGGCGGTGCAGCGTAGCACCACCGGGACGGCGTTCCAGCCCCTACGAATGGCCTACCTGCGCGTCGGGGGTCCGGGACCTGCTGAATCGAAGAGTTCGGC
>Ga0182021_10006229_pt1 | contig 14164 bp, 14 predicted proteins | sample 612E3MmetaG_FD_120493 | JGI IMG/M metagenome (GOLD analysis project Ga0182021, IMG submission 120493) | Permafrost microbial communities from Stordalen Mire, Sweden - 612E3M metaG (Illumina Assembly) | ecosystem: Environmental > Terrestrial > Soil > Wetlands > Permafrost | place: Sweden... | reverse complement strand
TCGTCGGCATGGCCTTCATCATCGAGCTCGCCGATCTCAAGGGGCGTGACAAGCTCAAGCCCCACGACGTCTTCAGCCTCGTTCGCTACTGACGCGCTAAAGCGAACACCCGTTCGTAGGCGCGGCCCGGCGTCAATCTCGCACAGGCTCATCGCGCGGACATGCCCGCGGCAACGACGGCGCGACCCCTTCGGCCTGCGGGACGCTGCAGTCGTGCTCGGCTATCGCTGCCGCAGCCGTTCTGAGATCGAGGGCCGGACTCTACGCGCCTTCACAGCCGTCATAGTCGTTTGGGACGCGTCACCCGGCACCCGGAGACGGGAGCGGGTCGACCGATGCAGTAGGGGGCGCCGGCCGGCTGGGCAAAGAAGAGTAGCGGATACTGTTTCTGGTGCCACTTTACATAACGAACATTATCGCGTGTTACTCCACGAGGCGCAGCGGAGCATGGCGAAAGTGGGTACGGACGGCAGCGCTACCAGCGCCGGCCGAGGTACGCCAGCTGCTCAGGGAGCTTCTCGAGGCAAGCGCAGAGGAACTCGGCGATCGGCGGACGGAGATCGAGGGCGGCTAGTTCGTCGGCCGCGAAGAGCTGGGCGCGCAAGACGGCGCGATCGTACGTTGGCACGTGCCGTGCGCGCAGCACGCGCGAATCCGGCTTCACCGTGGCGCTGAGCAGGACATGCAGCACGTGTTTGGGATAGGCGATGAGATCGGGGGAGATGGACTCGACGAGAGCGAGGGGCGTCCCAGGCGTGATGTCGAGGTGAAGCTCTTCGCGTAGCTCTCGTCGGGCGCAGTCGGCAAGCGTCTCCCCCGCCGTCAGGCCGCCACCGGGCAGAAGCCAGTATCTTTCGCTGCCACGGGCCTGCTGAACCAGAAGCAAACGGCCTTCGTCCACGAGAAGGGCTCCCACGCGGACTGTCGGCCGCTTGTGAGCTGAGGCGGCCATCACGCGTCACCCTGGTGGCCGCTCGGCTGGAAGCCTCGGCCGCTGGAGCCAAAGCCACGCGTTCCGCGCTCAGTGGGCGCCAGCTCCTCGGCCTGAGCGAGAGACACGTCGCGCAGGGTCAGGATCAGGAGCTGGGCGATGCGATCGCCGCTGTGCACCTGAAACGCTTGGCGCAGGTCTGTATTGAGTAGTATTAGGCGCACCTCTCCCCTGTAGCCGCAGTCGATGAGCCCAGGAGCGTTGACAAGCGCGATGCCGTGCTCGGCGGCCAGGCCGGAGCGTGGCAGCGTGAGGGCCGCCGTCCCGGAAGGCAGCTCAAGTGCGAGGCCCGTATTGACCACGGCTCGCGAACCGGGCGGCAGATGTGCGTGTTCACAGGCCACGAGGTCGAACGCGGCGTCTTGGTCGTAGGCACGCGCTGGCAGCCGCGCTCCAGGGCGAAGAAGCTTGACGCGGACAACGAGGGCGTCAGTCACGCTCCGGCTCCTCTTGGGCAGGTTCCGCGGGTGCGGCAACCTCGCCGGTGGTGTCGCTGCCTTGCTTCTCGCGAGGCAGAGCGTAGCGGGCATAGCGGCCCGCCTCGGCGACAGGTAGCAGCGCCGTGAGTCGGATGCCGTCGGCCGTGTGCTCCTGCCTCATGTTTGCGGCGACGCCGCGCAGGCGGTCGACGACCCCGCCGTCGGCGTAGGGAATGAGGAGATGAACAGGCTTGAGCGTGCGCGCGAAGATCGACGCCAGGCGGTCGCACAACTCAGGCAGTCCTTCTCCGCTGTGGGCGGAGATGAGGACGGCGTCGGGCTGTGTGGCGCGCAGACGGGCGCTGGCAGCCTCGTCGAGCAGATCCATCTTGTTGAGTGCCGTGAGGCGCGGGACTTGGTCGGAGCCGATCATGTCCAGTACCTCGGCGACTGTAGACTGGCGCGCCAGGATCTCCTCCACACCGACGCTGGCATCGGCGACCACCAGGATGAGGTCGGCGAGGCGCGTCTCTTCGAGGGTGCTGGCGAAAGCGTCGACGAGCTCGTGCGGGAGCTTGCGGATGAAGCCCACCGTGTCGGTGACGACGTAGTCGCGATCGTGGTAACGATAGGCACGCGTGGTCGGGTCGAGCGTCTCGAAAAGGCGATCTCGTACCGAGACGTTGGCGTCGGTGAGCGCGTTCAGGAGCGTCGATTTGCCCGCGTTGGTGTAGCCGGCCAGGGCTATCAGGGGTACGTCGGCCTGCGATCGCTGGGAGCGCTGCACGCGACGCGTTTGAGCCATGCGCTCGATGCGCTGACGCAGCGTCTGGATGCGCTTGCGAATCACCCGCCGGTCGACTTCGAGCCTGGTCTCCCCCGGGCCGCGCATGTCCACGCCGGCTCCCAGGCGCGAGAGGACCAGTCCTTTGCCCCGCACGCGCGTGAGCTCGTACTCAAGCTGCGCCAGGTGCACCTGCAGGGTGCCTTCCAGCGAGTGGGCGTGTTTGGCGAACACGGAGAGAATGAGCTCGGTACGGTCGAGCACGTCGACGTCCACGGCGTCGAGAACAGTCGCTTGTTGCGCCGGCGTGAGGTCGTCTTCGCAAACGACGATCGAGGCATCGTACTGCTCGACGGCGCCCTTGAGTTCGCCAAGCTTGCCCGGGAACAGATACGAGTGCGGGTCGGGTTTATCGCGGTGTTGTACGACGTCGGCGGCCCAGACGACGTCGGCCGAGGCAAGCAGCTCCTTGATCTCCGCCAAGGCGTCCTCGCCGGCCGCCGCAGCAGCTTGGCCGCCCGGCAACACGGCGAAGACCACCGCTCGCAGCTGGCCAGGCACGCCGGGGGTGCTCACGGTCACAGCGCCAGGCTCAGAAGTGCGCCCGGTCTTGGATGCGTTGCACCGCCTCGTCGAGGCGGTCGTCGGGCACCGTCAAGCAGAGGCGCACGTAGCCCTCGCCGGTGGGGCCGTAGGCGGCCCCCGGCGAGACGATCACGTCTGCCTGAGTGAGCATGAGCTCGGCGAAGCTCGCCGACGTATGACCTGCGGGCACCGGTACCCACAGGTAGATGCTTCCTTTGGGCGGCTGAGCCTGGAGGCCTATGGCGCGCAGGGCCTTGACCAATCTGTCGCGGCGACCCTGGTACAGGCGCCGCATGTCGGCGACGCAGTCCTGCGGTCCGTTCAGGGCCACTGCGCTGGCATGCTGGACTGCACCGAACATGCCCGAGTCCATGTTGGTCTTGAGTCGCCAGAAGGCATCCACCATCTCCCGGTTGCCGACGATCGCGCCGGCACGCCACCCGGTCATGTTGTAGCTCTTGGAGAGCGAGAAGAACTCGACACCCACGTCCTTGGCACCCGGAGTCTCGAGGAAGCTGGGCGCCACGTAGCCGTCGAAGGTGATGTCGGCGTAGGCGTTGTCGTGCACCACCACCAGGTCGTGCGCTTTGGCGAAGTCCACCAGCCGGGCGAAGAAGTCGTCCTCGATAACGGCTCCCGTGGGGTTGTTGGGGTAGCCGACGAAGAGCATCTTGGCCTTGGCGAGCACTGACGGCTCGATGGCCTCCAGATCGGGCTGAAAGCCACGCTCGGCAAGCAGAGGGATGTGAACGGCGTGACCGTCGGCGAGCAGCGGACCCGTGGTGTAGACCGGGTAGCCCGGGTCCGCAGCCAGGCACACGTCGAACTGATCGAGAAGGGCCAGGCAGATGTGGGCCAGGCCCTCCTTGGCGCCGAGCAGTGGCATCACCTCGGTATCGGCGTCGAGCCCGACGCCGAACCGGCGCTCGTAGAAGTCCACCACGGCGGTGCGAAACTCGAGCGTGCCGCGGTTGCTGGGGTACTGGTGACAAGCGGGGTCGTGCGCCGCCTCCGCGAGGGCCGACACGATGTGCGCCGGCGTGGGTGTGTCGGGGTCGCCGATGCCCAGGCTGATGATGTCTGCGCCGGCCGCCCGGCGTGCGGCGACCTTGCGCTCGATCTCGGCGAACAAGTACGGCGGCAGGCTCTGAACGCGCTGCGAGAACCTCATCAGGCCATGTGGTCGAGAAACTCCAGCGAGAGATCGCCGTGGTAGATCTCTTCGGCCGGACCGGTCATGTGCACCCGCCAATCGCCGTCGACCTCGACCTGGAGTCGCCCACCGGGCAACTCTACCGTCACCGGGCTCTCGGCCGCGCCGCTGCGCACCAGGGCCACGGCCGTGGCAGCCGCACCGGTGCCGCAGGCGCGGGTCTCCCCCACGCCTCGTTCCCATACCCGGACCTTGGCATTGTGCTTGTCGGTGACCACGACGAACTCGACGTTGGCCTTGCGGGGAAAGTACTTGTGCTCCTCGATCATGGGTCCGATCTCGTGCAGGGGCACGAGCTCCAGCGGCCAGGGCGACCTGATGACGGCGTGCGGGTTGCCCACGTCGACGAACGTGAAGCTGAAGTTACGTCCGGCGACATGCAGCGCCGCGTCCACGGCGTCGTCGGTGAAGTAAGCGAGCTTCTCACCGCCGAAACGAGCCACACCCATGTCGACGGTGACCGAGTAGCCTTCGCCGAGCGTGGGCACGATCTCGCCGGCAGCCGTCTCCAGAACGACCGAGTCGCCGGCCAGTGAGCCCTCCATCTTCAGCTTGCGGGCTACCATGCGCACTCCGTTGCCGCACATCTCGGCTTCGCTGCCGTCAGGGTTGAAGATCTGCAGCCGGAAGCGGTCCGTCTCGACCTTGGGGCCCACGACGAGGATGCCGTCGGCGCCTATGCCGAAGTTGCGGTCGCAGAGCAGACGCACACGCTCGGGCGTGAGCTCGAAGGGAATCTCCTCGCGGTGCAGCAGGATGTAGGTGTTGCCCAAGCCCTGCCACTTGGAGAATTGCATCTTGCCCAAACCCTGCCACTTGGCCTGCACGCCTGGGTCCTCCCTCAGATGAGGCGCCGCGCGATGTCGGCGGCGATGTCGGCGGGCGAACGCCCGCCAGCGGCGATTCTAACAGCATCAGGCAGCTTTCTCATCCACGTGAGCTGACGCGTGACGTAGCGTCGCGTACGCGTCTTCATGGCCGCCACAGCTTCATCGAGGCTTGAGGCTCCGTCCACGTACGCGCCGATCTCGCGCAGGCCTATGGCTTGGGCCAGCGTGCGCGAGAGGCGGCCGGTCTGCCACAGAGGCCTCACCTCGTCGACCAGGCCGCCGGCGAGCATCAGGTCGACGCGCTCCTCGCTGCAGCGCCGCAGCTCCTCACGTTCGGCCTCCAGCGCGAACAACACATGTGGGTAGCGTGTGTCGCCGCCCCAGAGGCCGTCGCGCTGGGCCGCCGAGAGCGGCGCTCCTTGCGTGAGCACGATCTCGAGCGCCCGCACCAACCGGCGCGGGTTGGCGACGTCGATGCGCTCGGCGGTCTCGGGGTCGAGCGACTGCAAGCGGGCTGTCAGCTGCTGAGCGCCGCCGGCGACCTGCGCCTCCAGTGCGCGCCGCAGCTCTCGGTCCGGCGGTGTGCCGAAGCTCAACCCCCCCAGGGCGGCGCGCACGTAGAGACCGGAGCCGCCCTCGAGGATGGCCCAGCGCTCGCGGCGGCGGATGTCGTCCAAGGCCGCGTGGGCCAGCTTGGCATACTCGGCTACCGAGAACTCGCTTGTGGGCGACACGTCGCCCACAAGATGGTGCGTTACGCGCGCCATCTGGGGCGCGCTCGGCTGGTTGGTGAGCAGCGGCAGGCCGGCGTAGACCTGCATGGAGTCGGCCGAGACGATCTCGCCGCCCAGCCGCTCTGCGAGGCAGACGGCGATCTCGGTCTTGCCCAGGGCGGTGGGTCCGATCAGTGCCACGACCGGTGACGACGGACCGCTCCTATGAGGCACGGTCACCTGTCGGTTCGCAGCCCTCGCGGTAGCGCGTCACGGTGAAACGCTCGATGGAGAACTCCTCGTCGGGCTCGATACCTGCCTTCTGCAAAGCGATGGCCAGCTGTCGCGCCACCGTGTCGACACCTGCGAGGTCGGGCAGCAGCACCCCGCGGCGAAAGCCTGTTGCGACGATCACGCCGTAGCGTCGCGGATCGAGCTCCCCGACGGTCGCCGGGTCGCTCGCGCTGAGCACGTCCACCGAGTATGTGAGCTCGGGCAGCTCGTCCTCGCGGACGGGATGGAAGCGCGGGTCATGGAAGGCGGCTGAGGCCGCATTGCGCGCGATCTCCCGGGCCAGATGGGCTTCGGCCGGGGCGAGCGTGCCCACGCAGCCACGGAGGTCGCCGCCCTTCTTGATAGAGACGAAGCACGCTGCCCGCGCGGCAAAGACCTCGCTTGCCGGCGCCGGCGGTGTCGATCGGCGGCGCACCAGGCTCTCCACGCACCGGCGGGCGTACTCGGCCGGTCCCTCGGCTTGGCCCATGTCATCCGCGACAGTCATGCGAGCGCCGTCACACGGCTTCGGTGAGCCCGAAGCCGGCCACCAGATAGCCGACGCCGAAGGGCCCTTCGTAGCTGAATATCTGCGGGTCGCGCACGGCTTCGTCGCCGAGGAACCCGCCGAGAGCGACGAGCGAGCGCAACCCGCACTGCCCTGCCGCCTGCACGAGCTTGTCGTCCAAGCCTGTGAGGCCGGCGAAGTCGCCCTCGCTCAGCAGCTGCACGACGCGCCGATCGAAAACGCTGCCTTGGGCATCGTAGCCTGCCGGCGCCGATGGCGTGAGACGATGCGAGAGGTCGGCCGAGGCTACGAAGGCCACGTCCCTGCCGAGGTCATCGGCGCAGCCGCGCACGAGCTGGCCAAGTATACGATGTTGGTCGTAGGCACCTGCGACGGAGAGCGACACGAGCGAACCGGCGCGCAGAAAATGCATCGGCACGAGCACACCGTGGTCCAGCACTGGCGAGGGCTCTGGCTCGATGACCACTACGCCTTGTTCGTGCGCCGCTGCCAGCAGAGCGTCGGCGAACTCGACGTCGTTGGCTAGTTCGCTGCCTGCGTCCGGGCAGCCGAAAGCGGCGAAGTCGCCCCGGAGCCTTGGTGCCGTCTTCACCGTGTGAGCGTCCACGTACCCGGGTGTGTGCGGCGAGATGATGACCAGCGTGTGGTGGTCGCCCAAAGCTTCGGCCAGACGCTCCATGGCGTTCACCGTCGCCGAGATGGCCTGGCGGGAGGCACGCCCGATCTCCGGGATGAGGATGGGCGGGTGGGGACAAACGCATCCTTGCATGGCCGCTACCTCCCAACTCCCCAGGGGCCTGGGGATTGACGTTGCCCTACGCTAGGCCCTTCAGCGTCGTCGACGTCGCATCGGTGATCAGCGCGTTGATTATCTCACCTGGCTGTGCCGTGCCGGCGACGTTGACCACCACGTTCTGGCGCGAACGGCCGCGCCAGCGGCCGGGTTGACGGCTGGGGCCCTCCACGAGCACCTCTGCCATGCCGCCGACCAGTCGGGTGCGGCGCTCGCGCGCCTGATCTTGCGTCAGGGCGATCAGGCGCTGCACACGCTCGCGCTGCACCTCGAAAGGGAGCTGACCGGGCAGGGAAGCTGCGGCCGTGCCCGGGCGTGCCGAGAAAACGAAGGTGAAGGCGGCGTCGAACTCCGCCCGCTGCACGAGGTCGAGCGTGTCGGCAAGATCGTCTTCGGTCTCGCCGGGGAAGCCGGCGATGAGATCCGTGGTGATGCTCACATTCGGCACGGCCGAGCGCAGGGCTCGGACACGTGCCAGGTACCAGTCGGCCGTGTAACCTCTGTTCATGGCCGCCAACACGCGGTCTGACCCCGACTGCAGCGGCAGGTGCACGTGCTCGCAGACCGTGGGCAGCTCCGCCACGGCGGCGATGAGCTCGTCGGAGAGATCTCGTGGATGCGAGGTCATGAAACGCACGCGTGCCAAGCCGGGAAGCACGTCGAGACGCCGCAGCAGGCTGGCAAACGTGGGCCGCTCGGCGAGGTCGGCGCCGTAGGCGTTGACGTTTTGACCCAGCAGCGTCACCTCGCGCACGCCCCTGTTCGCCAACGCCGCCACCTCGGCGACGATCGCGTCTGCTCCGCGGCTGCGCTCACGGCCGCGCACGAAGGGCACGATGCAGTATGAGCAGAAGTTGGTGCAGCCGGACATGATCTGCACCCACGCCTGGAACGGGCGTTCCCGTCGCGACGGCAGGTCGCCGCTCATCGCGTCGCCGTCGTCGAACAAGGCTACCTGCCCGGAGTCTGTGGTCCCGCGGGCGGCGCGCAGCGCCTCGGCCAGCCGGTGCAGGTTCTGCGGCCCCACGGCCACATCGACGAAGGGGTACTCGGCCAAGAAGGCGGCTTGCTCGGCCTGTGGCAGGCAGCCAGTGACGACGATCGTGCGCCCGGGCTTCTGGCGCTTCAGCCGTGCGGCCCCAGACAGGTGCCCGGCGAGGCGCTGGTCGGCACTCCGGCGCACCGTGCAGGTGTTGTACACGATCACGTCGGCGTCTTCGGGTGTCTCCCGCCGAGCTAGGCCCTCGGACTCCAGCACGGCGCGGATGCGCTCTGCGTCATGCTCGTTCATCTGACAACCGAACGACCGCAGAAAGTATGTCTTCATCGCCTACTTGGCGATCTCGATCGCGCGACTCTCGCGGATGACGGTGACTCTGATCTGGCCCGGGTACTCGAGCTGCTCCTCTATGTCCTTGGCGATCTCGCGCGCCAGCAGCGCCGTCTGGTCGTCATCGACCTCGCCCGGCTTGACCATGACGCGCACCTCGCGGCCCGCCTGCATGGCATAGCACTTCTCGACGCCCTTCTTGGCCTCGGCGAGCTGCTCCAGCGATTCGAGCCGCTTGACGTAGTTCTCGAGTGTCTCGCGGCGAGCCCCGGGACGTGCGGCGGAGATGGCGTCGGCGGCTTGCACGAGCACTGCCTCGACCGTCTGCGGATCGGTGTCCTGGTGGTGGGCCTCGATGGCGTGGCAGACGCTCATCGACTCGCGATACTTCTTGGCGAGCTGCTGCGAGATCTGCGCGTGCGAGCCGTCTACCTCGTGGTCTACGGCCTTACCGATATCGTGAAGTAGACCTGCGCGCCGCGCGATCTTGACGTTGGCGCCCAGCTCCGCCGCCATGATCCCCGCCAGATGCGCGACCTCGATAGAGTGGTTGAGCACGTTCTGCCCGTAGCTGGTGCGGAATTTCAGGCGCCCGAGGATACGGACGAGCTCGGGCGCCAGCCCGTGCACGTTGGTGTCGAAGCAGGCCTGCTCGCCGGCCTCCTCCATGACGGCCTCGACCTCGGCCTTGGCTTGGCCGTACATCTCCTCGATGCGCGCCGGATGGATGCGGCCGTCGGTGAGCAGCTTGGTGAGGGTAAGACGGGCGGTCTCGCGGCGCACGCCGTCGAAGCCGGAGAGCACGACTGCCTCCGGGGTGTCGTCGATGATGAAGTCGATGCCGGTGACGTTCTCGAGGGCACGGATGTTGCGGCCTTCGCGGCCGATGATGCGCCCCTTCATGTCGTCCGAGGGCAAAGCGACCACCGATACCGTCGTCTCAGCCACGTGATTGGCTGCCGTGCGTTGGATGCTGAGCGAGAGCACATTGCGCGCCCGGCGGTCGGCCTCGCGCTTGGCCTCCTCCTCCACCGAGCGCACCATCTTGGCCATGTCGTGACGCACGTCTTCCTCGGCTTGCTTCATGAGGAGCTCGGTGGCCTGGGCTGTCGTCAGGCCCGAGATGCGCTCCAATGCGGCCAGCTGCTCCGCCTGCGCCGCCCGCAGCTCCTCGGCGAGCCGCGCGTTCTCGGCTTCGCGCTCGCCTAGCGCCTGGTCTCGCCGATCGAGCTCGGTGACACGGGCGGCAAGCTGCTCCTCACGCTGGGTGAGGCGCTCCTCGGCCTTGGCGGCCTCCGCGCGGCGGTCGCGCAGCTCGCCCTCCACTTCGGCGCGCACGCGATGGAGCTCTTCCTTGGCCTCGATGCGCGCCTCTTTGAGCGTCGTCTCGGCCTCGCGCTGCGCGTCCTTGAGGAGCTTGTCCGCGTCGCGCTCGGCGCCTGCCATGCGGCTTTGAGCTAGTGAGCGACGGACCACATAGCCGATCGCCGCGCCCGCTACCAGCGCGATGATGATGAACACGATCTCCATTTCATCCCCTCACAATCTGGGTGGCGCGAAAAAGCCGGGCAACCGGCCCGGCTTGCGCCTTCACTTGCCTTTGTGCACAGGGATGCGGTGTCGCGGCAGGGGCCATGCCGCACGTGTCAGGTAGTGTATCGCCCTCCCAAGTTTCTCACTGCCAACCCCGATCTCGCTTCATATAGGTGGGCGCCGCCAGGCGCCGGAGTGCATCTCTCTGCAATACCCAAAGACAAGAAACACAAGTCTGAGTACAAGTTACGCAAGGTGATTCTAGGTTCCGATGGCACCGGGTGTCAATTCAGGCGACGGTGCCGCGGGGGCGGTCACTACTCGTCAGCCTTGCCGGCTCCCTGTGACCATGCGCGCAGCGCCTGATAGGCGATAGACGCGTCGAATCCTCGCCGGCGCAGCACCTGGAATGCTCGCCGTCGGGCGGCATCGTCGCCGGCTGCCGGCGCCGGACCCTGCCGCAGCAGCAGAGCCAGGGCCCGCCCCACATCCCGCTCTGCGTCGCGCGGACCCAGAGCGGCCTCGACGTGTTCCCGAGCGACACCCAGGCCGCCGAGCTCGCGGCTGATGCGCTCGTCACCCCAGCCGCCGAGCCGCCTCTTGTCGCTCACGAAGGCCGACGCAAAGGCTGCGTCGTCCACATAGCCCTGGTCGGCAAGGCCAGCTACGGTCCGCGTGACCGTCTGAGGGTCATGACCCTTTTCGGCCAGGCGTCGCTCAAGCTCTTGACGAGAACGAGAACGGTGCGCGAGGAGGCGATGAGCGTCGCCCATGGCCTTGTCGCCCATCGCCTCCGCGCGCAGGGCGTCGAGCTCGGCGTCGTCGAGCTCCTTGCCCTGGAACAGATGATGCCGTGCGATGAGCGATTCGCTGACGACGCACACGAAGCGGCCGTCGACGTGCAGTCCTATGCGACCGCGCTTGGTGGCACGCAGAACGGTGACGACCGGCATGGACGAGCAGGTCTAGAGGGGACGCTCCGGCGCCACCTCGTCGGTCGCCACCGCTTGGCCGCCGGCCTTGGCGGCGGCTGGTGCGGATTCGGCCGGTTGGCCGTCGCCGGACGGTTCGCGCTGCGGCGGCACGAGGATCGGCAGTCCCGCGCGCTCGCGGATCTCCGTCTCGATGGCCTGCGCCATGTCCGGGTTGTCGCGCAGGAAGACCTTGGCGTTGGCGCGACCTTGACCGAGTCGCTCGTCGCGGAAGCTGAGGAAGGCGCCGCTCTTCTGTACCACGTCGGTGAGCACGCCTAAGTCGAGCAGCGAGCCCTCGTGTGAGATGCCGGCGCCATACATGATGTCGAACTCGGCCTGCTTGAACGGCGGCGCCACCTTGTTCTTGACGACCTTGACGCGTACACGGTTGCCGACCGCCTCGGTGCCGTCCTTGATGGTCTCGATGCGGCGGATGTCGAGGCGGATGGTGGCGTAGAACTTGAGCGCCTTGCCACCGGTGGTCGTTTCCGGGTTGCCGAACATGACACCGATCTTCTCGCGCAGCTGATTGGTGAAGCAGGCGATAGTGCCCGACTTGCTCAGGGTGCCGGCCAGCTTGCGCAGCGCCTGGCTCATGAGCCTGGCCTGCAGGCCGACGAAGCTGTCGCCCATCTCGCCTTCGATCTCGGCTCGCGGCGTGAGCGCCGCCACCGAGTCGATGGCCACGACGTCGACGGCGCTGCTGCGTATGAGCATCTCGGCGATCTCGAGGGCTTGTTCGCCATAGTCGGGCTGCGAGACGAGCAGGTCGTCGATGTCGACGCCGATGGCTTTGGCATACAAAGGATCCATAGAGTGCTCGGCGTCGATGAAGGCCACCGACCCACCGAGCTTCTGCGCCTGAGCGATGAGGTGGTAGACCAGCGTGGTCTTGCCCGAGGCCTCGGGCCCGAAGATCTCGACGATGCGGCCTCGCGGGATGCCGCCCACGCCGAGGGCGATGTCGAGGGCCAAGGAGCCGGTAGGCACCACACCTACGTCTGCGGTAGTAGGGCGGTCGCCGAGCCTCATGATGCTCCCTTTGCCGAACTGGCGCTCTATTTGTGTGACGGCTGCGTCGAGGGCTTTGTCTTTGTCCAACGTACTGAGCTCCTCTCCTAGCGTGCGGGGAAAATGGCCAGTGGAGTGTGCACGGCGCCTGTCCTCTCCAGGAGGCTATTATAGAGGGTCATCTGGGACAGATGAAATGCGGGCACGTTGACGTTTTGCAGGGCAAAAGGGCGACTAGGACGGCGGAAGCGGGCTACCGTCAGGTGCGCCAAGTACGGCCGCTTGTCGAGTTTGTAGACCTTGAGGGCGGCCAGCGACTGCGCCACATCACGTTGTAGTGTGAGAAGGCCGCCCTCGTGCTCCAGGCCCAGTGCGACCACGCGTTTCGCGCCTCGCTCGGGCAAGAAGAGCGGCTCACTGAACCGCGCTTCGGGCGAAGAGAACTCGATGGCCTCGAGGGCCTGAACGATCGCCGGCAACTCGGTCTGTGGCCTGTCTCCGAGAAAGCACAGGGTCACGTGGAGCACTTGCGCCAGGCGCACTTCGTCGTGCGTCCCGAGCTCGGCGTCTTGCCACTCGCTCACCGCGCGCTCGACCTCGAGGGGCAGGTCGAAGGCGACGAACAGACGGGCGCTGGGCGCGCTCCACGAGCGACTCATGTGCCCATCGCCTGGAGCAGAAGATGCAGGGCCGCGGTGACCGACTGCACGCGCACGGTCTCACGGTCACCGCGAAAGAGGTGGCGTTCGGCTCGCCGCATGTCCGGGCCGGCGACGGCGACGTAGACAAGGCCCACCGGCTTGTCCGGCGTGCCGCCGCCAGGGCCGGCGATGCCGGTCGTCGCCATGCCGAACGTCGCTCCCGTGACGGCGACCACCCCCCTGGCCATGTCCAAAGCGACCTCCTCTGAGACTGCACCGTGGGCAGCGATGGTCGCCGCCGACACTTGCAGCAGACTCTGCTTCACCTCGTTGGCATAGCTTACAACGCCGCCGACGAAGTAGTCCGAGCTGCCGGCGAGGGCTGTGAGCCTGGCGCCGAGCAGACCTCCGGTGCACGATTCGGCTGCAGCGACGGTCGCATCCAGGGCCCGCAGCCGGTCGGCAACGAGCTCATCGACGGTGCGGCCGTCGGTCGAGAACACAGGTAGCTGCTCTGCCAGGCCTGCGACCAGCCTGTTGGCTTGCGCCTCGGCCTCCTCCCCACCGGCATGACGCAGGCACACGGTCACCTCGCCGGCGGCTGCTGTGACGCCTACGTCGAGGAGGCCGTGCGCCGAGCTCGCCACGACCGGCGCCACCTGAATCTCTCCAGCGCCGAAGATGCGCACCGTCCGCGTGCGCAGCGACGGGAAGAAGCCCTGTTGCTGCAGATCGTCGACGAGGGCGGCCCACATCGGCTCGAGCTCAGCAGGCACACCGGGCAGCACGACGACAGTGGTGTCGCCGACGACGAGCGCAAAGCCCGGGGCGGCGCCCGCCGGCGGCAGCGGCCGGCTGCCGGCGGGCAGAAGAGCCTGGCGCCGCATCTGAGCGAACGCAGGCGCGAACGCCAGGCGGCGGCTGCGACAGATCGCTCGGGTGCGCTCCTCTATCCAGGCCAGCGCTTGAGCGTCTTCGGCCAAGTCGCGCCCGACCGCCTCGGCTACGGCGGCCGTAGTGAGATCGTCATGTGTGGTCCCGAGCCCTCCGCTCACCACGAGCAAGCTCAGATCCTGGTCGAGCGAGAAGCGCAGCGCGGCCACGATCTGTCGAGCATCGTCGGGCACCGTGAGCACGTGCGTGACCCTGGCGCCGCGGGCTGCCAGCGACGAGGCAACCGTGGCGCCGTTGCAATCGTGCACGCGTCCGTCGAGCAGTTCGCTGCCGGTAAGGAGCACTGCCACTCGCGGGACCGGGCTCATCGAGCCGGGCTTCCCGGCACGTGGATGAGGCTGCGGGCGTTGACGAAATACCGGACCCCCGAGATGACGGTGAGCGTCACGGTGACGAGCAGCAGACACCATTCGGCCGCGTCGATCGCGCCGCCGTGCACGTGAAAGTGGTTGGCGAGGGAGTCGTGCGGAAGCAGCACGAAGCCGATGTAGACGCACTGCGAGACGGTCTTGATCTTGCCCAGGCCGGCGGCCGGTATCGACACACCCTGGGCGATGCCCACCACGCGCAGCGCGCTCACGGCGAACTCGC
>Ga0182021_10006228_pt1 | contig 14164 bp, 14 predicted proteins | sample 612E3MmetaG_FD_120493 | JGI IMG/M metagenome (GOLD analysis project Ga0182021, IMG submission 120493) | Permafrost microbial communities from Stordalen Mire, Sweden - 612E3M metaG (Illumina Assembly) | ecosystem: Environmental > Terrestrial > Soil > Wetlands > Permafrost | place: Sweden... | reverse complement strand
CTCGCTTCCAAACTGTTGCGAGATGTCTCCAAATTCATGTCAACTCACAATAAACTGTTGTCACACTCCATTAAGTTACTGTAAGATGACATTATTTCTGTGTAACCTGACATTATTTTGCTGTAAGACTCCATTTAAGTGCTGTCAACTCTCTCCAAACCTGTGTACTTCGGCATTATTCTACCGTTACACCTCATTATTTTACTGTCAAATGACATCATGGCAGTGTAAGCAAGCAATATTTTAATGTCAGACTCCATTAAATTGATGTCACTATCCAATATATCATTGTCATGTTCCTTTAAATCGCTGTCAATGACCAATAAATTGCTGTCAGTTTCCATTGAATCGTTGTTACTTTCCTTCAAATTCATGTCAATCGCTTCCAAATCGTTGTACAGAGTCTTTGCATCGCTGCCGGTTGTCTTTTGGCAGATGCTGCATTTCAAAATATTCATGTAAAATTTCATAAAAATGCCGTAAAGGATTTTACTGTTATAATTAGAATATTTCCACCACCCCTGCGAAATAATGTCTGCATATCGTTGGAACTCGCAAAGCGTGATGCTCAACTCGGAGGCTGTACAAAAAGTCATATTTGTCATTTCGAAGGAGCAAAGCGACTGAGAAATCTGAACAAAAAAAAGGATTTCTCCCTGCGGTCGAAATGACAAGGGCACTTTTTGTACAGCTTCTGTGCCGCTCGAAGCGCAGCATTCATAGTAGTACCGTTGAATGCCGGGAAGAAATTCCTGACTTCACTAATCAATCATGTTAAATTCACGGACTACAAAAGACAGATTCCCGTTGACACGGAAATGACATTTCCTCTTTTTTCTTTTCTTCTTTCTTTTACCAAAGCCCGAGAAATCGACAGCAGTAAACCGAGTCAAGTGGAGGCAATGATCATTCCTCTTTGAGAATATATTTTCGATTTCGCGAGCGATAAAATCCTTTGTTGAATTCGTGAGTATTGAAATTAAGATACCTGCTGGAGTTTATCCCACTTCAGGCGGAACGCGTACAGCGGTTACACTTTTCTATTCCTGCCATTACGAACGTTTTGCGTGAAGCAATCTTGGGAACTAGGATAAAATAATATGGAGGGAAATGACAGATTCTTTTTATAGGATTCGCTTTGTAGGGGTTCAATATATTGAACCCCTATGAGGTCATCCATACACACATTTATAAACGAGGATGGATAGGGCAAGTACAGTAGTGATAGAGTTCATAATTGCAATCGATTGCGCGCGAATTTTAATTCCATAAATAGCCCAGCCGATAACTCCCACAGTAAAAAGCACGTACATCGGGAGAGAGATGGAGACGGCGGGTAGAGGTTTCATGCTCCATACCGTAAAGACCTGCGGGACAAACGCTGATGTTGTGCATATTCCTGAAAGCATTCCAAGAACTTCGATCCGTTTCATTTTCCTACCTTTCTTACCTATGCGCTTAAAATGTAGATAATCCTCTTATCTATTACAATGGATAAATTTTTTGTCTATTAGATTCTCGAAGTTTTTCACAAGAGACAGCAAGTAAACTTCGAGAATCTTCAGAATGCTGCGATAGGTTAATTTATCGAATGAGTATATGATGAAAATTCGCGCTCGCCTATCTGGAATAGACTACTGCTGTGTTTTCTTATATGACTCTTCGGAAACATTTTGTTGTTCATCCCTTGCATAACCTAGACAGAGGCAAATGTAGTCCAATGATTTTTAGTGCGATGAAAGGAAGTGGAAAGTTTAAATTGTGAGATTATTTTATATTGGGTATTTTTTAATACCGAATCTTTAGTCCAAGTGAAACACCATATTCTGGAATATCTTTGTGTTCACCATAACGGCCGGTGAGAGAGATATATGTGTTTGCATCGATGGGGAAGTCCAGACTTGTGCCAAATCCTAACTCCTGGTAAACTCCTCGATTCACTCCCATCCACAAACGAGCGCCATTCTGAGTTATGGGTGTTCCTATCCCTGCTCGAAAAAGTCCTCTGCCTGTCGCGTAAGGAATTTCATCAAAAGCTTTGACTTCAAAAAAGGTTCTCTCCAAATATCCTATTCGTATTCCCGTTGTGCCAAGTGAAGCGAACCCATTGTCATAAGCGATGTCCGGATAAGCGAAGATCCCTAAACGTTCAGCAGAAGGATATAAACTTATAGTCGCTCCTGTTCTCCAAGGAGATTCATATTTTTTTGTGATCCGAATGCCGGCATCAGTAAATTTCGATGTATGTTCTCCGCTGCAATCGGAGTAGGTATATTGTCCCGTTCCTGCACCGATATGCCATTCGGTATAGGAAGAATCCTGTGGAGCAAAGCCGACGATGTAAGGTGCTAAAAAGATTATTATGAAAATACATTTTGACATTCTTCGTTCTCCCTGTTGATGACAATTATGCTGCGGCGGATTTTTCTTCTATTTTGAGAATTTCATACAGTGTTGTACGTTGCGCTGGAATAAATCCTGATTCCCTTATCAGGTTCTGACATTCTTCAGAATTCGTCGTATTGATAAAGTTTGCCGCCGCGTGCACGTTTTCTTCCAAGAGTGTGCCGCCAAAATCATCGGCGCCAAAGTGCAAAGCGATCTGGCCTATCTTCTTCCCTTCGGAGAACCACGACGCCTGGATATGTTGAAAATTGTCTAAATAAACGCGCGAGAAGGCGATCATCTGCAGATACCGTGTAGATGTAGCGTAATGCGGAATAATCTTCTCTAAGGGCGTGTTACCGGGCTTAAATGACCACGGAATGAAGGCAGTGAACCCGCCGGTCTCATCCTGCAGCTGCCGGATAACCTCAAGATGCTCAACGATATCCTCATCTGTCTCAAGATGACCGTACATCATTGTTGCAGTTGTTTTGTAACTAATCTTCTGGGCAATGCGCATCACATTCAGCCAGTCGCCAGAAGTGCCTTTTTTACTGCTGATCTTTTTCTTGATGCGATCTGAAAGAATTTCGGCACCGCCTCCGGAAATAGATCGCAATCCTTTATCCCACAATTTCTCCAACACTCCCTGAACCGATAAACCGGAGACCTGCGACATCACAATAATTTCTGAGGTTGAAAAGAAATGCGGATAGATTTCCGGGACTTCCTTTACTGTACGTTCAACAAGTTCGAGATAATATTCAAATGGAATTGTCGGGTCAACGCCGCCCTGGAGAAGCACGGTCGTGATACCTTTCGATGCCGCTTCCTTAAATTTCTGAATCAATTGATCGCTCGACAACCGGTATGCTCCTTCTTCACCCGGATGCCGGTAGAAAGCGCAGAAGATACAATCGATGTTGCACACATTTGAATAATTCGGATTGGTATCGAGCAAAAAGGTTATCCATTGTTTCGGGTTTTTTTGAATCGGATTTCATTTGCTATATCGCCAAGATCTAATAATTCCGCATTCCTTAACAGAAACAATCCTTCCTCCTGCGAGAGACGAACACCTTCCCGAACCTTTGAATAAATTTCTTCCAGCGTCATACAACACATCTCATAAATTTATTTGACATCCTGCGGCTTTGAGTTCTCTTAATAATCCTAAGCTTGCTTCCTCTAACTTGACAACAATCGGTTTCGCAATCACTCCCGGAACGTTTTTGGGAAAACTCACATCCGACATATGGAGAACACAGACTCGGTTCTTTCCTAATTTCCCTACAAAATGTCCAATCTCGAACATTGCATAGGTAAGGTCATCCGAATTGATAACAAAAAATGCAAATTTTACACCTGCATCCATTTGAAGTGTTTCGAGGGAGAGCATCTGTCCGTGCTGACGTTCAAGATTGATTTCTTCTAATCCAACTTCTCTAAGAAATTGCAGTAACTGAGCATGCAGGGGATCATCCACTTCTCCTATAACGTACACTTTGCTAGGCTGCGCAACTGCTTGCGGCTGTGGGGAAAGATGGGCCGCCGCTAATTCAGGAGCCGGTTGAATAGGTGCTGGTTTAGGCGGCGGTTTCAGTATGCGAACTCCTCCGGTGTCTGTTGCCGTCTGAACTGTCGGTGCCGGAAGATCCATTGCAGCAGCAGCCGGAGCCGATGCGAGATCGGGAGAAGCTTTGACTTTTTCATACAGTTCATGCATACAATTGAGAATCAACTGGGCGGATGGTTGAAAAAAGAATCCGCCATTTTTATCGCCAAGTATTTTTTGTTTGTAAGGGAACCCAATTGGTCCGGATGACTCGAGTGTTTCCAAACATGCTTTCCGCCATTCCAGATATTTATTCTGTAACCGTGCATTATACCCGGAGGCTTCGAATCCCCCTTGCGGTGCTAATTGAGTTCCGCTTGTTATTAACTCTTGACATTTTTTTAGTAATTGTTCCGGCATAGCTCTTCCTGTAAATACAATCTCATTCCCTCTGGTGAAAGGCTAAGATGAGATTACACACGTTCTAATTTTTCCATCTCTAAAGGTAATTCCTGAAATTCTTTTAACTTTCAAATCTGTACTACATCTATATGCGTCAACCCTTTGAGTTGTTTGATCTATTATCCGATAAAAAGTCCCACAGCGAGTAAAATCGGTGTTGTCAAATTGATAACTACGTTTAGGCCCATCGAGGGAATCAGGGAAGGGATATTTTCAGCGTTTTGATATGCACCCCGATAGGCTTTCCAAGCAGGGATAACTGTTATGAGAGTAAGCAGGCTATAGCGAGGCAGTAAAATAAAAATCACACCGATCACTACCGAAACATACGCAAGCAGCAAGAAGACGCCATAGAGTACAGCGCTGGCTTGCCGCCCTATGGTAATAGGAAAATGTTTGCGTCCGATGCTTTTATCGGCATCCACATCAGGAAATTGATTGAGCAGCAGCAAGTCGCTCACAAGAAATGTAGGAACAAGAGATGCAACGAAGGATATCCAGCTGTATGAACCCGTCAAACAAAAGTGTGTCCCCATAACCATGAAAACTCCGAAGCCCAATCCCGGCGCTATCAAACAGAGGATCGGATTATATGCCCACCAAATAGTATATGTTACCAATAAAATCAGTCCGAGGATACCAAGCGGCAATAAGAGGAAACCTCGCAGCCATATGAAATAGAACCCCACTATCGCAGTAATAACAAAAGAGACTATGGCAAGATAAAATGTGCTTTTCTTCATTTCCGGATGCGCCTGTAGTGTGCCACTGCCACCGCTGAATGGTGTGCGTTGAGTTTTAGCGTCAAGTCCACTTTTAAAATCAAAATATTCGTTAAATGCGTTTGCGCTAATATGACTTGCGAGTGCACCAAGAATAATTATTAAAACCTGGATCCAACTTATTGCATGGGTTTGCCAGAAGGCCGTTCCTGCGCCCACAGCAACACACGCAGGTGGCAGGATCAAAAACGGTACTCGCATAGGGCCAAGCAGTGATTTCATTTTGCTCATGTAATACTCCTCTATAAGATTGATTTTATCACTCTCATAATGCCGAACCATAGTGTTCAGGCAAAATGCTTTACTTCACAGTCGCTCCTGTGGATATTTCCGATTGAACACCTACAAGTGTCAATATGCCGGATTCATTGCTGGCAGCAAGAATCATGCCCTGAGACTCCTGTCCCATAAGCTTCGCAGGTTGGAGGTTTGCTACAACGATGATCAACTTTCCGATTAAATCCTCCGGTTTGTAATGCTGGGCGATGCCTGCAACCACCTGACGCCTTTCACTTCCAATTTCAACTTGCAGTTTTATAAGTTTTTCAGATTTGGGTACTTTTTCTGCTTCGATAACTTTTCCGACACGAAGATCAATTTTTTTAAAATCATCAATCGTAATCGTAGGTTTCAGAGGAGAAATTGGAAGTGCTTCGGGCTTGCCCCCGCCTTCGAGGAATTTCACCATCTCGTCGATCTGCTTATCCTCAATTTTAGCTATGAGAATTTCCGGTTTGTTCAGCTGGTGACCTTCTTTGATTCGGAATTCAGATGCAGAATCCCATCCATCGTCTTTCAATGGAACATTGAGATTGAGAAGTTTCCAAATTTTTTCAGCAGTTGCCGGTACAACAGGTTCCAGCAGAATTGCAAGAGATCGTACTATCTGGATTGCAATATGAAGAGTCGTTGAACAGAGTTCCTTATCCGATTTCAGTGTTTTCCATGGCTCGCTGTCATTAAAGTATTTGTTCGCAGCGCGGGAGAGATTCATCACTTCCATCAATCCTTCGCGAAAGCGGTACTGTTCAAATAACTCACCAACTTTCGACGGCGTCTGTTTCACTGCCGCAATAATTTCTTCGTCAAGCTTATTGAGCGTGCCGAGTTTTGGCACGATGCCTTTATAATTCTTTTCAATGAATGCAATGGTACGGTTGACAAAGTTTCCAGTAATGTCTGCCAATTCATTATTGATGCGCGCTTGAAAATCTTTCAGATAAAAATCACTGTCTCGAGTTTCAGGGAGATTGACAGCGAGAGCATAGCGCAGCATGTCCGCTGAAAAATATTTAAGAAATTCTTGAACATCAATTCCCCATCCGCGGCTCTTGGAAAATTTCTGGCCTTCAAAATTAAGAAACTCGTTCGCAGGCACATTTTCCGGCAGCACATAATGATCTTTATTGTTGTCATTCCACGCCATCAGCATCGCTGGAAAAACGATACAATGGAATACAATATTGTCTTTGCCGATAAATGCGACATACTTTGTGTCTTCATTCTGCCAATAGTCTTTCCATGCTTCCGGTTTTCCGTGAGCTGCTGCCCATTCTTTGCCAGACGAGATATATCCCAGTACAGCATCGAACCAAACATAAATGACTTTATCTTCATATCCAGTTACCGGCACATGCACACCCCAATTCAGATCGCGTGTCACCGCACGATCCTTTAATCCATCTTTGAACCATCCTTCGCAATACCGAAGAACATTATCTTTCCAACCATCTCTTGTGTTTCGTTCAGCGATATACGATTCCAGTCGCTGCTGATAACTCCCGAGTGGAAAATACCAATGAGTTGTTTCTCTCACAACTGGTGTCGTTCCGCACAACTTGCACTTTGGATCAATGAGTTCCGTTTGATCCAGCCACGTACCGCAATTCTCGCATTGATCACCACGCGCCTGTGTCGACTTACATTTGGGGCACGTGCCTTCAACATAACGGTCGGCAAGAAACATGGAATCTTTTAAACAATACAATTGCTGTTCCTTCTTATCGATCACAATACTGTGTTTGTGAAAATCCCTAAAAAATTCTTTCGCTGTTTCGTGGTGTAATGGAAGCGATGTACGAGAGTAATTATCAAAGCTCATTTCAAATGCTTCGAATGCCGCCTTATTGGCCGGGTGGTAGCGATCGATAATGTCCTTTGGCGTTGTCTTTTCTTTCTCTGCGGAGACGGTAATGGCGACACCGTGCTCATCGGAGCCGCAGAGAAAGAGAACATCACGTTTCTTGAGGCGTTGATAACGTGCATAGATATCTGCAGGCAAATACGCACCTGCAAGATGGCCAAGATGCAAATATCCGTTTGCATACGGCAACGCTGCTGTAATAAGGATTCGGTTGGAAGAAGGCTTCATACTGATGATGTATCCGTTATAAATTTCCGTAAATCAATTGCCAGCGTCGTTAGAATAAGATGAAGATAGACATTTTTGTCTAGATGAGCAATCGCCTTTTCGACACTCTGGATCGAGGCAATAAGATTTGCATGATTAAATTTGACAATAAAATTATCCATGCTCTTTTTCTCGTCGTCGAGCAATGGCGCTTGCACATTCTGCTGCGAGAGAAGCGCATCACGCAACCAAGATTGGAGAAGCTTCAGCCATCGCTCGATACCGGGACGATCAAAAGACGACGCAAGTTCATCGATTGCATCGATGAGCGTTGCTCTGTTCTTGCCAAGTACCAGGCGCAAGAATTCCACAACGTCTTTTCGCTCATCAAGCATATTCAATGAGCTCAGCCGCAGTGCATTCCCATAACTTCCTTGGGAAAGTTGTGCTGCAAGCCGGGCGATTGAATGATCAACACCTTCTTTGCTGATAAGAGCACTTTCAATTTCCGCATCCTGCAACGAATCACACTGGAGCAATTGACAGCGGGAAATGATCGTTGGCAGGAGTTGGTCTTTTACTGATGTGGTCAGAAGGAGAATTATTCCGGGCAACGGTTCTTCTAAAGTTTTTAGAAGTGAATTACTTGCCTCTGCGTTCATCATTTCCGCGTTGAGGATGATAAATATTTTTTTCCCTTCTTCCGTTCGGCTCATAGATGCCTCACGCTTGATATCCCGAATGCTATTAATCTTGATAAAGTTTGCTTTTTGCACTTCGATGCGGTGGTACGGGTCTTTTGCTTTCCATTGAATCTGTTCCCGCACATCAGCAACCTGCGCTTCGGTAAGTACGGTGATTGGATCGTCACCAGTTTTTTCACTTTTCCCGGCAGGAAGTGCGAATACCAGTTTGGTATTAGGATGCTGAAATGTATCCATCCGTCTACAATTCTTGCATATTCCGCAAGCTTCTGAACTCCCGGTCTCACAGTTTATAGCTTTCGCAAATTCGATTGCTAGGGCATCTTTTCCTATTCCCTCATGTCCATAGAAAAGATACGCATGAGCAATCCGCTGATTTTGCAGAGTTTGCCTCAGCTGTGTTTTGATGCGTTCTTGTCCTATGATTGACGACCAACTCATACTTGATAGATCATTAGAATGTCTGGCCGAATCCAAGCTGGAGAACACCGTTCTTGACGGTTTCTGGAAAAAAACCTTTTTGTGTCACCCATCTTCTTGCTGCCGGAGCGTCAGGATCATACAATTTCATGCCAAAATCAATGCGGACGGGTCCGGCAATCGTGTTATACCTTAATCCAAAACCAAACGCCATTGCAATTTCACTCAGATTCATTTTCTGAGGTGCTGTCCAGAGATTACCAAAATCATAAAAGAAAACAAAAGAAATTTTTTCGAGGTCGATGAACCAAAATGTTCCGGCTTCACTCAGGAGATTCCATCGCGCTTCAACGGTTCCTTCCACCATTGCATCCCCTCCCTGATTTCTCAGATCAACAGGCATCGTACCAAGAGATCTTGCCCTCCAGCCACGAACATCTCCACTCCCTCCCGAATAAAACCTTTGTGAAAGAGGTATATCCGGCAATGGTGAACCACCGTAGAGAAGCGCTGCCCCTGCTTGCGCGCGCATCGCCCAAATGAGGTTTCGTTTTTTACTTGGATCCAAATACCATTGTCCATCGAGATATAACTTAACATACTGGGAATAGGGAAGATCGACACCAAGTTTTCCACCAAATGTTCGCGGAAAGATACCGCCTTCTTCAATTGAGATAGATTGAAAGAAACCTGCTGACGGATAAAAAATATCATTGCGTTTATCACGCTGTAAGGTGATAGTAACAAATGAATTGAATTGTTTTATAAAGCCGAGGCTTGGATTTGTTGTATCCTCTAATGTCGCGACTTTTTTTGGATCGCTGAGTTGAAGATTCCAATCGATAAAAAGTTTTGTGTACGTCGCTGTTTGTGATTGAGTCCCAAGACGAAAGCTCAGACTTGGATTATAATACGTAGTCTGTTTATCGAGCATAGCAGAGAATGCAGCGCTGATGCTTGTTTTGTTATTAATAAAATATGGTTGAATAAGCTGTGTTGTAAACTCTGCTCTTGAAACGAGCGAACTGTCCCGCAAAGCGGCAGTGTTAAAAAGCGATAGATATTGGATCGATTGGAGATTGAGTCGAAGGCGGGCAGAAAAGTTTCGCGCACCTCCAAAAAAGTTTCTATGATTATATCCAATACCCAACAGAATGTTAAATGCATTATTTTCGTCATTCACGCCTATTTCCGGCGTCAACTCTTGAAACGATCGAGTTCGTATAAAAACTTGAACAGGAATGCTGGTTTTCTCCGACGATGTATCCGGGAGAGCATTTTCAATTTTTGTGGCTTCAAAAACACCGAGCCTGTTCAGATTTCTTTCACTTTCTATTTTCTTCTGTTCGCCATAATATTCTCCTTCTGTAAAATCGAGATGCCGAAGCACAATGGTAGAGTCAATGCGCTGTGGCGAAGTCGTATCTTGTATAAGAGAAATATTACCAAACGTATAACGCCTCTCCGGATTGAAGACAAACACAAGAGTAAAATTATCTGTTGACGCATAGTGGCGAGCATCAACAGTAATGAGCTTCACATTCACATACCCGTTATTAGCAAAAACTTTGATGATACGCCGGGATTCTTCTTCAACTTTACTTTGGATATAGGGTTGTCCTACCTCAACCTGTTTATTCAACGTAAGTTCGTTGAGTACATCCGGCGAAATATTTTCAAAGCCCCGATAGACGATCGTATCGATCAATGACCGTTTCCCCTCATTAATTAAAAAGGTGAGAAATACCTTTTCCTTTTCGGGTTGAACACTAATACTTGTATCAATTTGACTATGAACAAAACCGTTGTCCCGGTAGAATCGTTTGACTTGATAAAAATCGGTAGAAAAAGCAATGAGATCAAAATAACTGGGCTTCTGGCCACCTAATATTTCTTTATCGAATATGTGATAGATCCATTTCCATACTACCCATGGAGTTTCATGCGTATTCATGACATTGCGAAGTTGATCGTCGCTCAATGTTTCGTTTCCCTCAAAACGAAGCTGGCCGACCTCATATTTCTGTGCCGCAAGCTGTGCCGCTGCCGGTATGAAACAAAAGATACTAAGAAGTATAGTTATAACAGAATATTTCATGAGAAATCAACAATAAAAAAACCCAGCAGGAAAATGCTGGGCTTTATTCAATACAAACAATCCCGTGGTACCCTGATGATAAAAAACGAATGTTGTAGTTCTAATACTCTTTCTCGTCCTCAAAGAAATAGTCTTCGTCCGTTGGGTAATCTGACCAGATTTCCTCAATACTTTCGTAAGGTTCATCCGAATCCTCAAGCTCTTCCAAATTCTGGATAACTTGACTCGGAGCACCTGTGCGCATCGCGTAGTCGATCAACTCTTCCTTTGTCGCAGGCCAAGGAGCGTCATCTAAATATGTTGCCAGCTCGATGGTCCAAATCATCGTCGGTTCAATCCTTTAAAAGTTTTTATCATGAATTAATTCTGGAAATCACTTGCATGAACATCGTCAAAGAAATAATCGATTGGATTCTGTGCCACGCCGTTGATACGTACTTCATAGTGAAGATGTGGCGCACTCGAAAGCCCTGAATTTCCGCAGCGAGCAACGAGTTCACCGCGTTTCACTCGTTGTCCCTCGTGTACGAGAATCTTCGAAAGATGTCCGTACTTCGTCTTCAATGAATAACCATGATTGATCTCAAGCGTCAGTCCATATCCACCTTGATGCCCGGTGAATTCTATCGTGCCTTCCGCTGCCGCATAAATTGGGGTACCTACTTCATTGTCGATATCTATTCCTTCATGCGGACGAACGATATGTAAAATCGGATGAAAACGCATTCCAAATCCATTCTTATTGTAAAATCCATCCATCGGTTTGATCGCCGGAAGATGAGAGAAGCGCACTTTATTCTTTTCGTAAGCATTTCCAATTTCTTCATAGCTCGATGCTTGAAGACGCAACTCATGTTCAGCTTGCTCGGCCGTTGAACGCAAATTATTAAGAAGTGAATTTACACTGATAGAAGATGTAAAATCGATTCGTGATTCAGCGCCCCCTGTTCCAGCTTTTCGTAAATCTTCACCTAATTTTGGTAAATCTGCAAGCAACCGCATTTCATTCCCTTTGTCGCCCAAAAGATTTAGCTGCTTCTGAATGCCATTCAATTGACGCGTGAGAAATTGTAATTGGTTCTGCAATACTCTATTCTCATTAATCAAAGCAGTCTGTTGGATAAAACCGAATCCAAAAGCATCACCATAGCGCTGGTTGAGAGCAAAGAGAGACCAGAGAACAGTGCCTCCCAGCAAAAGGCCCATTGCCATAATCCGAGTTCTCGCCCAGCGAACCTCATGGAAGGTCAATGATTTCATCGAAAATTTATAAAGTTTTGTTTTTCTCATGCGTATCGAGTTCTATCAATAATAACCTATCTATAAATTCAGATTAATTGCTGGCAGAAAATAGGCAATTATCAATTCTTTGTCAATAATCCCCATCACCTTATTCAAAATCGTGGTGAAAATAGATATTAGCCCTCTTTCCCTTCATTTTTTCGGCAATTGTAGAATCAAGGCGCTTTTTAAATTCCTGCGCTGAATCATATCCATACTGTTTAAGAAGGTAATCCAAAGCAATCACTTCGACAATGACAGTGATATTTTTCCCCGGGAAAATCGGTAATTTTATGTGAGGAAGATTAACTCCCAAGACAGGAATGTATTCGTGGTCTAAGCCTGTCCGCGTATATTCCACATCATTCTTCCATTCCTGTAATTCTACAATGACCTCAACGCGTTTTTGAAGGCGAATTGCCTGGATGCCGAAGATGGAACGGACATCAATCAGTCCGAGACCACGAATCTCCATATAATTCCTTACGACATCCGAACCCGCACCTAATAAAATTCCTTCTCCTTTGCGGGAGACCATGACGACGTCATCTGCAACAAGACGATGTCCTCTTTCAATGAGATCCAACGCTATTTCACTCTTACCAATACCAGAACGTCCCGTAATTAACACTCCAATGCCAAAAACGTCCATAAAAGAACCATGCAAAACAGTTTGAGGTGCAAAATGGTCGTCAAGAAAATCACTGAGAAAATAGACAAACTTTGTAGTTTCCAATGGCGTCAAAATAACAGATACATGACGTTCCGATGCAATGGCAATAAGTTCGTCGTCGAGCTTGTTTTCGCTTGTAACAAAAATACAAGGCAAATCAAATTGAAAGATTGTCTGGAATGCTTTGACCCTTTCGGCAAAAGTCAAGTGATTGAGATAACGGACTTCTGTATTACCAAAAATCTGCACACGATCGTAGGTAAACAACTCCACATATCCGGCAAGCGCTAATCCGGGCCGGTTAATGTTTTTATCCGTGATCTCTCTATTAAATCCAACATCGCCATTTGCTGTCTCTAATGTAAGCCGCTTCTTGAGAACTTCAAACAGAGAACCAACCGTAATATTATTATTCTGTGTTTCTTTTATATTTTCCAGCGCCATTGTCCCGTCTCCCGGGTTGGTTATTCTTTTTCACGTATTATTCTTACAACTTTTTTGTCTTTTGTATGGAGTTTTTCTTTATATTTTTTCAAACGAGTTTTTATTTTTGCAAGAGCCAAATCGATAGACTTTTCAAATTCTTCGCTCTTGCCTACACCGGTGAGGACTGCACCATAAACGGTCAAAGATATTTCTGCGATCTTCACACTATTGCGTGCTTTTTCGAAAGAAAAAATAACTTCTGCTTTGATGATGCCATCATAAAAATGTGAAAGCTCTTCAATGGAGTTCTTTGCATACTCCAAGAGCGAGTCATGTGATTTGAAATGCCTTGAAGTAACTTTGATGTTCATCACAAATTCTCCTTTTTACTAATGATGTTCACAGATAGGTTGTTCTCCTTGAAACTACGCCTTTGGATGCGATTCCGCATAGACCTTTTTCATGCGCGCCGATGACACATGGGTGTACACTTGTGTTGTAGACAAGCTTTCGTGACCCAACAATTCTTTTACGGCACGTATATCCGCACCATGATTAAGCAAGTGCGTCGCAAATGTGTGACGCAGTACATGGGGGCTCTTTTTCTCAATCTCTGAAACTGCTCCAATGTACTTCCGAACAATCCGACCAACTGCCTGAGGATACAATTTTTGGCCTTTTCCGGTTACAAACAGAGAACACTCGTTATATGCTCTCTGCGATTCTAACAACAAATCTCTTCTTGTGGCAAGGTATTCGTTGATTACTGATAATGCTTTTTTCCCAACGGGTACAAAACGCTCTTTGCGTCCCTTTCCTTTTACTTTAATCAGCCCTTCTTCCTGTTTTAGATCGTTTAGTGTAAGATTAATTAATTCACTGAGGCGAATACCAGTACTGTAGAATAATTCCATAATTGCCGTATCTCTTTTTTTATTTGATCCGGCCTGATCTGACGATAAAAAAAGTTTGCCCATCGATTGTTCATCCAAGAACACCGGCAACCTCTTTCCTACTTTCGGTGTGAT
>Ga0182021_10006227_pt1 | contig 14167 bp, 13 predicted proteins | sample 612E3MmetaG_FD_120493 | JGI IMG/M metagenome (GOLD analysis project Ga0182021, IMG submission 120493) | Permafrost microbial communities from Stordalen Mire, Sweden - 612E3M metaG (Illumina Assembly) | ecosystem: Environmental > Terrestrial > Soil > Wetlands > Permafrost | place: Sweden... | reverse complement strand
GGTCGGTTCATCAAGAATCAGAAACTCCGGGTCATGCACCATCGCTCTGGCTAAAGCCAGTTTTTGCCGCATTCCCTTGGAGTATGTGGCAATTTTATCTCCAGCTCTTTCCTGTAACCCGACAAGATGCAGCATTTCAGCAATTTTCTTTCTATTAGCCTCTGGGACTCTATAAAGTTGAAAATAGAATTCCAGATTCTCCACGGCAGTCAGATTATCATACAGGCCGTCGTGTTCCAGCACAAAACCGATCTTGCGCCGTATATTATCCAGAGATGTGTTTTCTCCCAAAACCTGAACAGTACCGGAATCAGTCCGAAAGAGGCCCATGATTATCCTGATGGTGGTGGTTTTACCGGCGCCGTTAGGTCCCAGATAACCGAAAATGTTACCCTGTTCGACTGTAAAACTAACATCTTCAAGTATTTTCCGGTTGCCTAATTTCTTATTCACCTGATTGAGTGATAACGCTTCTGTCATACTTTATAGTCCTTTCGACGTCATATAATGTCATATCATTATGACTATATGTATGAAATATATTACATTTATATCGGTTTGTCAAGTGGGTAGTATTTTGTCATTCAGAGGAATCCGACTGAGGCGGATGACGAAGAATATAGTGCCCTTCCTATCCTCCAACTGGATTCCTGTACATTTGCTGAGGCAAAGTACCTTCAGCTGCGGCTTACGGCCATTCGCAGGAATGACAACATGAGAATGCGTGTTTGACTACGGAGTTCCCCGCCCTTTTTCGCTTTCTGCTAGAATAAAGCCAATGCTATAAAAATGGAGAAATAACATGCCAGAATGGTATCAGGTAAAAGCGAAAGTGATCAGTCAGAAAGGGATATGCACCGCAGGGCACAAGGTCGGAGATGAGTTCATTATTGATCAATTCGTACCGGAAGGTATGTGCTGCTGGGCGTTCAATTCCCTTTTCCCCTTTGTCGCCGGATTAAAATCCGGGGGTTCCTTCCCTTGGGAGAAAGAGACCGACATCGCAACAGTACCCTGTCCCGATGACAAAAATCCTGTGATTTTCGAAGTAAAAAGAATCAAAAATTAATTCCAAAGCCAAGACCCAAAACCCAAACAAATACTAAATTACAATTTTTAAATCGTAATAAGCTAGCAATCTGGTTAATGACTGTACTTTTCAAAAGCGCGAGACTGCCACGTCCTTTCAGTCCTCGCAGTGGCTAGCCTCTTGAGTGTAATAATTGAATCCTGATTGCTGAGAACTGAAAGCTGACAGCTGATTGCTTTCCATTTGATATTTTGCCTGATATTCAGTACCATTTAGGTACAGATAGATATATATAGTCTCGATACCTCCGTCTGTGGGAGAATTGAATTATGACCGATATATTAAATGAAGCTTATGGTTTAATCCAGTGTAAAGAATGTCCGTGGTATAAATCCTGCGTGATGCCAATGAGATTTACAGCTGAAGACCTACGTCGTCAGCTGGAATCGCAGATGCCGGGAGCCAGCGCCTCCATACCGACCGATGCCGGTTTACAGAACCTGTTGTCCAATATGGCCTCGTCCGCGCAGAACTCATTGTTGGAAGGGTGTCCCATTTTCATCGAAAGACTACGCAACAGTCAGGAATTAGCCCAACAACTTAAGAAACTAATGCAGGATTTTGGAAAGCAGGATAAACAACTGGAAGGCCCTAAACAGTAACATCCACAAAAGAAAAACTAAAACTGCGAGAGAATAGCGCATGAGTACAGACAAACAGTTAAAAGAAAAAAAACTCGCCGATCTTAAAGAAAGGCGTCGAAAAATTGTCCAAATGGGCGGTAAGGAGCGCGTCGCTGCGCAAACAAAAAAAGGTAAACTGACAGCCCGGGCGCGCATCAATGCGTTGCTGGATAAGGGTACTTTCCATGAGACGGGTATGTTCGTGCACAGTCGGAATGATTCCTATGAGAGTGTCCCGGCAGACGCGGTCGTGACCGGCTACGGTGAAATCGACGGCAGGAAGGTCTATATCTATGCCCAGGATTTTACCGGCATGGGCGGCACTATGGCCGAAATGCAATCGAAGAAGATTTGTAATCTGATGGACAGTGCTCTGAAAGTCGGCTGCCCAGTCATTACTTTAAATGATTCCGGCGGCGCCAGGATTCAGGACGGTGTGGATTCCTTGTCAGGCTACGGCCAAATGTTCCGCCGCAATACTCTATCCTCAGGGGTTATCCCGCAGATATGTGCCATTTTAGGTCCTACCGCCGGCGGCGGGGTGTATGCACCGGCATTGATGGACTTTATCTTCATGGTCAAGGATATCAGCTACGCCTACATCACCGGACCTCGTGTCGTTAAAGCGACTACCGGTGAGGATGTCACCGACGAAGAACTGGGGGGAGCGATCGCCGCCCAGAAAAAGGCGGGTGTAGTCTGCCGCTCCGAGAACAATGAAACAGAGTGTTTCCACCATATCCGGGAATTGCTGAGCTATTTGCCTGCCAGCAACCGCGAGAAGCCGCCGCGGACTATCTCTACCGACAAAGTATCACGTATCGATTCAGAACTTTTCGATATTGTGCCTGCCGACCCGCGCAAACCCTACGATATGAAAAAAATCATCGAACGGGTCTTCGACCAGAGGAAAGACGGCAAGAATAATTACTTCGAATTGTTTCCCCTTTTTGCGACTAATATCATCACCTGTTTTTCCAGACTCAACGGATGGTCGGTGGGGATTATCGCTAATCAGCCGATGTCCAAGGCCGGCTGTCTGGATATCGATGCTTGTGACAAGGCGTCACGTTTTATCCGATTCTGTGATGCATTCAATATTCCGGTAATCAATCTGGTGGATGTCCCAGGTTACCTGCCCGGCACCGAACAGGAATGGGGAGGCATTATCAGACACGGCGCCAAGATGCTCTACGCCTATTCCGAAGCGACAGTGCCCAAATTGACGCTGACCATCAGAAAAGCCTACGGCGGCGCTTACCTCGGGATGTGCAGTAAAGACCTGGGAGCGGATATAGTTTTTTGCTGGCCTTCGACCGAATTGGCAGTGATGGGCGCCGAAGGCGCCGCCCCGATCATCTTCCGGCATGAACTGGAAAAAGCTTCTGACCCGGAAAAAGCGCTACAGGATAAAATCCTAAGGTATCGGGAGGAGTTCGCTAATCCCTATCAGGCTGCCGCGCATCTGCATGTCGATGATGTCATCGACCCTGCGGAAACCAGGCTGAAATTGATCGCGGCGCTGGAAATGGTTATCAATAAACAGGAAGACAGACCGGCCAAGAAGCATGGTATCATGCCGACGTAGTCATTATGAATGTAACGGCTGTATTGTCATGCTGAATGAAATGAAGCATCTCGGAGAAGGGAGGCTACCCCACCACCCTGAGATACATTCGTCCGCCTGGGGCGGGCTCAGTATGACAATTTCCGAAGACGGATTCCGGCTAACCCTTAATAAGGATAATTAATTGTTCTACATACTATCAGGTGAGGATGATTTCTCCATTGCCAGTGAGCTGGATACAATCAGAAAAAGTATCGGCGATTCCGGAATGCTGGATACCAATACCAACATCCTCGAAGGTAAACAGGTTTCTGCCGATGAACTGAGGGCTATCTGTGAATCAGCACCGTTTTTGTCCGAGAAACGGTTGGTCATCATTCACGGTTTGTTGGAAAGATTTGCCATTAAGAAGCCCACCGGCCGTGCCAGGACGACAAAAAAGGCAGAATCCCAACCTGCCGGATATGAAGCCTTCAGCGATTCTATGATCAGGTTGCCGGAAAGTACGATCCTGGTGCTGATCGAAGATGAAATTAAAGAAACCAATCCCCTGTTCAAATTGATTTCGTTCAAAGCCACTGTAAAAACTTTTCCGTTGTTAAAAGCCCCTGAATTACGTATGTGGATCAATAAACGGCTCGCGGAAGAAGGCGGCACGATTTCCGTATCGGCGCTTAATCTTTTAATCAGGTTGATCGGCAGCAATCTCTGGGCGATGTCCAGCGAGCTGAACAAGCTGGTATCGTATGCTTATGGTCGACAGATCGAAGAGAAAGATGTCAAAGCTTTGGTCAGTTACACCCAGGAAACTAAGGTCTTCACGCTGATAGACGTCATCATGGAGTTCGATGCGAGGGAAGCCGAAACTTTATTACAGCAACTATTACAACAGGGATCGACAGCCAGTTACATTCTTGTAATGCTGCACCGGCAAATGCGTTTGATCGTCCGCGCCCGTGAATTGAAAAGACTGGGATTGAAAGAGCCGGACATGCGTCCGCGACTGGGAATCCCTTCGGATTATGTTGTACACAAGACTCTGGAACAGGCCAGCCGCTACTCATTGCCGCGCATCAAGCAGGTCTACCAGCAATTACTCGACGCAGATATTGCTATTAAAACCGGAAAATATCCCGAAGAATTGGCGCTGAATATCCTGATCGCTGAATTATGCCAACGCTCTCCGGTAGCCGCACAGAGGTAGTTTTTCCCCCATTTTACAGTCAGCAAGGAGTTTGCACATATGAATAAAAAAGTAGAAAGACCAACCTATCGGCCCATTTTCCCCACACCCGCCGGTCTGGTAGTATCGGTGGATGCCAACGGCAAACCGAATATCATCACCCTCGGCGAAATCTTCAATTTGAGCATAAACGATCCAGTCTGGGTGGGCATCGCCCTTCGTAAAACACGATATTCTTACGGCTTCATCAAGAAGCAGCGTGAATTTACCGTCAATTTACCGACCACCAAAATGCTCAAGGCGGTACGTGGTTGCGGTGTTCTCAGCGGTCGCGACGTCGATAAGTTCGCCAAATTCGGTCTGACGCCTTTGCCCTCGAAATTCGTCAAGCCGCCGATTATCGCCGAGTGTCCGGTGAATCTGGAGTGTAAACTGGTGGGATTCCATCACGTCGGCGACCACGACTTATTCATCGGAGAAGTGCTGCTGGAGCATGTCGATGCGGACAAGGTCAACGCAAAGGGGGAACGGGATGAAAGTAAACTCGACCCTCTGATCTGGCTCGGAGTCGGATTCTACCAGATCGGTAAGAAGGTAGGAGAGATCCGCTGGGATTAACATCAGCTGCTATAAAAAGGATGGCTTGGGATGTTTGAAGTGCTGTGCTATGGAGATTCGAATACATGGGGAACCAACCCGGCGATAATAGGAAGATTCTGCGGGGATGAGCGTTGGCCGGGAGTGCTGCAGAAAGCGCTCGGCGATGATTACCATATCATCGAGGAAGGTTTAGGCGGCAGGACTACGGTCTGGGACGACCCCATCGAAGGGTATAAAAACGGCAAAGAATACCTGATTCCCTGTCTGGCTACTCATGCACCGCTCGACCTAGTCATCATCCTCCTGGGAACGAACGACCTGAAAAAACGGTTCTCCGTATCGGCTCAGGACATCGCCTCCGGCGCAGGAGTTCTCGTGGATACAATCAACAAAAGCGGGAGCGGCAGAAACTTCAAAGCTCCGAAAGTACTTTTGCTGGTACCTCCGCCACTGGGGAAGCTCACGGATCTTAGCGAAATGTTCGAGGGCGGACAGGAAAAATCGCTAATGCTTTCCAAACACTTTAAAAACATCGCGAAAATCTATGGCTGCGAACTTTTCGATACCTCAACGGTAATTAAATCCAGCGACATTGACGGCATACATTTGGAAAAAGAATCACACAAAAAGCTTGGCCAATCGGTCGCTAATATCGTTAAAACGATTTTGGAATAATATCAAAAAAGAAAACAGGCATCCTGCTTTCGTAGGATACCTGTTTTCTGCACAGGAAAAAAACTATTTACCGATTCTGAACATCTTGGTGCCGCAAGTCGGGCAGACGCCCTGGGTGGCGGGTTTACCATTTTTCATGGTAATTGCTTTGGCGTTCTTCATTTCCTTCTTCGCGCGACACTTCACACAATAAGCCTGCATTCAGTTTACCCTCCTTTTGTGCCTATTTGTGTGAATCATAAATCATTCAGGCACGCTTGTCAATAGGTTTTGAGCATTTTTTGTGCCTGTCTAAAAAAATATTTGTGCCTGCTTAGCTTCGCAGGCGGTACTTTCGACCTAAAATGTGTTAATATCTATATCGAAATTGCCTTGATTGAGCAAACCTAAAATGAACTTACGAAAGTCAAAAACAGACTCTGAGACAATATCTGAAGAAGAAGTTACCCAGCATTGGGATGATAATGCCGATGTTTGGACAGAACATGTGCGCAAGGGTTGGGACACCTATCGTGAACACCTCAATAATCCCGCTTTTTTGAAGCTTATCGGTAATCTGAATGGTAAAAAAGTGCTGGATGCAGGCTGCGGTGAAGGTTATAATACGCGTATTTTCGCCCGCATGGGAGCGATCATGACCGGGGTCGATATTTCACCGAGGCTGATCGAACATGCCCGTCAGGCTGAAAAGACCGATCCGCTGGGCATCCGTTATGAAACGTCTTCTTTTACCGATCTTTCCATTTTTAAAGAAGAGTCATTTGACACTGTGGTCTCAACTATGGCGCTGATGGATAGCCCCGATTTCGAGAAGGCGATCGCCGAGATTTTCCGCGTGCTCAAAAAAAACGGCGACTTCTTTTTCAGTGTCTCTCATCCATGCTTTATGACCAAGGGCTTCGGCTGGATAACGGATAGAAACAACAATCAGGAAAAGCTGACGGTTTCCGGATATTTTAACAAAACGCAGTGGATCGAACGCTGGCAATTCTCAAATGTACCGGAGGAAATTCGCAAGGACGTTCCTCAGTTTGCTATCCCACGCTTCCCCAGAACACTCGCCGAATATATTAATCCTCTCATTCAGGCAGGTTTCATTCTGAAGAAGGTTTCCGAACCGCGGCCCTCCGCCAGCGACTGTCGCGCCCACCCTTATCTGCAAAGATGGCGTGACGCCGGTTCGCTATTTTTACATGTGCATTGTGTGAAACCATAAGAAAAGTCGACCGGCTATCGGACTTCATTCTAAAGGCGGTATATTCGGTAAAGAAATCCTGCTTTAGCTGATATATGAAAGCTATCAGCTTAAAACATTTGACAAATAATCCTGAATTATGTTATCTTGGGTTATTATGAAGATTCTGACGTTTTCCCTCATCCTTATTGTTACATACTCAAGCCAGTAAGTGGGCTCGTCTCTGCGCATTAGGGCCGTCCCACAGGGACGGCTTTTTTTTTACTTCTAGCATCAAGGGGGAATTAAAATGAAAAGCGATGTCATCAAAAAAGGCTTTGAACGCGCCGGTCAACGGGCGTTACTCCACGCCGTCGGGGTCAGCTCGGCGGATATGCACAAACCGTTCATCGGTATTGTTAATAGCTACAATGAAATTGTGCCTGGACACATGCACCTGGATGTCATCGCCCAAGCAGTGAAAGAAGGAGTCTATCAGGGCGGCGGCGTTCCCTTTGAAGTAAATACGATCGCAATCTGTGACGGTATCGCCATGAACCACGCCGGCATGAAATACAGTCTCCCCAGCCGGGAATTGATAGCCGATTCGGCGGAAGTCGTGGTCGAAGCCCATGCCTTCGATGCGCTGGTTTTCATTCCGAACTGCGACAAAATTATCCCCGGAATGCTAATGGCCGCGGTCAGATTGAATCTGCCCGCTATTTTCATCAGCGGTGGGCCGATGTTAGTGGGACATATCAACAGAGGCGGTGAGATCAAAAATATCGATCTGATCTCCGTTTTTGAAGCGGTTGGTAAAGTTGCCGCCAAGAAAATGACCGAGGCTGAACTCTCCGAAATGGAAGAGTTGGCCTGCCCGGGATGCGGCAGTTGCGCCGGTATGTTCACCGCTAACACCATGAATTGCCTGCTGGAGGCTCTGGGGATGGGGTTACCTTTTAACGGTACGATTCCGGCATCTGATGCCAGACGTATCCATCTCGCCAGGGCAGCCGGCAGACAGATAATGAAACTATTCGAGAAGAATATCAGACCGCGAGATATTATCAATAAACAATCGCTGGAAAATGCCTTCACCGTGGACATGGCATTGGGCGGTAGTACCAATACGATCCTGCACCTGCCGGCAATTGCCAGCGAAGCAGGGTTCACCTTCCCGTTGAAAAAAATAAATGAGATCAGTCGGCGGACGCCTTACCTCAGTAAACTCAGTCCTGCCGGAGAAAATCACATTGAAGACCTCGACCGCGCCGGCGGTATTCCCGCGGTGATGAATGAGGTTAAAAACCTGCTGCATCTGGATTTGATGACCGTAACAGGAGAAACAATCGGGGAAAATATCGCCGGAGCCAAGGTACTGGATCGTACAGTAATACACACCAAAGCCAAAGCTTACTCGCAGACCGGCGGCCTGGCCATTCTATTTGGAAACATCGCTCCGGAGGGCGCTGCGGTCAAAAGCGGAGCCGTACCGCCGGGAATGCTGAAACATAAAGGACCGGCCAAAGTGTTTGATTCTGAAGAAGAAGTCACACCCGCAATTATAAAAGGAAAGATAAAACCCGGAGATGTGGTTGTCATTCGCTATGAAGGCCCAAAAGGCGGTCCGGGAATGAGAGAAATGCTGACCCCCACTTCACTTTTAAGTGGTATGGGATTAACGGAATCCGTGGCGCTTATTACCGACGGAAGATTCTCCGGCGGCTCGCGCGGCGCATGTGTCGGGCACGTTTCGCCGGAAGCCGCCAGCGGCGGACCGATAGCCGCGTTGAAAGACGGCGATATTATTGATATCGATATCCCTGCCTGTAAAATCGATGTGGAACTGACAGATAAAGAAATAGCCCGGAGGATGGCAAAGGTCGCTAAGTTCGAACCGCGCGTTAAGACAGGTTATCTCAGCAGATACATCGAAAAGGTCGGCTCAGCCAGCAATGGGGCAATTTTTAACAAATAAAAGAAGGGGAATATGACGATGAAGATGACGGGCAGTCAAATTATCCTCGATGGATTAGTGAAAGAGGGTGTGGATACGGTTTTCGGCATCCTCGGTGGGGCGATTCTGCCGCTTTACGACACTTTGCCGCAATTCCCCCAGATACATCATGTATTGGTCAGGCACGAACAGTGCGCTGCTCATGCCGCCGAAGGCTATGCCCGGGCATCCGGCAAAGTGGGGGTTTGTTTTGCAACTTCCGGTCCCGGCGCAACTAACCTCGTGACCGGAATTGCTAATGCTTACCTCGATTCATCCCCGATGGTTGCAATTACCGGGCAGGTCGCTCGCCGTTTTATCGGTAAAGACGCTTTTCAGGAAGTGGATATTACCGGTATTACATTGCCGATAACCAAGCATAATTATCTGGTCCGCGACGCGTCTTCACTGGCGAAAACATTGAAAGAAGCTTTTTATATCGCCCGGACAGGACGGCCCGGCCCTGTTCTCATCGATGTTCCTAAGGATGTATTCCAAGAGGAAATTGAATACCATGCTCCGGGAAAGGTAGACCTGAGTAGCTATAAATTAACGATGAAAGGGCACCCGGCTCAAATTCAAAAGGCCGCGGCCATGATTAACGGCGCGCAGAAACCATTGATCATCGCCGGTAGAGGTGTAATTCTATCGGGAGCGTTTGCAGAATTAAAAGAACTGGCAGAAAAAGCCCAAATTCCGGTGGTGACGACCCTACTCGGTCTTGGCTCTTTCCCTGAGTCTCATGTTTTGAGCTACCGTTGGTTGGGAATGCACGGTATGGCCTATGCCAACCTGGCGGTTAACAACAGCGATGTGATCATCGCCATCGGTATGAGATTTGACGATCGCGCTACATCGGAAGTAAGTTCTTTCGCGCCTAATGCGCATATCATCCATATCGATATCGACCCGGCGGAAATCGGGAAGAACGTCAGGGTGGACGTACCGATTGTGGGCGATGTTAAAGCAGTGCTGACGCCATTGAACAAATTGATTGAACCGGCGCAACATGGAGAATGGCTGCAACAGCTCGATATCTGGCGCAGGGAACATCCTTCCACAGATATTAGAGATAGCGTGGCTATTTTACCCCAATATGTTGTTCACCAGATATACGAAGCAACCGGCGGTGAAGCTACTATAGTCACAGGAGTAGGTCAGCACCAGATGTGGGCGGCGCAGCATTATCTCTATAACACTCCCAATAGCCTGATTTCTTCGGGTGGCTTGGGAACGATGGGTTTCGGGTTGCCGGCCTCGGTCGGGGTAAAAATGGGACGCCCCGAATCTCAGGTTTGGTGCATCGATGGTGACGGCAGTTTCCAGATGACTTTGCACGAACTGGCGACAATCGTACAGGAGAAACTAGCTATAAAAATAGCCATTTTAAATAACGGTTTCCTGGGGTTACCAAGGCAATGGCAGGAATTACTTTACGAAAAACGTCTGGTCGCATCACCTCTCTACGGCCCGGATTATGTGAAAGTAGCAGACGCCTACGGCATTGCCGGCGCTAAAGTTCGGCGGAAAGAAGATGTGATTCCGGCCATCGAAAAGGCTATCGCCTGCGATGGACCGTTCCTTATTGATTTCGGGATCGAACCGGAGGAGAACGTTTATCCGTTCGTGCCGCCGGGTGCCTCGTTAGAAGAGTTTCTGGAAGTACCGACAAAGGAGGAAGCATTATGGCAACGACAAAGCACACGTTAGTCGCTTTAGTGGATGACAAACCCGGTGTCCTGAACAGGGTGGCAAGCCTTTTCCGGAGGCGCGGGTTTAATATCGATAGTATTACTGTCGGGCAGAGCGAAACACCGAATATTTCCCGTATGACCATTGTCGTTGACGGTACTAATACTTCGGTGGAACAGGTCAGAAAACAGCTTGATAAATTGATCGAGACGGTTAAAGTTACCGATATTACCGGCGATAATATCGTCGTGCGTGAGCTGGCTCTTTTCAAAGTGAAGACAACCTCCGCTAACCGCAGTGAAGTTATTCAGATCGTGGATATCTTCCGCGCCAATATTGTTGACGTCTCTACGGATTCACTGATGGTGGAGGTTACCGGCGATGAAGATAAACTGTCCTCTTTATTGAAATTACTGGCGGGTTTCGGTGTTAAAGAAGTTTGCCGGACAGGCCGGATCGCCATGACCCGCGGCACTATTGCGGAATCGGGGCGACGTACATCGAGACAAACTGAATCATCCGGGGATAGGTGATGAGGGAGAAATATGGATAAAGTAATAATTTTCGATACGACACTCAGAGATGGCGAACAGGCTGCCGGCGGCACACTCAATATCCAGGAAAAACTGGAAATCGCCCGGCAACTGGAAAACCTCGGTGTTGATGTGATCGAAGCAGGCTTTCCCGCAGCTTCACCCGGTGATTTTGAAGCAGTCTCATCGATAGCCAGAGAAGTGCGTAAGCCGGCTATCTGTGCGCTCACCCATGCGAATGCGGATGCAGTAGATAGCGCCGCGAAGGCAATCAAGAAAGCCGCTCGTCCGCGTATTCATATTTTCCTGTCGTCTTCAGAAATACACCTCGTGCACCAGCTCAAGAAGAGCAGGCAGGAAATCACCGAAATGGCGTGTAGTAATGTATCCCGTGCTAAGAAATACGTCGATGATGTTGAGTTTTCACCGATGGATGCCAGCCGCACCGAACCGGCCTATTTGTATAAGATAATCTCAGAGGTCATCAAATGCGGCGCGACTACTATTAATGTTCCGGACACAGTCGGTTATGCTATCCCTGAGGAATTCGGAGACTTGATCGCAGGTATCTTTAAGAATGTGCCCAATATCGGTAAAACGGTTATTTCCATCCACTGCCACAACGATCTGGGAATGGCAGTAGCCAACAGCTTACAGGCAGTCAGAAACGGCGCGCGGCAAGTGGAATGCACAATCAACGGTATCGGGGAAAGAGCCGGCAACGCCTCCTTAGAGGAAATCGTAATGGCGATAAAAACCCGGAACGACTTATATCATCTGACCACCGGTATCGATACTACTCAAATCTATAAAACCAGCCGCCTCGTCAGCGAGATGACAGGTTTCATCGTCCAGCCGAACAAAGCGATTGTCGGCGCCAATGCATTCCGTCATGAATCAGGGATACATCAGGATGGCGTCATCAAGATGGCGCGGACTTATGAAATCATCGATCCCAGGTCGATCGGGCTGCCGGCTAGCAGTTTGATTCTGGGCAAACTCTCCGGTCGCCACGCCTTCAAAGAGAGGCTGGCCGAGCTGGGTTATGTTCTGGACGACACGGCTTTTCAACGCGCCTTTGCTGCGTTTATTGCTCTGGCGGATAAGAAACGAGAGGTGACCGATAAGGATATTGAATCGTTATTGGCAGAAGACAAACGGGTTGTCGCCGATACCTATCATCTGGACCGTATTCAGGTAACCTGCGGCGACCGTGGAATACCGACCGCTGCGGTGAGATTGATTGCACCTGACGGCAAGGTAAAGTCCGATGCCGCTATTGGCACAGGGCCGGTGGATGCTGTTTGCGAAGTGATCGATAAAATTATTAAAATCCCCGGTGTGAAGCTCACCGAATTTACGGTGAAGTCTGTGACCGAAGGGATCGATGCCATCGGCGAAGTTCTGATCCGGGTAGAAAGTAAAGGTATCACCTATACCGGTCGCGGTGCTGACACGGACATCATCGTGGCCAGCGCTAAAGCCTATGTGAATGCATTGAACCGTCTCATCGCTGCCAGAAAAACCGCGAAATAAAAAAAGGAGAACAAAAATGCCGGTCCAATTGGAAATGACATTACGCCTTCTCTTAGCGGCGGTGTTGGGCGGGATTATCGGCTTCCAGCGAGAAACATGGGGTAAGCCGGCCGGTCTCAGGACATTAGCCCTTATTGGGGTTGGGTCCGGCCTTTTCGGAGTTACTTCCACTCTGGGATTTCCCGGCGGGAATCCTTCGATGATTGCAGCGGGAGTCGTAACCGGCGTCGGTTTTTTGGGCGCGGGAGCAATCTTACATCGTCACGGAGGAGTCGAAGGGTTAACCACGGCAGCGACAATCTGGGTTGCAGCCGGGGTAGGACTGGCCGCTGGCGCAGGTCTCTATATATTAGCTCCCGCGGTCACAGCCATGGCAGTAATCATACTTCTTCTGCCGCAAAAAAAAGCGAAATAACGTTTACGATAACAAAAAGGAACTTAAAATGAATTTAGCTGAAAAAATATTGGCCGCACATTGCGGGAAAAAGAAAATCGTGCCGGGTGAGTTTATTAATGTCCAAGCCGACCTGATCCTGAGTAATGATATCACCGCCCCCATCGCCATCAAAGAATTCCGCAAAATCGGTGTAAAAAAGGTCTTCGACCCCAAGAAGATCGTAATGGTCGCCGACCATTTTGTGCCGAATAAGGATATTACCTCTGCCGAACAGAGTAAGTTCATGCGGGAATTCGCATTGGAGCAGGGTATCCTGTTCTACGACGTCGGGCAAATGGGCATCGAACATTGCCTGCTGCCGGAAAAAGGCCTTGTTCTACCCGGCGATGTCGTTATCGGCGCAGACTCTCATACATGCACCTACGGCGCGGTTGGCGCTTTTGCCACCGGCATGGGTTCCACCGATATTGCTACCGCCATGGCTACCGGCGATATCTGGATGAAAGTGCCGCAGACCATTAAATTCGTTTATAAAGGCAAGCTGGGGAAATGGGTCGGGGGGAAAGATTTAATCCTGTTCACCATCGGACAGATTGGTGTCGATGGTGCGCTCTATGCGGCGATGGAATTCACCGGCGAGGCGATTGATAATCTGTCGATGGACGGTCGCTTTACCATGGCGAACATGGCGATCGAAGCCGGCGGTAAGGCAGGCATTTTCCACGTCGATAAGAAGACTCTGGATTATGTAAAGCCACGCGCAACACGACCTTATAAAGTTTACGAGCCGGACGCTGATGCCGAATATGCTCAGGTCATCGAATATGATGTTTCCAAGATGGAACCGCAAGTTTCTATGCCGCATCTCCCTTCCAACGCTAAGCCGGTCAGTAAAGTCGGTAAAATAGAAATTGACCAGTCGGTCATCGGCAGTTGTACCAACGGCCGAATCAGCGACCTACGTATTGCCGCCGGGATATTGAAAGGTCGAAAGGTCCATCCCCGGGTACGCACCATCGTTATTCCAGGCACGCAGCAGATATATCTGGACGCCATGCATGAGGGTCTGGTGGAAATCTTCATTAATGCCGGCGCGGTCGT
>Ga0182021_10006226_pt1 | contig 14168 bp, 15 predicted proteins | sample 612E3MmetaG_FD_120493 | JGI IMG/M metagenome (GOLD analysis project Ga0182021, IMG submission 120493) | Permafrost microbial communities from Stordalen Mire, Sweden - 612E3M metaG (Illumina Assembly) | ecosystem: Environmental > Terrestrial > Soil > Wetlands > Permafrost | place: Sweden... | reverse complement strand
TGTAAAGAATACATCTGTCTAAATATTAGCCCCCATCATATACACCGGACAAAAGCCGAACATAAATATGCTATTTTTGTACTTTCAACTGCTATTTCAGAAGTAATAGCCAACAACAACGGCGGAACGTCTACAAATATTTCTAACGGTCTTTTTGAACTGGTAAAACGATCAAAAAAAGAACTGATCAAATTCCAGGATGATGGAGCACTAAGATACCAGAACCAAAAAATTAAGATGTAAAAAAAAAAAAATAACAAATTCCATTCCATATTAAATCCAAAATTGGAATGAGATATTACTTTAATCAATTTTATTAATTCATAAGTTATCGTCATTAAAAAGATATCTTTTATGTTAATATTGTTAGATCAAATTAATGTATGATTTTCGTGATAATTAAATTTCAAATATGATCTATTTTAAAGATTTTTGATTTAGTAATAGAATTATCAAAACCATTTGTATAATAATAATTATTTTAAAATTATCAAATATAGTTTTAATGGAGTGTATCAAAATGAAATCCGTGAGAAGAATGCTTTGTCTGGTTGATGGAGAACATTACTTTCCAGTTACTAAATCTGCTCTTGACATGTTAGACAGCCTGGAACACAACGAAGTGGTTGCAGTAGTATTTATTGGAGGTACAGAAAAGTTAAGAGACTCATCAGAGGCAGGAATTGCCGAAAAACTTGGAAGACCTGTTCACTTCGGTGAAGATCACTACAAAATACCCTATCAGAAGATTGCAGATATTGCAAAGGAGTATAGTGCAGATGTTGTTATGGATCTCTCGGACGAACCCATTGTTGATTATTCCCAAAGGTTTAAAATAGCCACTTTAGTTCTTTCAATGGGTATACCCTACGAAGGACCGGACTTTAAATTTTATCCAATAACAGAACACGATGTCCTCAAAAAACCATCGGTAAAAATTCTTGGAACAGGTAAAAGGATCGGTAAAACAGCTGTATCTGCATATACTGCCCGTCTTATCCATAAAAATGATTATAATCCTTGTGTTGTTGCAATGGGTCGTGGAGGTCCAGAGGAACCTGAAATTGTTCACGGGGACAAAATTGAAATAACACCACAGTATCTCATGGAACAGTCTGACAGAGGTGTTCACGCTGCTTCAGACCACTGGGAAGATGCACTAATGAGTCGTATTTTGACTATTGGTTGTAGAAGATGTGGGGGAGGTATGGTTGGAGATGTTTTTATCACCAACATGAAAAAGGGAGCAGAACTTGCAAACGAAGTTGATTCCGATTTTATTATCATGGAAGGAAGTGGAGCAGCCATACCACCAATTAAAACCAATAAACACATAGTACTGGTAGGTGCAAACCAGCCAATAATTAATATTGAAAATTTCTTTGGACCTTTCAGAATAAATCTGGCAGATTTAGTTGTTATAACTATGTGCGAAGAACCAATGGCAAGCAATGAAAAGGTTGAACGCATAGAAAATTATATTAAAGAAATAAATCCTGATGCAACTGTTATATCAACTGTTTTCAGACCAAAACCCCTTGAAGACATCGCAGGTAAAAATGTGCTCTTCGCAACCACAGCACCAGATTCAATACAAAACGTTCTAATTGAACATCTTGAAGATTTCTATGGTTGTAAAGTGGTTGGGACTACCCCTCACCTTTCCAACAGACCGTTATTACAAAAAGATATTGACAGATATATCGACACTGTAAATGTAATGTTAACCGAATTAAAAGCAGCTGCAGTAGATGTGGTAACCAGAGATGCTCTAAAAGCTGGACTTGAAGTTGTTTACTGTGATAACATCCCCATAGTAACAGATGGAAACAATGAAAAACTTAAAAATGCAATAATAAAAGTTGTAGACAGCGCAATTGAGTCATTTGAGAGGGATAATAAATAGTACTTTTTAAGATTAACAAATTCAAATTCATAATTTATTATAAAAATTGAATTATGATATAACTATAAATGAAATAATGGACTGATTGTAGTTTATTAAGGGTTATTAGGGATATTAATAGGTTTTTATCCGTTTCACGAGTATAATAACTTGTTATACAAATGAATGATCACAAACTATTTATAGAACCTCTAACCCACTGATAAAATACATAGAAGATAACAAACAGAAATTAAAGGAGTTGATTATAGTGGCACAGTTAGGTGGCCAAGGCCAGCAAATTTTAATATTACCCGAAGGTACACAAAGACTTCTGGGAAGAGAAGCTCAAAGAATGAACATAATGGCAGGTAAAGCACTTGCAGAAACTATCAGAACAACATTAGGTCCTAAAGGAATGGACAAAATGCTTGTAGATGGTCTCGGAGACATAGTAGTAACCAACGATGGTGTAACCATACTCAAAGAAATGGATATAGAACATCCTGCGGCTAAAATGCTAGTTGAAGTTGCAAAAACTCAGGAAGACGAAGTTGGAGACGGAACAACCACAGCAGTTATAATTGCAGGAGAACTTCTCAAAAAAGCTGAAGACCTCCTTGAAATGGAAATTCATCCCACTATTATTTCAGCAGGATACAGGAAAGCAGCAGCTAAGGCACAGGAAATTCTAGAAAGTATATCAATGAGGGCATCTGACACTGAAACACTCCAGAGTATAGCAATGACAGCAATGACTGGAAAAGGAACAGAAAAGGCCCGAAAACCACTGGCTGATCTTATTGTCAAAGCTGTTCAAATGGTTGAAGAAGATGGTGTTGTTGACAAGGACCACATAAACATCAACAGGATACAGGGAGCAACAGTTGAAGAATCACAGATAGTCAACGGTGTTGTAATAGATAAAGGCCGGCTTGACCCTTCAATGCCTAAAAAGGTTGAAGATGCTAGAATAGCCCTCTTAAAATTTCCGATAGAAGTGAAAAGTCTTGAAACCGATGCTAAAATAAAACTTACCGACCCATCCCAGATGGCTGCCTTCATTGAACAAGAAGAAAAGATGATCAGGGACATGGTTGACAAAGTTATAGACAGCGGAGCAAATGTTCTATTCTGTCAGAAAGGTATTGACGACCTAGCTCAGCACTATCTTGCTAGAGCAGGAATACTTGCGGTTAAAAGGGTCAGGAAATCTGACATCGAAAGGTTAGAAAAAGCTACAGGTGCAAGAGTTGCAACCAACCTTGATGATCTCAATTCAGAAGACCTTGGAATAGCTGGTCAGGTATATGAAAAGAAAATCTTTGATGAGATCCTTTTATTCGTAGAAGATTGTATAGATCCCAAGGCAGTTTCAATTATACTTAGGGGAAGTACTAAACACGTTGCAGAAGAAGTTGAAAGAGCAGTTGACGATGCAATTGGAGTAGTTGCAGCAACCCTAGAAGACGGCCAAGTTGTGGCTGGCGGTGGAGCACCAGAGATAGCCATTGCTAAAAGTCTTAAAGAATATGCTGACACCATTAGTGGAAGGGAACAGCTGGCAATAGGTGCATTTGCATCAGCACTTGAAGTTGTACCAAAAACCCTGGCAGAAAATGCAGGACTCGACAGCATCGACGCATTAGTTGATCTAAGAGCAGCACATGAAAAATCCCCGTACATGGGACTGAACGTCTTCACTGGTGATGTAACAGACATGAAAGAAGCAGGCGTTATAGAACCAAAAAGGGTTAAAAAACAGGCCATACAATCCGCTGCAGAGGCTGCTGAGATGATACTACGTATAGATGATGTGATAGCATCAACAAGATCCAGCGAACCAGACATGGGCGGAATGGAAGGTATGGGCGGAATGCCTGGCGGCATGCCACCAATGATGTAAAATTAACAGGAATCTCCTGTTAAATTTTTCATTACTTATTTTTTTTTAATTTTTTTTTCATTAATTTTCCACAGTTATTTCATATTAACTAAAAAAAAATTTAATATAAAATTTATTTTTGATCAATAAATAATCAAAATAGTTTATGAAAAGGTATCATAATGTTTAACTTAAGAAGAACAAATAAAAATGATATAAAATCACATGATGCGCATCAATTAATCATTAAAACCTTATCAAATGTTAATTTTGTTATATTAGATGTTAAATCACCCGAAGAATATTCTGAAGCCCATATTGATAAAGCGGAGAACATTGATTACAACTCATCCAGCTTTAAAGCCGAAGTGGAAAAAATGGATAAAAATAAAAAATATCTAGTCTATTGTCGTTCGGGTCACAGAAGTTCAAAAGCTGTGAAAATTATGATAAAACTGGGTTTCACCGATTTACATAGCTTAAATGGTGGAATCAGAAAATGGAAAAAAGAAAGTTTTCCACTGGTTTAGATCAGTTCGAAAAATATTTGTTTAATGTTTTCTGTTTATCCTGATGATTTTCTTCAAGCACAGCTGAGATTGAAGTTTTCCAGGATTCATGAACCTCAGTTGTATCCATCCCAATAATCAACTGCATTGAAATATCATTGTAAATTGCATTTAACAATTGAGCAATGGTAAAAGCTGGAATATCATTCCGAATACTTCCTTTGCTTTGCTGGTTTTCAACAAAAAATTTTAAGGTATCTTTTTTTTTTAAATAGTTATCCCTGTTGATCCTGCGAATTTTCTCATTATGAGATGATAATGCAGTAATTTCAAAATTTAAGTGAAGAGCCCCTACGGATCTTACCATGTCATTGTAAATCTTTTCTAATGGTTCAAGTGAATCTTCAATATAGAAATATTGGTTAAAAGAATCAATTAATGTTTTATTCGTTGCTATTTGTAAAATTTCTTCCTTGCTTTTGAAGTATGAGTACAATGATGCTTTACTTACACCAACTTCACTGGCAATATCATCCATAGTTGAGCTGTGATATCCTTTTTTATTAAATATAATGTAAGCAGCATCGATAATTCGCATTTTTGCCAACTCTTTATATTCCGGGACCACCTTTGGCATCTAATCACCTGTATGATAAATTGTATGAAAAGTTAATTAAATTGACTAGTAAATTTATCAACTTATATTCAATATAATTACTAGCGTTCATTTATATTTAATTGAAATCCAATAAATAACCGATATGATATTAAGTACTTAAAATAAAAATAGAAATTATTAGGTCTACAGACCTAAATATTTATTAAATAATCTAATTTGATCTTAAACAATTAATCAACGTGACATTATATGAACTGCAGCTGTTCCACCTGTACCACCAATGTTATGTGTCATACCCACTTCGATACCATTGATCTGTCTTTTACCTGCATCTCCACGTAATTGCCAAACCATCTCTGCTGCCTGCGCAATACCTGTAGCACCTAATGGATGTCCTCTTGCCTTTAAACCACCAGATGGGTTTACTGGTATTCTGCCATCAAGTTCTGTTAAACCATCTTCAATTGCGGGACCACCCTGTCCCTTTTCAACAAAGCCAAGATCTTCAATAGCTAAAAGACCATTTATACTGAAGCAATCGTGAACTTCTACACCACCAATGTCTTTAGGTGTCATTCTGGCCATCTCATATGCTTTTTTGGCTGCGTGTACCGTTGAGTCTATGGTTGTAATATCGTGCCTATCATGAAGCGCTATTGTACCAGATGCTTGTGCAGATGCCTTAACATAAACTGGTGTATCTGTGTAATTCTTTGCATCCTCTGCAGGACATAGAATTACTGCTGCTGCTCCATCTGATACTGGAGAACAATCAAGTAATCTTAATGGTTCTGCAACTAAGCTTGAATTCAAAACCTGATCAACTGTTATCTCATTAGGGTACTGTGCAAGCGGATTTTTTGCCCCGTGTTTATGGTTCAATACAGATACCATTGCAAGCTGTTCCCTTGTTGTACCGTATTCATACATATGCCTTTTTGCCATCATTGCATATAACGATGGGAAGGTAACTCCCTGTTGTGCCTCCCATTCCTGGTCGGATGCTGTTGCGATTGCCGGTGTTGGATCTACAACATCTGTCATTTTTTCAACACCTGCAGAAATAACAATATCATGGTAGCCTGATGCAACTGCCATGATACCATTTCTTAATGCCAGACCTCCTGATGCACATGCTGCTTCAATCCTTGCACATGGTATAGGCGTTAAACCTGCATAGTCAGCTATTAATGATGCTATATGTTCCTGTTCAACGAAAAGACCCGCTGACATGTTTCCAACGTACATGGCCTCAAGTTCGTCTCCCTCGATGTTTGCATCTCTGATTGCATTCATTCCAGCTTCTGTTATCATATCCCTAAATGACACGTCCCAGAGCTCTCCGAATTTAGTCTGTGAGACTCCTATAATTGCAACATCTTTCAAATGAATTCCTCCATAATCTCATAACGATTCCATATGTTTCTAATAACATCTGAATCCCTAATTTATAATCTTCATATTTTTATTTAATCAATTTAAATTTAGAACTTATGAAAGTTCAATTTATGGCATCCAAGCCATTCTGATTTTTCCCTTGTACTTGGCATAAACTGCGTAGTCAACGTAACTCTTGTTACTAACCATATCCATAACCTTTGGAGCCATATCTTGTACATTTTCTATACGGTCGTTTACAATTATGCTGAATGCGTCGCTTCCTGCACCTGAACCATATGAAACTGCCATGATCCTGTCCCCTGGTTTTGCAATGTCCAATACTGCAGCAAGTCCTAATGGAGTAGCGCCGGAGTAAGTGTTTCCAATTACAGGTGTTAATAATCCTGTTTTGTACTGTTCCTCGCTGAATCCAAGTTTCTTAGCCGCTCTTATATAGAATTTACCATTGGGCTGATGGAAAATAACATGATCATAATCTGATGCTTCTGTTCCTATTTTATCAAAAAGTCCTTTTGCACCTGAAAGTACATGTTTGAAGAAAGCTGGTTCCCCTGTAAATCTTCCACCATGTTTTGGGTAGGGTTTTCCTTCCCTTCTGTAGAAGTCGGGTGTGTCAGATGTAAAACTGTAAGTTCCCTCGAAATCTGCTATGGTGTTGTCCTTCCCAATAACATATGCTGCGCCTCCTGCTGATGCTGTGTATTCTAGTGCATCTCCGGGAGCTCCCTGTGCTGTATCAGATCCTATAGCAAGTCCGTATTCAATTATTCCTGAATCTACCAGCCCCATACAAATTTGCATGCCTGCTGTTCCAGCTTTACAAGCAAATTCAAGGTCAGCGGCTGTCATTTCAGGTGCTGCTTGAACAGCCTCTGCAACTATTGTTGCTGTTGGTTTAACTGCATATGGGTGTGATTCTGAACCCACGTATACTGCCCCTATTTTTTGAGGGTCGATCATAGCTCTTTTAAGGGAATTTCTTGCAGCTTCAACCGAAATTGTTGCTGTGTCCTCATCAGGACCTGGTACTGATTTTTCCTGTACAACAAGTCCCCTCGATATTGCTTTAGGATCGTCACCCCAAACTTTTGCTATTTCCTCTACTTTTATCCTGAATGAAGGTACGTAAACTCCATATCCTACTATTCCTGCCATTATATATCACAACCGTCGTAATATTGATGATAAACTAATATTTTTATAGTTGTATCTTATTATTCACATTAACCTATTATTAAATTATTATATACTGTATAAATGCTTATATGAAATAATCTATTCATCCCATTTAAAAAAAATACAGTTATATTTAATTGTTCTACATGCTTATAAACTTTAGTGTGCATACTAATGAGTAAAAAACCCTTTAAAACCTTAAAAAACTTAAAAATCTGAATTAAATCTTGTTAATACATTGTAAATCATGAATTATAATTGTTTTGATAAATTGAACGTTAATTACATTTAAAATATTTGGTTTAAATGGTTGATCTATGTTGATAAATACAAAGGAATCTTTAAGACATATAATCTGGGAGAAGATGGAAAAGGAAGGAATCTCAATATCAAATAGTTTTGGTAAAATACCCGACTTCCATGGTTCAGGAAAGGCTGCTGATTTATTAAGAAACTCCAGTGAATGGAAAAATGCCTTAACAATATTTGTTAGTCCTGATACTGCTCAAAGAAAGGTTAGAAAAAATGCATTTTGTGATGGTAAGGATTTGATCATGCCATCTCCGAAACTCTCAGATGGATACATCCTTCTTGAAACTTCCCATACAGCGGGTAATGAAAATGACGCTTCAACCATTAAAGGGGCTTTTAAATATGGTAGGACTGTAGAAAAATTTCCGATGGTTGATATGGTTGTAGAGGGCTCTGTTGCGGTTGATAATTATGGTGGGAGGCTGGGTAAAGGAGGTGGATATGGTGATATGGAGATATCATGCCTAGAGTATCAGAAAGTAATTGGACTTAAAACACCCATTGTAAGTACAGTTCATGAGATCCAGATGTTAGAGAGGGTTCCATTAGAATCCCATGACAAAAAAATAAATATGATTGTAACACCAGAAAGGATTTTGAGAATAGATTAAAATGGATATCTAGTCTATGATTATATATATCCAAATTCTCATGAAATTCAAATTTTTTTTATTTTTTTATAGTGTCAAAATAAAAACATTGTAAACGTGGATTATACTTCTAATCAATGCCCCAAATCAGGATTTACTTTCTTTTTATATCTAAATTAATTTTCCCTTTTTTTGATATAAAAAAAAATTTAGATATTAAAAAAGTAAGATTGTCACCAGTATCCTTCAGTGAATCTGATTCTAACCCAATCTTTTCCTCTACTAGTTAGGTATCCTCCCAGGGCTGTGAGATATAAGATTATAGGATATATAATCAACCTTTCTGATCCACCCTTACCGAACACATCCAGTGGATTGGTGGGCCCCATACCATAAATAAATGGTGATACTATGGTTATTAATGCTATTAATCCTAGTATAAAGGATATGATGATCATTGGGATATTTATGCCGAGTCTGTAACTGAAAAAAAGTGCTAAAATTCCCGATATGAAAGCTAACAATTCAAAGGTTACATGAATAGAATTGGTGTATTCTGGGAATATTCCTAGAGCTGCAATACAAAAGCCAAAAACAGCAAGACATGATGAGAAAAGACGGCAGCCTCCACTTTTGAGGATTAAATAAACTGATACCAAGATTAAAATTCCTAAGATGATATTGCTTACGTTGAAAATAATTGCGGCTGGTTCTACCAACGGCAATGAGCCTCCAAGATCGCTTAAACTGTTAATAGCAATGCTATAACCTGGAAATAATGATTCAGCCACGTTAACAGCCAAAAGATATTGCACACATGCTATAACCAATAAAATTCCAGCGAATTTGTAGTACTCTTTTTCAGGTTTAAAAATACTTCCTCTTTGAAATTTCATTACAATTCACTCCCAAACATTATAATTATCTGAAATAATTAAATTTCATTATTATATTAAACTTTAAAGAGAGCCAATTATTCTATTTATGTCGAGTTTATCAACGTCTTCCACACCACTCATACCGTATTTATTGTATAGAACTTCCATATCGTACGAGTCCAGAACTTCATAAAACTCTTTTAATTTTTCATGGCCAGTATCTTGTTTTGATTCTTCAAATTCCATTATGCATGTTTTAAGGATCTCCTCGGAATCTTTATTCATTACCAAATCTGTTAGTATCCCTGTTTCATCTTTAAATGATGGTTTGAAGTCCATACCTTCGTAATAAAACTTCTTAAGTGTATTGTTCTGTGCAACAAACCTGTAAAGAAGTACAAGTTGCTCTTCAAGTTCCTCTAATTCATCTTTTTTTAACTTCATAATATTTAACTCTTGAATTTTCTCTGTTTAGATGGAATGGTTAATCTAATATTTATTACAGATGATTATCAATATATATAATTCTAAGTTAAAGGATATTAATGTTTAAAATGTTTCATATGATTATTATGGGGGTGTATGTTTGGAATGTGAGTACTGCAAGAAGCTTGAGAAATATAACTTTGGAGATTTAATTTTTAAAACCAAACACTGGATTGTTTACTTGGCACCGCAACAAAGCAACATTGGAACATGTGTGGTTGCTTTGAATAGACATGCAGAAGATCTATCAAGCCTGACGCGTGAAGAATGGCTTGAATTTGGTGAACTAGTTTATAAACTTGAATTTTCGGTTAAACAATGCTTCGATGTCACAATGTACAACTGGGGATCGCTTATGAACGCATCCTACCTTGAAGAACCTCCTGACCCCCATGTTCACTGGCACTTCATACCGAGGTACAACCATGAAGTAGAATTTGATGGACTGGTCTTTGAAGATCCCTACTTCGGCACCATGAAGCCCAGACTATTTAGAGCTCTACCCGATCGAGTCCGAAGCAAGATCATCGAAATTATCAAGACAAATATACCGGATAAAGAAATTCGATCATATGAATCAATGAATTAATAATTTTTATACCGAAATAAGATAAAGAATAATATAAAAAATTTAATTTAACAAACTCAAATAGTTTTATTTAGAATAGACAGATAGATTTGTTTTTTACTCTAGACCTTCGAGTCTCATTCTAAATTCTTTTCTATGCCTTTTTTCTTCGTCTAATATGTGTTTTAAAACACCTACAACTTCCTCGTCGTCTATAATATCAATTTGATGGTTATATCTTTCTATTCCATCACTTTCTAATTGTATTTGACGTTTAAGCATACTTTTGAGGTCATCATTTCCAAAGTCAAGTTCATTATGTTCCATTGTTGGCTTTCCGCCTCTTTTGGTTATGAGATCGGCCAACCACCACATGTGCCTCATCTCATCAACTGATATTGCCTCTGTAACTCTGCTGGGGTCGCATTCCACCATAATAAATGAGTTATAAACGTAGATCATGGAGGCTTCAAGTTCCCTAAGAAAATCTTCGTTCAAGAGTTTTATTACTTCATCTGGATCCAAAATTTCCTCCTCCTTCCAAATATTAATAAGAAATGTAAAAATTTTTACAAATTATTTGCAATACATAATATATTTCAACAAGAATTAATATTTTTGGAAATTCACATATTACAGGATATCCTTCATTAAATTAGAAATATCTGTTAACTCAAATCATTAGATTAATTTAAACAGCGATTTTATCCCTTTTTCTATAGGCTAATCCCTGAAATATAGCTATAAGCTCTCCATCATCGTTACAAATATTTACTGTATAGGTGGCTATCTTTGGGTTTAAAGAGATTTCATTAGCTACAGCAGTTAATGTACCATTTCTTGAAGCCTTCATAAATGATATGTTTACGTTAATTGCAACTGTTACTCTTCCATGGGAATTAGCTGCAACAGCAAATGCGAAGTCAGCTAGTGTAAATATGGCCCCGCCATGAACAGTTCCGATCCCATTGAGGTGTTCTTCCCTAATTTCCATCCTCGCAACTGCTTTTCCCATTGATACTTCAACTAGTTCAATTCCAAGATATTCAGCTAGCCTGTCGCCCTTAAAAAATTTTTTAATAGTTTCTATTTCCAACAAATCTGAACACCAACTAAAGTTTTAATATATTCTATTGGGATTAAATAATATAATTATTACCATACTATAAGAAGATCTTTTCCTAATACAGTTGATAATTAAAATTAATTTGTGAAAAAAATGAAAGCAATGCTCCTTAGGGTTGGAATTGATAAGGGAACGGATGGTGCTCTAGCACCCATCTTTACCGATGGAAGCTTCGAATATATCCCATTATCAGAAAAAAATATAAACACATTAGAGAAAAAGACCTTCAGTAACACCAAAGGATTGAATGAAAAATATTTCACTCAGTACCTTCCAAAAAAAATAAAAGATAGGAAGCTACACTTCGACCCGGAATTTGAAACCTTCACCTACGGTGACCAGACAGTTAAAAGAAATTATCTTTTAAAACTGGAAAAAGGTGATCTGCTAGTTTTTTATGCAGGTTTAACACCCTATAAAAACCAGATACACAAAGAAGGCCTTTACATTATTGGATACTTCAAGGTTGATAAGGTAGTCGATTTCAGTGAACTCAACACAGAAGAAAAAATGTACAACTGTGAAATCCACAGTAACAACTCCCATATTAAATCAGATAGTCTTGATAAACTTGTAATAGTAAAAGGTCATGATAATTCAAGTAAATTATTAAAAAAAGCAGTTTTAATCAGTAATAAGAAGTTAAATAAAATTGGAAGATGTTATCATGCAGTTTCTTCTGATATGGAGGAACTTCTAGGAATTTCTGGCTCGATACAGCGAAGTATTCCACCAAGATTTGTAACTAGAAGTTACCTAGAAAATCTAATTCATCTATTGAAAATAGAATAGTTTAGATTAATTTCTTTAACAATCAGATTTCACTTCAAAAAATATAAAAAATTTGATATCAGATCAGATTCCACAGAATTTCCTGCCCCTCTTTTCAAGGTATTTCTGATGATAATCTTCTGCAGGATAAAAGGTGGGTGCTGGGATAATTTCTGTTACAATCGGATCTTTATATTTACCTGATGCTTCGAGTTTATTCTTAGATGCAACTGCTAGGTTTTTCTGTTTCTCACTGTGGTAGAAAATAATAGACCTATACTGTGATCCTACATCGGGTCCTTGCCTATTTTTTGTAGTTGGATCGTGTTTATTCCAGAAGGTTTCCAATAATTTTTCATACGATATCTTGGACGGGTCAAAGATCACTTGCACTGTTTCTGCATGTCCAGTAGTTCCTGAACATACATCACCATAAGTCGGGTTTTCCGTATGTCCCCCCATATATCCAACCATTGTGGATTTAACACCCTTTAATTCTCGAAAAGCTGCTTCAACTCCCCAGAAACAGCCAGCTGCAAAACTTGCAGTTTCATATTTTTCTTCTTGAGCCATAAAGAAATCACCTATCAAAATTTTCAAATATTTACTACACTAGTACATTTGTAGTTCATACATTGAAAACTTTTACACACGCTTCTTGTACTCCAATTCCTTAAATATAATATTGAAACTAGATCCATTACTGCCGTCTAATTCTATTGTACCATCAACCTGGCTTACAAGATTATTTACAAGTTGTAAACCCAGAGATTTTGTGTTCTTAAAGTCTATATCTTCTGGAAATCCTACTCCATTATCTTTAACGTTCAAAACATGTTTATCATCTGTTTTTAATAGTTCAATACAAATTTCACCCTTATCATCGCCTGGGAAAGCATGTTTTAGGCAGTTGGTTATTAATTCGTTTACTATGAGTCCGCATGGTATAGCTGTGTCGACGTCAAAGTATATTTCATCCATATTTTTCTTCAGACTAATTCTTGAAGGGTTAACGCGGTAATTGTAGAATAAACTTTCTGTTAGATCGGATATATATTCTCCAAAATCTATTTCAGACATACTCTCTGAGTTGTAGAGCTTTTCATGTATTATTGCCATTGATCTGACTCTGTTCTGGCTTTCGGCGAATATATCCAGTGCATCTACATCCTTTATATATCGGGATTGTAGGTTTAAAAGACTTGAGATTATTTGTAAATTATTTTTTACCCTATGGTGTATCTCACGCAGGAGCATGTCCTTATCTTTAAGGGAGGTTTTAAGCTGGTTTTCAGTTTTATTACGGTCGGTAATATCTTGAAGGGATACCAAACTTTTTCCAGTTCCTGGTATTATGGCTATGGTAGCGAATATATTTTTTAATGTGCCTTTGCTATCTATGATGTCGAATTCATAGTTTCGGGGTACTGATTCGGGATTTTTTCTGCGTGTTTTATGGTATTTGTCCATCACTGGATGGTATTTCTCAAGAACAAATTGGTGCCATTCCATTTTACCCTCAATATCCTCCTTATTATAGCCGTATAGTTTTTCAAACTCGGTGTTAATAAGGGATATGGTATTATCTTTCTCTACTATGACAGTTGCAGTGCCTGTGTTCTCAAAAATAGTTTTATAATATTGTTCCGATTCTTTAAGTGCTTCTTGAGCTTTTCTTTGTTCTGTAATATCTATAAATACGCAATGAGTCTGTTTGAAAGTTCCATCTTGATTGTATTCCGCCTTGCAGTCAATTGTAACATTTATTCTGTTTCCATTTTTGTAGATCATTTCAAAGTTAACTGCAAATGTCTCTCCGTCCTCTTGGAGCTTGGAAAAATTCTCTTCAAAAGATTTAATATATTCTGGGGCAAGGAAATCCGCAAACCATCGTCCTATAACATTATGACGTTTGTATCCAAGTTTTGATAGCCATGAGTCATTGACCTCCATTATATGTCC
>Ga0182021_10006225_pt1 | contig 14169 bp, 16 predicted proteins | sample 612E3MmetaG_FD_120493 | JGI IMG/M metagenome (GOLD analysis project Ga0182021, IMG submission 120493) | Permafrost microbial communities from Stordalen Mire, Sweden - 612E3M metaG (Illumina Assembly) | ecosystem: Environmental > Terrestrial > Soil > Wetlands > Permafrost | place: Sweden... | reverse complement strand
GCTCTCACTTTCGACGACGGGCCGCACCCCCTATTTACCTCGAGGATTCTTGATATTTTGAGAGCGGGGGAGGCGAAGGCGACGTTTTTCGTCGTCGGTTCGCAGGCGGAGCGCCACCCGGAAGCCCTGCGGATGATTCTCCGCCGAGCCGACGAATTGGGCAACCACACGTTCAGCCACCCCAACTTGACGCGCGTAGCCCGGGCCGACCTCCTGGAGGAGCTGGACAAGACCCGCCGGATCATGGAAAAGGCGGGCTCGCGCGGCCCTCTGCTTTTTCGGCCGCCGGGAGGGGATTTCAACGGCGGGGTCTTGAGCGCGGCCCGGGAGGCGAAGTACCGAGTCGTTCTGTGGACGGTCCTGGCGAGGGACCACGAGTCGCCGCCTCCCGCCGAAATCGCCGGTCGGGTGCTGGCGGAAGCGACCGACGGAGGCGTCATCCTCCTCCATTCGGGGGTTGAGAACACGGTCCGGGCGCTTCCGGGCTTGCTCGACGAGCTTCGTGCCCGGGGATTCCGGTGCGTCACCGTTGGAGAGTTGATTTCGGATCCCCGTCCCACGGACCCGAGGGCGGTGTGGCTCGACGCCGCGCCTCTTCCCGGGCCTTCGGCGCCGCCGGCCGGGCCGACTTCCGACGGGGGGGAGGCGCCGTGAGCGGCGGACGGGTCGCATGACGGTCTTGGGCGTGGACTGGGGGCGGGCCCGTGTCGGCGTGGCGGTTTCCGATGAGACGGAGCGCTTCGCGCGCCCCTTGGCGACGGTCCGGAAACCTTCCCGGGCGGGCGCGGCGGCGGAAGTGGCGCGGCTGGGCGCCGGGGAAGACGTCCGGATCATCGTCGTGGGCCTGCCTTTGAACATGGACGGGACCGAAGGCTCCTCCGCCGCCTCCGCGCGGGCATTCGCCCGGGCCGCGGCGGCGGCCGCCGGACGGCCCGTCGAAATGTGGGACGAACGGCTCTCCTCATGGGAAGGCGTGCGCCTCGCCCGGGAGGGGGGACGGCGAAAAGTCGTGGACAAAGACCAGGCGGCCGCCTGCGTTATCTTGCAGAGCTACCTCAATTCTCGGAGGAACAAGACATGAACCGTTGGCGAATCATCGTCGGCCGTTCCCCTGCGGCATTCATGGCCAGCGCCGTCACACTTCTGGCCGGCGCCGTCGGGGCCGCGGTGTTGGCCCCCGCGCTGTTTTTGGCCTGGCTCAACGGGGCGCCGGCCACGTCCCGCGACGGGGCGGTTTCGGTTCCGCCCGGGGCGGCCGCGGGCGCGATCGTGCGGCGGTTGGCGGAGGACGGCCAAGTGCGGTCCGAGCGGTGGGTTCGTTTCCTGCTCAGAGTAACGGGCGCCGGCCGGCGGCTGCGCGTGGGACTTTACCCGGTGGCGAAAGGAGATTCGGCTTGGGGCCTCGTCCGGACCCTGGCGCGGGGAAAAAGCCTGACCGTCCGGGTCACGGTGCCGGAAGGCTGGCCGGCGGCGCGGATCGGGGAGCGGCTTGAGGCCCAAGGCGTCTGCGGGAAAGACGCGTTCTTGACGGTCGTGTCGTCGGCCGCCGCCGAGGGGTTCCTGTTCCCCGACACCTACGAGTTCGACCCCTTCATTTCGGCCGAGCGCGCCGCGAATCTGATGTTGGCCCATTTCGGTCGGTCTTGGCGCGAGGCGGTGGAATCGTCATCGGAATCCTTGCGGGGGGTGGAGCTTTCGACGGTCTCGGTCCGGCTGGACCGGGTCCGGCTGGCGGATGGCCGGCGGTGGTGGTCCGCGCGGGACGTCGTGACGCTGGCCTCCATCGTCGAGAGGGAAGGCGGGCGGCCGGAGGAGCGCCCCTTGATCGCGGCCGTGTACCACAACCGCCTCAAGAAGAGGATGCACATGGACGCGGACCCGACCGTGCAATACGCCTTGGGAGAATGGAAAGGCCGGCTCCTATACCGGGACCTGGAGGTGGACAGCCCCTACAATACCTACAAGGTTTACGGCCTGCCGCCCGGACCCATCGGGAATCCCGGCCTGGAGGCGATCCGGGCCGTCCTGAAGCCGGCCAAGTCGCCCGCGCTGTATTTCGTGGCCGACGACGCCGGCGGGCACGTGTTTTCCGTCAACTTCTCCGAGCATCTTCGGAACGTGCGGGCCCATCGCCGCCGGCGGTCTTCGTGAGGACGGGAAGCAGGGAAGCCATAACCCAGAACACGAGCGCCGGTTCCGCGTCGTCGAAGGCCCGCTCCGTCAAGTTGGCGATCGGATAAGCCGCGAAGGAGGCGAGGAGGCCCCAGCGGACCCACCCGGGGAACGACCCTTCCCTTGATGCCCGGCCGCGAAAGGCGCGGATCAGGGGGAGGCCCAAAAGTATGAGAAGGGCGGCCAATCCGGGGACGCCCCGCTCCGCGAGGTGATGCAAATATTGGTTGTGGGCGTCCCCGTCTCTTCCACGCGGGTTCGGAAGAAACCCCGGCTCGCCGCGGGTGCGCTCGACGGCCGCCTTGAGGCATCCCGGTCCCGCCCCGAACCAGGGCCGGCGCTTGGCGACCTGCCAGGCGTTGTTCCACAGCACCAGGCGATGGGAAGTGCTTTCGTCGTTGGCGGCGCCGACGATGGCGGTTCCCCGGTCGCGGAGCGACGGAAGGAACAGGATGCTCGCTCCCGCCAACGCCAAGGGCAGCAATAGGCGTCGTCGCCGGGGATGGAAACACAAAACCGCCAGCCCGACGCCCGCCGCCAGCCAAGGCCCCCGGGATTGGGACAGGAGCAGCGCCGCTCCCCCGGCGGAAAACCATGCGGCCGTCTTCAGTCGGGCGTTTCGTTCCTCCGCTTCCAAGAAGGCCGCCGTGCCCATGAGGAAAAAGGGAAGAATGGTTTCCGCGTAGGTCAGGGGATGCACCGCGCCGTGGATTCGCCCGCCGACGAGGGCCAAATAATTGTAACCGGCCCCTCCCCAGGATTGATAAAACCCCGGAAAGCGCGCCGGCAGGCCGGCCAAATCCATGACGTACTGAAGCCCGCCGTAGGCCACGGCGGTCCCGGCGCCCCACAGATATCCGCGAAGGATCATGGGCCGATAGCGTCCTCCGCCCACCCATAAGGCCAGGTAAAACGGGAGAAATCGGGCCTGGCCGCCGAACTTGCCGAAGCTCTTGGCGGGGTCCATTCCCAAGGCGGAGGAAAGCGCCCACGCGGCGAGGAAAAAAAGGATGGGGACGTCGAAAACGGTCCGCGCGGGGACGATCCGCTCCCGGCCGAGCGCGTGGGACGCCAGCGCCGCCGCCAGGAAAAGGAAAAGCGCGACGTTGGCCCCGGCGATGGAAAGGGGGGGGAAGAACCCGGTGAGGAACGCGGCGGCGGAAAGCATGCCGGTGGATTCTACAAACACTCCCGTACCTTGTGCTAATATCGAAACGACCGGCCGGGAGGCCGGAGGAGGGAAGACATGAGCGTTGTTGTCGTCGGATCCCTGGCCCTGGACACGATCCAAACTCCCTCGGGGGAGCGGACGGAAGCGCTGGGGGGATCGGCCGTTTATTTCTCCACGGCGGCGAGTTTCTTCACGGACGTGAAGCTCGTGGGCGTCGTCGGCCGGGACTTTCCCCGGGAGCACCTGGACCTCCTCCGCCGGCGCGGGGTGGATCTGGCCGGACTCCAGACGGCCGAGGGAAGCACCTTCCGCTGGTCCGGCCGCTACGAGGGCGACATGAGCCAGGCCCGGACCCTGGACACGCGCCTGAACGTCTTCGGGGCCTTCCGCCCCGTCCTTCCCGAAAGCTACCGAGACGCCGACGCCGTCTTCCTGGCCAACATCGACCCGGACCTCCAGCTCGACGTCCTGTCCCAAGTCCGGCGGCCGAAGATGGTGGCGGCCGACACCATGAACCTCTGGATTACCAGCAAGCGCGACCGCCTGATTGAAATCCTCCCCCGAGTCAACCTCATGATCTTGAACGACGCCGAAGCCCGCCAATTGACGGGCGAAACCGGCCTGGTCAAAGCGGGCCGCAAAATCCAGGCCCTGGGCCCCTCCCACGTCGTGATCAAAAAGGGGGAACACGGATCCATCCTTTTTTCCGGGAAGAACGTCCACGTCGTCCCGGCCTATCCCCTGGAAGACGTGCGCGACCCCACCGGCGCCGGGGACACCTTCGCCGGAGGGTTCATCGGTTACCTGAACAAAATGAAGAACCGGCTGACCGACGACAATCTCCACACGGCCCAATATTACGGCACGGTCCTGGCCAGTTTCACCGTCGAAGAATTTTCCCTGGACCGCCTGAAGCGCACCACCTTCGCGGACGTCCGCTCCCGCCTCCGCCGCCTGGTCCGAATCGTCGCCCCCCGAAAACTTTCCTAGAACCCATCAACCTCGCGGATGGAGGCGATCATGAGAAGGGCATTCTTCTTGATTCTCGTCATCGGGGCCTGTTTCAACGCCCAGGGCGGGCGGGATGGCGCGATATCGGGCGTTGACCACGTGGCCACGGCCAACGCCGCCAACAAGCAATTGGATTTTTACTACTACATCCCGGCCCAAGTCGCCGCGAACCGCGCACGGGCTTGCCCATTGATCGTGTGCGTGCCCGGCTTATCCGGCCGGGGAGAATCCTTCGTCGGCCCGGAAATCAAGGCGTTCGCCGACGAAATGGGGGCCGTCGTAATCGCGCCGTCCTTCGTTTGGGACCAGGAAAACTGGGATTCGCAAACCAGCTACCAATACCCTCAAGCCTGGTCGGGGAACGCCCTCCTTTCGATCGTGGAGACGGTGAAGACCGCCCAGGGCCTGGAATTCACCAAGTTCTGCCTGCTCGGGTTCTCGGCCGGGGCGCAGTTCTGCCTGAGGTTCGCCGTCTGGAAGCCCGAGCTGTGCCTGGCCTGCGCGGCCCACGGGCCGGGCGGGGCCGTGTTCCCCGCGTCGGCGAGTTCGGTCAAGTTCCTGGTGGGCATCGGCAAGGACGACATCCAGGACCGCCGGGATCACGCAGAATATTTCTGCGAAACCGCCCGCAAATGGGGGATCGAGGCCGAGCTCAAGGAATACCCCGGCGGCCACGAGTTTTCCGACGTCCAGTTGGCCGACAGCCTGGCGCTTTTCAGGAAGGCGATTCTCGGGCGATAAAAGAAACACTCGGCAGTCGCGGGTGATGTCGCAGCGCGTTGACACTTTACATAGTATTGTGTATTTATATACTATGTTTATATACTTATCCCTCCAATGAAGTCCCTCATTCCGGCCAATAACGTCGACGAACTGATTTGCCTCATCCGGGGTTGCAAGGTCATGCTGGACGAGGACTTGGCCGGACTTTACGGGGTGTCTACGAAGCGGCTCAACGAGCAGGTGCGGCGGAACAAGAAACGGTTCCCCAATGATTTTATGTTCCAGTTAACGGTGGAGGAGGCCAATTCTTTAAGGTCGCAATTTGCGACCTTAAAGGCGGGCCGTGGGCGACACCGAAAATATCTTCCGCTGGTGTTCACGGAGCAGGGTGTGGCGATGTTGTCCGGCGTACTGAACAGCGACAGGGCCATTGACGTCAACATTATGATCATGCGCGCCTTCGTCCGAATTCGCCGGATGCTGTCCCTGAACCGCGCTTTGGCCAAAAGACTGGCGGCCATTGAACAGCGGTTGACCGGCCACGATGCCGACGTCCGGCAGCTCTATGATTTGTTCCAAGAGATGCAGCAATCCCCCCACATCGCGGGAGTCGGGTTTTGCCCGGCCCCATAGTATCGTTAAGGACGAGACCCGATCTCTGCTATCACAAAGTGTGATACCTTCGTTTCCCTTGCGGGGTCGATCTATACGGGATACAATTCCCGTATAGTAGAACCAAAAAGGAGCGCTATCCTGTATGGTCAAACGGCCATTTTGGCTTGAAAAGGTTCGCCGGGCATGGGATCGTCGTCCGGTCCTGTGGCTCACCGGGGCGCGCCGGGTCGGGAAAACATCCCTGGTTCATATGCTCCCGGACGTCGAATACTTCGACTGCGAGCTTCCTCGCGACCGGCAGATCATGGGTGATCCGCAGGGGTTCTTGGATCGCCTCCGCGGGAAAACCATCGTGCTGGACGAAATCCACAGGCTGCGCCGGCCCGCCGAGCTCCTCAAAATCGCCGCCGACCATTACCCCGGCATCCGTGTCCTCGCCACGGGGTCTTCCACTCTGGCGGCAACGCGGAAGTTCAGGGATTCTTTGGCCGGACGAAAATCCGAGCTCTGGCTCACCCCCATGAACACCGCCGATCTGGAGGCCTTCCAAAATCCGGACCTTTCCTCCCGTCTGCTGAAGGGCGGACTGCCCCCCTTCTTCCTGGCCGCGACCCCCTCCGGCCGCGACCACCAGGAATGGATGGACGCTTTCTGGGCGAAGGACATTCAAGAGCTATTCCGTGTGGCGCAAAGGGACCCCTTTATGAAATTCCTCGAGCTGTTGCTCGTCAACAGCGGGGGAATCTTCGAGGCCACTCATTACGCCCGGCCATGCGAGGTGGACCGGAAGACCATCGTCAACTATCTCCGAGCCCTCGAAATCACCCATTTGGCCCACGTCTTGCGCCCCTTCTCTTCAAGGAAAGTCTCTGAAATCGTCTCGGCGCCAAAAGTTTACGGCTTCGATACGGGATTCGTTTGTTATTACCGCGGATGGAACTCTCTCCGGCCCGCCGATTATGGCCCCCTGTGGGAGCATTTCGTCCTTAATGAAATCCAATCCAACCTCCAGACTCGCAGGGTCCAATACTGGCGAAACAAAAAGGGCCATGAAGTGGACTTTATCCTCCTGCAGAGGGACGGGAAACCCATCGCCGTCGAATGCAAATGGTCTTCGAGCGATTTCAACCCCAAAGCCTTCGTTGAATTCGCGACCGCCTATCCCCGAGCCGATTTTTATGTCGTCTCCCAGGACGTCTCCCGGCCCTTCAGCCGGAAATCGGGGGGACTCTCCATCGAGTTTCTGAACTTGACGGACCTCATCCGCCGTTTGCGGAAGGTGGAAGATCTCCTTAGCCTCTGAGAATAATCGGGTTTAACCGGGGATCCAGGTCAAGCTCACCCGCTACCAGTCATAATTTTGGTGGTTTTCCTCCCAGCCCTCTCCTTTTCAAGGAGAGGGAGCAAACCGGGCGGAATCGGCGGACGTTTCGGTGTATTCCTCTACGGGCGGGTTGATGGGCATGCAAAACTTCCCGGTGGACCTGGGGGCGGGGCAAAGCGCGGCGTTGAGCGCATCAGTCATTGGATTCAGGTGACACCATACTTAATTCGTTGGAGGCGTCATCCTTGTTGGATATGGATTATTCATAAATATATTACTAGCATTAGTTATATAAATGAAACCCGATGAAATCTCTGATCCCCGTTGAACGCATTCACAGGCGCATCTACTTGATCCGCGGCCACAAGGTCATGCTGGACAAGGATCTGGCCTTCCTCTATGGCGTCAAGCCCATCGCCCTGCGACAGCAGGTCCGGCGGAACTTGGAGCGGTTTCCCGAGGACTTTATGTTTCCATTGACCGGGGAAGAGGTCCGGCTTTTGCTATCACAGAATGTGATACCTTCCGTTCGCAGTCTGGGTGGAGCCTATCCCCTGGTTTTCACGCAGGAAGGCGTAGCCATGCTGTCCAGCGTGTTGCGGAGCAAACGTTCCATTCAGGTCAACATCGCCATCATGCGGGCCTTCATCCAACTTCGGCAGACGATCGCGGAGCACCGAGAAATCGCCAAGAAGGTGGCGGATCACGAAAAGAAAATTACCGGGCTGACTGCCGACGTGCTCCACATCTTCCGCTTGATTCAGCCCATCTTGGACGGCCCCCTGACCAACCCCAAGCGAATCGGTTTCTGACCCTGGAATGGAGCCTTTTGACCGACGAGGCTCCCATCACAAACATTTTCCCTTTCGAGCGCATTCGAAGGACAAATAAGGCCGGAAACGAATCCTGGTCCAATCATCGAGGCCGGGGAATGGGGCAACCGCGGAAATGTTGATTTGGAGTTGCAAACTCCAAAAATACATGTAAATTTGGAACTATGCATTCCAAATTGACTCCTCCTCGCCCACCGGATCCCCGCTTTCACCCGGCGGGCCAATCGTCGATCGGTCCGACCTAGGAGGACTCCGGGCGTTCATAAAGGATTTCCTTCTCGCCGATCAATTTTAAATTGCCGGTCTCCGGTGACGCCAAGCCGTTGACGCCCCCTTCCCCCTCTGATAAACTCGCCCCTGTTTCCTCCTGCAAGCCCATTTACTCATCTTAACGAGACAAAGGAGCTTCACCACCATGGCGATAAAGTACGTGTATTTCTTTGGGAACGGAAAGGCCGAAGGCAACGGGACGCAAAAAGACCTGCTGGGCGGCAAAGGCGCCGGCTTGGCGGGCATGTCGCGGGCGGGCGTCCCCGTTCCCCCAGGCTTCACCATCACCACCGACACCTGCCGGCACTATTACTCGAACGGCAAAAAATATCCCAAGGAGTTCGCGGCCCAATACAAAGAAGGGATCGCCAAACTGGAAAAGGCCCTGGGCAAGACTTTCGGGTCGACGACGGACCCCCTCCTCGTCTCCGTCCGATCGGGCGCCAAGTTCTCCATGCCCGGGATGATGGACACGATCCTGAACTTGGGGTTGAACGACCAAGCCATCGAGGGTCTGATCGCCAAGACCGGCAACCCCCGCTTCGCCTGGGACGCCTATCGCCGGTTCCTCGCCATGTTCGGCAACGTGGTGCTGGAAATCGAAAAAGGGGATTTCGAGAAGAAGCTCGAATCCGTCAAGCACTCCAAGGGGGTTTCCCTCGACACCGAGTTGGGCGTGGAGGACTTGAAACAGATCGTCTCCCTCTTCAAAGCTTTGGTCAAAGAGAAGACGGGGCATGACTTCCCGCAAGATCCCCACATCCAGTTGGACGCGGCCCGGGACGCCGTCTTCCGTTCCTGGAACAACTCCCGCGCCGTCTCATACCGCCGGTTGAACAAGATCCCGGACGACCTCGGCACGGCGGTCAACGTCCAGGCCATGGTTTTCGGCAACATGGGAACGGACTCAGGGACCGGCGTCGGATTCACGCGGAACCCCTCGTCGGGCGAAAAGGTCTTCTTCGGCGAGTACCTGACCAACGCCCAGGGCGAGGATGTGGTCGCCGGCGTTCGGACGCCCAAGCCCATCTCGGAATTGGAAAGGGACATGCCCGCCGTTTCCAAGCAGCTTCGGGAGATCACCACGCGGCTGGAAAACCATTACAAAGACATGCAGGACTTCGAGTTCACCATCGAAAAGGGCAAGCTTTTCATGCTCCAGACCCGGAACGGCAAGCGGACCGGGATCGCCGCTGTCCGGGCCGCCGTGGACATGGTGAAAGAGAAGCTCATCACCAAGGAAGACGCTCTTCTTCGCATTGAGCCGGATCAGTTGTCCCAGCTCCTGGCTCCCGTCTTCGACGCCAAGGAAAAGGCCGCGGCCGTCAAGGCGGGGCGTCTGGTGGCCAAGGGCATCGACGCGGGCCCCGGCGCCGCGGCCGGCCGCATCGCCTTCACGTCCGAGAAAGCGGTGTCCATGTCCAAGCAGGGACCCGTCGTCCTCGTGCGACCCGAGACCAACCCCGACGACATCGAGGGGATGGTCGCCGCGCAGGGCATCCTGACCGCCATCGGCGGCCGGACCAGCCACGCGGCGGTCGTCGCCCGCGGCATGGGCAAACCCTGCGTCGTGGGCTGCGGCATCCTCCGCATCGACGACGTCCAAGGGACCATGACCGTGGACGGCAAGACGTTCCGCGAGGGCGACCCGCTCTCCATCGACGGGTTCACGGGCGAGGTGGTCGCGGGCCTGGTCCCGACGCTCGCCTCCGAGGTCGTCCGCGTCATGCGCGGCGAGCTCGACCGCAAGGACGCCCCCCTCTACGAATCCTTCGAAACCGTCATGAAGTGGGCGGACTCGTTCCGCACGATCGGCGTCCGCGCGAACGCGGACATCCCCCGGGACGCCGTCGTGGCCCGGGCCCTGGGCGCCGAAGGGATCGGCCTTTGCCGCACGGAGCACATGTTCTTCGCGCCGGAGCGCCTGCCCTTCATGCAGGAAATGATCCTGGCCGACGACGAACCCTCCCGCCGGACGGCCCTGGCCAAGCTCCTGCCCTTCCAAAAGGAGGACTTCAAAGGGCTCCTGAAGGAAATGAAGGGCTTCGGCGTCACGATCCGGACCCTCGACCCGCCCCTCCACGAGTTCCTGCCCAAGACCCGCGAGGACGCGGCCGAGCTGTCCAAGAAGATCGGCGTTCCGACGGACAAGATCCTGGCCAAGTCCCAGGAGCTCCACGAGTTCAACCCCATGCTCGGCCACCGGGGCTGCCGGCTCGGCATCACCTACCCGGAAATCACCGAGATGCAGGCCAAGGCCATCATCGCCGCCGCCTGCGAGCTGAAGAAGGAAGGCGTCAACGTCGTCCCCGAGATCATGATCCCCTTGGTCGGCAACATCAAGGAGCTCAAGGACCAGACCGACGTGGTCCGCAAGACCGCCGAGGAGACGATGAAGGAATACGGCGTCAAGATCAAATACCTCCTCGGGACCATGATCGAGGTCCCGCGGGCGGCCTTGACCGCCGGGGAGATCGCGTCGGAGGCCGAGTTCTTTTCATTTGGGACGAACGACCTCACCCAGATGACGCTGGGCTTCTCCCGTGACGACGCGGGCAAGTTCACCCGCGTTTATCTGGACAAGAAGATCTTCGCGGACGACCCGTTCGGGACCCTGGACCAGACGGGCGTGGGCAAGCTCATGCAGATGGCGGTCACGGACGGCCGCAAGGTCCGAAAGGACTTGAAATGCGGGATCTGCGGCGAGCACGGCGGGGACCCCGCCTCCGTCAAGTTCTGCCACCGGATCGGCTTGAACTACGTCTCGGCCAGCCCCTACCGGGTGCCGGTCGCGCGCCTCGCCGCGGCCCAGGCCGCCATCGAGGACAAGACGAAGAAGACCCACAGTACGAAATGACGCGGGCCTGATCGTTCTCGGGGTCGCCGACCGCATGAATGATCACTCGATGGATTATCGCGTATCCTACGCCGACTCCGACCGGATGGGCGTCATGTACTACGCGCGCCACTTCGTCCTTTTCGAGCGGGGGCGGACGGAGTGGCTGAGGTCGCGGGGGATGCGCTATCTGGATTGGGAAGAGTCCCGGGGGATTCTTCTGCCCGTGGTAGAAACCGAATGCCGGTACCTGGCCCCGATCCGCTACGACGACTTGGTCCGCATCCGAACCTGGGTGGATGAGTTGGGAGGGGCTTCCGTAATTTTCGCCTACGAGTTCACGGACGCGGAGACGGGCCGGGTCTTGGCCCGGGGGAAAACGCGTCACCCTTTCGTCGGCCGCGACGGCAGGCCGCTGCGCGTTCCGGCCGACATCCGAAACCTCCTCGGCGGGGCTAAGCGCTCCTGAAAGAGGTCGCCGCCAGGTAGATCCCCACCATCGCCAGGAAAATCCCGAACGACAAACGGAGATGGGGTCCTGATATTTTTTGCGCGATCCGCGCGCCCGCCCACGCCCCCAGCGTGAGCCCCAACGCGATCCACAGGGCCGCGATCCCATGGACGTGCCCTCTCCGCCAATATTCCCAGGTTCCGAGAACCCCGACGGGCAGGAGCAGAGCCGCCAAGCTCGTTCCCGTGGCCGTGTGGATGGGCCACTTCAAACCCCAAAGGAGGGCCGGGACGATGATGACCCCTCCGCCGATGCCGAACACCCCGGAACAGATCCCCGCAGCCGCCCCCACGGCCAGGAATGCCAATGCATCCATCGGTTTCCTCCTCTTCGCAAGTCAAAGTTAATCCTCATTTTATCATTCCATGACTAGCTAGACCTTGAGAGTCCCCGGTAAAAGACGGTAAAATATGGCGTTGACGGGAGAAACCCGGAAATGTAAACTGGCGCCATGACGGAGACCAAGGAAGTCATGGACATCAGAGGCTTGTCGGAATATCTGTGCATAGGCAAGTCAAAAATTTATGCTTTGATCCGTTCCCGCCAAATCCCAGCCTCGCGGATCGGAAGGCAGTACCGGTTCTCCAAAGAAGTGATCGACTCGTGGCTTAGGGAGCGGCTCATCACAAAGCCCGTCGAGCCGCAGAGGAGTTTCTTCGAGCGTTGACGGACCGACGGAAACCGCTTGCGCAGTCCGTCGAAAAATGAGACATTGAATTTGCAGGTTTTTTATTCCCCCACACGGAGGTAAAACCAGATGTCTCAGAAAGTCGCGAAAGCAGGTGTGAAAAGGGAAGAGGGCTATCTCTACTTCATCGACAAGCAGGGCGATGTTTCACGCGCGAAGATGGCCCGCGGCGGCAAGAAGGGCGGCAAGCCTCAGAAAGTCACCAAAGTCGGAGTGAAGAAGGAGAAGGGTTTCCTGTACTTCCTCGACAAGCAGGGAGACGTTTCCAAAGCCAAGATGGTTCGCCGGTAACACGGCGGTCTGTTTCTCCAAGCGACCCCTCGCCTTCCGTCGGAAGGCGAGGGGTCGTTTCCTATTTCACACGAAACCCCATCCCTTCAAGCAGGTTTTTCACCCTCGCGCGTTGGTCCCCCTGGATTTCAATCTCGCCGTTCCTGACCGTTCCCCCCGCGCCGCAGGCGGCTTTCAGGCGGCGGAGAAGCTCTTCTTTCCCGGCGGGGTGCATCGCCGGCCGGGAGACGATCGTCACGGTCTTGCCGCCCCGGCCGGTCTTCTCAATTCTTAGCACGACGGGGTCGCGTGGGATGGGAAACGTCATCGCGGACATCCTCAAAAACGTCTAAAATAACCGCGTCCCATTCTATATTTTACTCAAGGCACGGTGATGGAGAAATCCAACGCCAAATTATTTTCGGAGGGGAGCCATCGGCGGGCGGGGATCCTGGCCTGCTCGACCTCTCGCGCGCGCGGGGTCCGGCCGGACGAGTCGGGCGAAACCGTCCAAAAAGCGTGCCGAAGCTGGTGGCGGGCCGGCGTCGTCGTCCGACGCGCCGTTCCGGACGACCGCCGGGTCATCGCCCGAGTGCTAAGGAATTGGTGCGAGCAGGGGATGGACGTGATCTTCACGACGGGCGGCGCCGGTTTTTCCCCGACGGACGTCACCCCCGACGCGACCCGGGACGTCATTTTGCGCGAGGCCCCCGGACTGGCCGAATATTTGCGGTTTGCCTGGGGCCGGAAGAACGAGTTGGCGTGGCTCTCCCGGGGGGTCGCGGGGTTTCGGGACAAAACCCTCATCCTCAACTTGCCGGGGGACCCCCAAGCCGTCCGGGAATGCCTGAAAGCCCTTCGACGGATCCTCCCGGCCGCGCTCGAGCGCGCGGCGGGCCGGCCCGGGGAAACCCCGAACGGGAGGGAATAAAGGGAGGGAATCGATGGCCCAGGAATTTTCTTTCGACGTCGTCAGCAAAGTGGACCTTCAAGCGGTGGACAACGCCGTCAACAGCTCGATGCGGGAGATCACGACCCGCTTCGATTTCAAGGCGAGCGTCAGCCGCATCCTCTTTGATCGGAAGGAGGGGAAGCTGACCCTTTTCTCCGACGATGAAGGGAAGTTGAAAAGCGTCCTCGACATCCTCCAAGGGCGCCTCGTCAAGCAAGGGGTGCCCCTGAAGGCCCTGGATTTCAAGAAAATCGAGCCCGCCGAGGGCGGGACGGTGCGTCAGGAGGCCCCTCTCGTCCAGGGGGTCGCCTCCGAAAAGGCCAAGGAGATCGTCCGCGCCGTCAAGGACGCCAAGATCAAAGTCCAGGCCTCCATCCAAGGCGAGCAGGTCCGCGTGACCGGCCGGTCGAAGGACGACTTGCAGGCCGCCATCACCCTCTTGAGATCGGCGGACTTCGGAATCCCCCTTCAGTTCTCCAACTATCGGTGACCCCGCATCTTCTGACCGTCCGAAAAGCCTTGGGGTTCACGGTCGCCGCGACCCTGGCGGGAAGCCTCGCCCTGGGGGCGTTCCGGATCGCCCGCTCCATGCGGCGCGGCCGGCGGGCGGCCTTTTCCCTGGCCCGCCCGGCCGCTTCGCCGGCCCGGACCGCCGCCTATGACTTCTTGTCTCGCTGGGCGGAAGGACGGTATACCGGGCTTTCGGCGGATGAATCGTGGGCCGCCCTCCTGCGCCTCCCCGGCCGTCCCGCGCGGCGAACGGCGCTAGCCAGAAGTGCCGCGGGGGAGCGGC
>Ga0182021_10006224_pt1 | contig 14170 bp, 9 predicted proteins | sample 612E3MmetaG_FD_120493 | JGI IMG/M metagenome (GOLD analysis project Ga0182021, IMG submission 120493) | Permafrost microbial communities from Stordalen Mire, Sweden - 612E3M metaG (Illumina Assembly) | ecosystem: Environmental > Terrestrial > Soil > Wetlands > Permafrost | place: Sweden... | reverse complement strand
CTTTGCCCTGTGCTACCCGAGCCCGTACCACGTGGGCATGTCGTCGCTGGGTTTTCAAAGCATCTACCGCGGGCTGCACGCCCTGGCCGGGTGCACCGCGGAGCGCGCCTTCCTTCCCGACGACGTGGCTGAAATGTACCGGCTTTCCGAGGATCTCTGCACCTACGAATCCGGTCGCCCGGTTGGTGATTTTTCCGTGGTCGCTTTCTCGCTCGCGTCCGAACTGGAGTTGGCCGGCGTGGTCACCTGTCTGGACCTTGCCGGAATTCCCGCTCTCCGCTCCGAGCGCACGGCGCACGCGCGGACTTTCCCCTTGGTCGTGCTGGGCGGCCCGCTGACCTTTTCCAACCCGGTGCCGGCTGGCCCGGTTGCCGACGTCATTGTCATGGGCGAAGCCGAGGAGCTTGTGCCGGTTCTGGTGAACAACCTGCGCGAACAACCTGACCGCGAGTCCCTGCTTGGCGATCTGGCACGGCGGCCAGGTTTCTACGTTCCCTCGCTGCACGGGGAGACGCCTCCCCCGATCGCCATTGCCGACGACAACTGTCTGCCCGCCTACTCGCAAATCGTCACCCCGCACACCGAATTGGCAGGCATGTTTCTCATTGAGGCCACACGCGGGTGCAGCCGCAGCTGCGCCTACTGCGTGATGCGCCGGTCAGCGAGATCGGGCATGCGCGTGGTCCCGCCCGAGCGCTTACTGTCACGCATTCCAGCACAGTCACGGCGGGTTGGGCTGGTGGGCGCTGCGGTGACTGACCACCCTGCCCTGCCGGAAATCCTGCGCGCCCTGGTCGACGCTGGCCGCGAGGTGGGTGTGTCCAGTTTGCGCGCCGACCGGCTCGACGATGAGTTGGTGGGACTGCTGGCCCGCGGTGGCTACCGAACCCTGACCACTGCGGCCGATGGAGCCTCGCAACGCCTGCGCGACCAGGTCGACCGCCACACCCGGGTCGAAGATCTCCTGTGCGCGGCCCGTCTGAGCCGCGACCACAGCATGGCGCTGCTCAAGCTCTACGTGCTTGTCGGCCTGCCCGGGGAAACCGCGGCCGACATCGACGAGCTCGGGTGCCTGGCCCTGGACCTGGCCGCCCTCGCGCCCAAACTCTCGCTCACCGTCTCGCCTTTCGTTTCAAAGCGCAACACGCCGCTTGACCACCAACCCTTTGAATCCATCGCGAGCCTCGAAGACAAGCTGGCCTTCTTGCGCCGCAAGCTGCGCGGCCACGCCCGCCTGACCGGCGACGCGCCCAAATGGGCCTGGGTCGAGTATCGACTCGCCCAGGGTGGCTTCGCTGAGGGGCTGGCCGCGGCGCAAGCCGCCCGCGCCGGCGGCGGGTTTGCGGAATGGAGGCGGGCACTCGGAGGGTAGACTGTCCGGCGTGTTCGATGCAGCGTCATCACCTGCTGGAAAGGTCCCAGGTCACTTCCCGGCGAGCTCCTGGTACGGATCGTAGTTGTCGTCGGGATAGAAGTCGCCGCGGAACAGCGCTGCCTGCCGCGCGACTGTGCAACGCTGAACGTGGACGAGATCGAGAAACCCGTGCGGGCGCCCGGGCTCACCCCAGTCGCCGCCCCAGATGAGGCCGTTTGCGTGCGCGAGCGAGCCAATCAGGTTGAAGTCGCCCTTCCACGACGGCTCGCCGTCGACCACCTTCACGATGTCACACGCGAGGCCGTAGTTATGTACGCCCACGTCACGCAGCTTGCTGGCGCCGCGGTTGAACAACTCGATCTGTCGCGCCTTCGAGCGGAAGGTTTCGTACACCATCAGCTCTACGCCATGCGCCTTGGCGTCCTCGATGATCTGCTGCACACGTGCGCGCGTGCCTGGTTCAAGCAATTGCAGGTCCGAGACGCGCTTCGGAAGCTCGAACCGTGCGTCCTTGCGAATCGTGTCCGTGAAGAAATTTCCCATCGCACCCTCCAGGCTGACAATACTAGACCGAGCTGGCGCTGGGCGCCAGGGTTGCCTGAGAGCCTGCATTGTGACGATCCATTGCAGTGCAAACCTGGCCGACAAGAGCCAGAGCGAGACCTGGTTCATCGACACCGGCGTTCAGTTCTGACGGACAGGGTCTTGTCTTTCCTCCGGTCTTGGGGATGATGTTGCGCATGCAGAGCGCTCTGATTGAGAGAATGGACTAGCCGAAGTATCTCTAGGCATGCGTCAGGCGCTCATCCATATCAGGACCGCGATCACCGCGCCCTCGCGCGAGGTGGCGGCCATGCTGTCGCGGCCGGCCCGGGCCGGCGTGTACCTGGCACGCCTCGTCTTGCGCATCATCAAGCAGTGGGTGCGCGATCGCTGCCCGCAGCAGGCGGCGGCGCTCACCTATCAAACCACCCTCGGCCTGGTCCCGCTCTCGGCGCTGGTGTTCGCAGCCTTGCGTCTCACGCACAATCTCGAGGCACAGTCGCGCTTGCTGGAGTTCATCTCGACCCAGGTTCTTCCCGACATGGGCGACGTGGTCAGCGAGCTCGCGTCGTTTTCGGAGAAGGTCGCGGTGGGCGCGGCGGGCGGGCTGGGTCTCGCGTTCACCATCGCCACCTGCTACTTCCTCTATGACACTGTCGAGAACACGTTCAACGACATCTGGCATGTGAGCGTGCGGCGGTCCTGGTTTCGCAAGTTCCTCAGTTTCTATCCTGTGGTGACGCTGCTGCCGGTGCTGGCGGGTGCCTATCTCTACTGGTCAGGGCGGCTCATTGGATCGGGGCCGCTGGCGCGATTCTTCGCGCCGCTGTCCATCCAATTCGGCGCGCTTTTCCTGATCAACTGGATGCTGCCCAACATCCGCGTGCGCTGGCACGCCGCCCTGGCCGGAGCCCTGGGCACGGGATTCGCGCTCGAAGGGTTGAAATGGGGGTTCGTGCATTTCGCCAAGGGCGTCTTGCTGTCGAGCTACAGCGGCGTGTATGGCCCGCTGGCGCTCGTGCCGCTCATCCTCTTGTGGATCTACATATCGTGGTGGGTGGTGCTGGGCGGTGCTGAGATCGCGAACGCCATCCAGAATTTGCGCCTGCTGGAGGCTGAAGAACGGCGCCATCGCGACGACGAGCCCATCAACGGCATGATCGCCGCGCAGATCCTCGCTTTCGTCGCGGCGGATTACCAACGGGGCGGCAAGGGCATCGATCGCGCCTTGCTGGGCCGCGAGTTCGGCCTGTCGGTGGAAGTCATCGATCGCATCGCAGCTCGCCTCAAGAACCAAGGTCTGCTGGCGGAAGTGCAAGGCGACAAGGAAGGCTTCATCCCGGGCCGAGCTGCGGGCAGCATCACCTTGCAGGACGTACTGGCCGCGTTTCGTTCAAGCGATCTGGAAGCCGCGCCAGGCGCGACTTCTCCCGCACTGGCCGCCCTGATCAAGGATCTGGAAGAAGCCCGTCAGACGCGCATCGGTGCGATCACCATCGCAGAGCTGATGCCGAGGTAGTTCGTGATACTCTGGGAGCGCAGGGGGCCGCTCATGAAGAACACTGGTTCCGTCGCATTGGTCGGGCGCCGGCTGGAACACAACGACCACTTGGGGATCGGCTATCTCGAAGCAGCCTTGGCCGGGGCGGCCGTGCGCCGGAGCCGGCACGTCCTGAACCAGGTCGCCGACGTCTTGCCCATCGCTCGGTCTATCTGCACGCAGGTCCCCGACGTGGTTGGCTTGTCTCTGCAGGACGGCGGTTCGGCCGTACTGCCGCTCGCACTGGGTGAGTTGCTGCGGCGGCTTGGGTACCGCGGCCACATCACTGTCGGCGGGCCCTTCGCCACCCTGGCGCGCACCTGGCTGCTCGACCGCTACGCGTGGCTAGACAGCGTGGTCCGATTCGCCGGCGAGGCGCCCTTGCTGGCGCTCGTTTGGACCTTGGCCCGGGGTGAGTCGGTCGCCAACGTGCCCGGTCTGTCAACCCGCGCCGGCGACGGTCGTCCCGCCGACGTGCTCAACCCGCTTCCCACGACGCTGGTGCCCATCCGACACGAAGGCATGCAGATGCTCGGCCGCAAGGTGGCGCATGTGTCTGCCACGCGAGGGTGCGCCGGCCGGTGCAGCTACTGCGGCCCCGCGGCCTTGCAAGACGCAGAAGTCGAGGAGGGTCTGCGCGCAGGGCACTCGCGCAAGCATCTGGCTTCCCACGGTGTGGGAGGAATCCGTCGGCGCCGTGTCGAGGACGTCGCTGACGAGCTGGCCGGGCTGGCGCGCTCGGGCCATGGGTACGCCTACTTCGTCGACGAACATGTCCTGCCCTACCGGGAAGCGGACGCCCTGGCTTGGCTTTCCGAACTGCAACGCCGGCTCAAGACCGCGAAGGTTCCAACCCTCGCTCTCGGGTGCATGCTGCGTGCGGAACGGGTAACCCAAGCCGTCGCGCGACGCTTTTGCGAGGTGGGACTGGCCCGTTGTTTTCTCGGCATCGAGTTTCCCAGCTCTGAACAAGGGCGATGGTTCCGGCGACACTGCGACCCCGAGCACGGGCTTTCGATCCTACAGGAGCTGGATAGGTGCGGCGTCGCAAGCGCGAGCAACCTGATGCTCGTGCATCCGAATTCGACGGTTGCCTCCATCGAGGAGGGGCTGCGCTTCCTCGGCCGCATCGAACACGGCCTGTTCGACGTGACCCGACTGAAGGCCTACCACGGCACCCAGCTCTACCAGCGTCTGCTGGGCGAAGGACGTCTCTATGGCAATCCTCTGCGCTGGGACTACCGGCTCGCCGATCCGGTCGCCCAGCGATTCACGGAGCTGTTGGCGCGGGTTCGCATGGAGGCATTCGGCGACCATAGCCTGACCCAGCGACTTCACGATATCCACACCGTGCTGGCCGTGGCACGCCGTTGGGACGGGCGCCAGCCGGCCGCTGGCGTGGAGACCATGCTTGCGGATCTGCGGGCACGCCTCAATGCCTTCACCATCGAGTCGTTGCGTAAGACCCTCGATGGGGCACGGAACATGCCGGATGAAAGGCGCGCGGATGATCTCGTGCATGCCCTTGCCGAGCGCGCGCGTGGATTCAGCGCTGATATCAAAAGCCTTGAAGCGGAGGCCAATCATCTTCTGGGAGCGCCCGAACGACGCTTTTCGCCCATGGCAGCGGCAGCGGCATCAAGTTTGATCTTCCTCTTCGCCTCGGCGAGTGCGGGTTGCGCCTCGCACCCAATAGGAGCTTCACGGGCAGAGGCAGGTGTCAGCGCAGACGTTCAGCCTGATTCAAGGACAGACGTCAGTACCCAGCCCGACGTGGTTGTGATCAACCCCGCGGGCTGCGCTGACGATCGCACGGTGAAGGAACGGATAACCGCTGCCGAGGCGTGTTTTTCTGGCTATACCGAACCCTGCGGCGATTCGTCCGGGCTTTGTGCACGTTTTGACGTGGCTCCAACACCCTCCTTCCTTTGGGTCCCGGGATGCGACCAAGACAGTCAAGACCGGCTCGACAAGTTGGGACAGATTGCGACCGCCTCTTTGGCTGGACTCGATGGTAGCGGCTGCAACCTCCATAATGGCTACGTTGATAACGACGACAACGCGAAGTTGGCGAGCGCAATCTCTAGCTGTGGGGACGTAGGCTATGGCCCTGGCTATGCCATCGTTCTCGACAGCAACGGCGCTGTCGTCGACGTGCGCGGCCCTGCGGACGGCGGCACCAACTCCCAGGTCCTGGACTGCATTCTTGCGGTGCTCGGTGGTCTGACCTTCCCTTGCCTGGCCGACACCAAACTCTGCCCCGAAGAGATATGCTTGGAGTGAACTGGCGGCGCGTGATGAAGGAAACCGGCGGCAAGGCCAATCCCAAAGTCGAGAACGAGATTTTGCGCAAGCTTCTCGGCTAGTTCTTTTCGCCCCGCCATGCGCCTGTCGTCGCAACCCCTGCCACTTGGCCCCGCCGACGGCCGGCTGACGTCACGGGAATGGACGGTGCTGGTGCTGGGCGCGCTTACGCTGACGGTGTTCGTGTGCCTGGCCGAGCCGAGCATCTTCGGCTCCACGGATTGGGTCCGCATGCACGGCTTCTACAAAGCCTACATCCAAGAATCGGTGTCCCAGGGTCGCCTGCCGCTCTGGAACCCGTACCACTGGTTGGGGCGGCCTTTTTTGGCCGACATCGAATCCGCGTTCTTCTATCCCCCTGAATGGCTTTACCTGCTTCTCGACATCCACATCGCCTGCATCCTGACCTGCGCCATCCATTTCCTTCTCTGCCTGTATGGCAGCTTGAAGCTGTCCCGCGCCCTTGGCGCCGAGAAGTGGGTGAGCTTCCTCGTGGCCTTCGTGCTCGCTGCCAGCGTGCCCATGGTTGGCAGTTTCACGAGCGGCCTCATCCACTACGGCCAGACGCTGTGCTACACGCCGTTGGTTTTCTACTTGGGTGTGCGTCTGCAGGACGTTCGCCGCGTTCGCGACGTGGCGTTGCTCGGGCTCGTGCTTGGGCTCGCGGTACTCTGTGGCCATCCCCAAGCAGCCTGGATCGTCCATGTCGGGTTGGCGGTCTTTCTTGCGGGTCGGCGTCTCGGCCGGCCGCTGCGTCCGGCGCTAGCACACCTTGGGATTGATCTGGGGCTGCTGGTCGGGGCCACGGTACTCGGAGCCGCGCTGGCGGCGGTGGCGCTGTTGCCGCTCGCCGAGCTGGCCGGCCAGGGCAATCGGCCGTCATCGTCGCTTGCCTTCGCGGCCTCGCTTGCCGAGCCTGCCTATGGCTGGGCGACTTTGATCGTTCCCATCGAGCTGCCCTACTTTGGCTTTCAAGCTAGCGGCCAGTTCTACGCGGGTCTCATCCCGCTCTTGGCTGGACTGGTCGGGCTTTCCCGCGTGCGTGATCGCAACGTCCGGGCGCTGCTTGTCACTGGCCTCTTCGCTGGTCTGCTGGCGGCCGGGGACGCGACGCCAGCCTTTCGTCTCTTCTACTACGCGATTCCCGGCCTTGGTTGGTTCCGGATCCATGCGCGCGCCTCGGTCTTGGTGAGTACGGCGGTGATTCTCGCCGCGGGTTTGTTTCTCTCTCGCCCGGTCCCGCGGCGAATGGCCGTTTGGGTGGGTCTGCTTGCTGCCCTTGTCTTGGCGGCAAGCACCGCCTTTTGTCTCGGCTGGCCGGGGTACGGCGCTGCGGCCGTGGCCATGGCCGTGCGGCGTGGATTGGTCGCCGTCGTGGCCGGCGCTTTGGTTGTCCTGTGGGTACTCGTGGACCGGACGCGCGAGCCACGGCGAGGCCGCATTTTGGGGGTCTTGCTTGTGCTCGTAACTACGATCGATCTCGGATGGGCAGTGCACGCGCTCAAGCAAGACAACCATGAGACCCCTCCGCTTGCGGCCGAAGATCTTTTGCAACGCGCGCTCGAAAGCCGAGGCCTGCTCAAACCTGGTTTGGCGCCGCCGCGGGTGTTCCTGCCGACTTTTCGCGAAAACGCCGGCATGGTTCGTGGCTGGAGCGGACCGCACGGCTACTCGGCCCTGGCTCCCGGCAGGGTCTGGAAATACATGCACAACGCGCTGTCTGTGCCGGTTCCCTTCGCGTCCAACACCTTTCCCTCGCCGGCGCTGGCGGCGTTTGGCCCCTTTCCCTACAATTCCATGGCTCTGGTCATTGGCGCCAATCCTCGCGACATGCGCCCGGTCTACAATCCCAACCCCGACCCGCGCGTGTACCTCGCCTCGTCGGCGCTTCTCGTGCGCAACGATGATGAAGCGACCGATCGCATGCGCGCGGGACACGATTTCCACAACGTCGCGCTCGTCGAACAGTCTTTGTCATTGCCGACCGAGGCACCGCCCATCGACGGCCACGCCACGATTGCGCACTTTGCGCCCGAGCGGATTTCCATGGCGGTAGAAAGTCCGGCGCTCGCGTTGCTGGTCCTGGCCGAGCCCTGGTTCCCGGGGTGGTCAGTGAGCGTGAACGGCACGTCCGCTCCGTGCATTCCAGCCAACGCCTGGATGCGCGCGGTGCTGGTCCCGGCGGGCAAGAGCCAGGTGGAAATGACGTTCCATTCCACCTATCTCGTGCCCGGAGCGGCGATCTCGCTGGCGGCGCTGGCACTCATCGTCTTCCTGCTAGTCCGGCGCCCTCCGAGACCTCGCATCCGCAGCACGGCCGTAACATGCTCCTAGCCCTGCCTGCGCAGGAAGTTCTCGCTGCCGAGTCGCTTGCGCGCGCGCGCTTCGAGGAAGTGCTCGAAGTAGTACAGAATCTGGCTGTCGCGGATGGACCACAGGCGAGATCGTCCCTCCCCAAAATCGACATTGATCGCGCGCTCCTTGATCGAGCCGCCATGGGCCCGTGCCTCACGCTGGGCTTCGTTCGGGTCGGTGAACAGGAGAGGCATTGCTCTTCCCGGCAGATTGACCGCAAAGAGGGTGCGATTGTTCCAACCCACGACGTCGTAGGCAAACGCGCCCACCGCCTGCACCGCCACGGCCCAGGCCAAGCAGACCCCGAATACCACCACCAGCGTACGGCTCTGTCGAATCTCCTCGGCGACCGGGATGGCGAGAAAGGCCAGCAACGTCACGGCATCGGTCAGCAAACGAGGCCCGTAGCACCACCCACCCCACCAGTTAAACCAAAGTGCCACCACCAGGCAAAGAGCCAGGGCAGTGAGTCCCACGGGGCGCAGCACCGAAAAGCGGCTGTCTCGGTACGTGTGCAGCACCCCCCAGAAGCCAAACGCCACGATCGGCGAAAACACGAGCAGCCCGCGCGAAGGGCTCACCAGGATCCCTGCGAGTCCTTCGAGTAGCGATGTGCCAACGTAGCGACGGGCCGTGTCCAGCGTTCCCGCCGCGGCAGCCGCCCTGACCAACGTGAATGCCGGCGGAAGCTGCGCGCTGGTTGTCGCGGCCGCGCCGATATCCATTTGCCCCAACACGATGAGCCTGCCGAAGACGTGCAGGTTATACGCTGCCAGCAGCAACACCGCCGGTAGGGCACCAGCCACACAGCGAAGCAACGCCCGCCGGTCACGCAGAAAGTAGCTTATCCCCACGGCCGCCAGAACAAGGGCAGCCGTGGGCCGGCAAACAAAGGCTAGGGCGTAGCTCAGCCCGACCCAGTACGCTGCGCGCGGACGCTCCCGCTGCATGAGGAAGTACGTTCCCAGCGCCAGAAAGAACTCCGTTGGTCCGTGCTGCCACAAGGTCTGACTGCTCGCGCTCCACACGCAGGTGCCCAGTCCGTAGGCCAGGGCCAACCACGCCGCGGTCTTCGGCCGCAGAAATGGCAGGGCAGCCAAGAAGAGCAGCACCGCGCTAGCCGCCACTGCACAGGCACTCGCCACCTTGGTGGTGTGCCAGAGAATGGCCGCCGAAGGCCGATCATACAGATCGCGGGCAAAGGGATACACCGCGGCCACGAACGGTATGGCAAACAGACTCGCCCCCACGCCGTACCGGTTGGCGTACACACCCGGAACGCGGGTTCTCGTCAGGTAGTAGCACGGCTCCGGCTTGCCGAGCTCGCCTCGCTCGTACGCGCGTCGAATTGGCTCGCCTTTCAGGCTACTGCGCCACGAGTGAAACTGCGCGAATCGCTCGCCCTCCGGCGTTTTGAGGCGCCAGTCAAACATGAAAGGATCTTCTTCGGGGGTGAAAACCAGTTTGTGCTTGCTGACTACCTTGCCCGCCAGCCGCACGTTCCCCGCAGCATCGTTGCCTTCCAGGATGTCACCGTTGGCCAGGTACACGGCTAGCAGGAACGAAAAGATCAGCGCCCCCTGCACGCTTCTGCGCGCCAACATCGCCCGCACGCGGCTGCCCTTGGCCACACCGGCGCTGGGCGACTGAGTGGAAGCAGGCCGCGTTCGGCTTTGCGCACTCCTATTTGCCCGTCGGCTCACGAGGACGCCCGGCGCTGCCCGGTCAAGGAATTTGTCGAGTCCCCTGTGGGCGGCTTCGCTTTGGCACCGTGCGGATCCGTTCCTTGCGACTTTCCTCGGGACACGACGCGCACGCTGACCTCAGTCGCCCCCAGTACCTCCGCAAGCCGCTCGCGCCACGGCCATTCCCCGACGTCGGGGCGGCAGCAATACAGACTGAACGCGGCATAGCCTGCTTCCGGGTAGGTGTGGCAGGTCAGGTGAGACTCGCACAGCCCCTGCAGCCCGGTGATGCCAGCCTCCCCTTCGAACGTGTGCCACATCGGCAGCCCCACGGTCTTGAGTCCAAGCCCCGAGATGATCGCCGCAAAGAGCGATTGCAGTCTCTCGCGCGACCGGAGGGCATGAGGCTGGCAGCCGAAGGCGTCTACCAGCCACTCGCACCCCACAGAACTGAACTGACGGTTTTGCGTCGCCTGATGTGGACGCTCTGCAATCGCAACCACGAGATAGCCGTGGCGACGCACGGCCGGCACATTCTTCTCCAGCCAGGTGAAGGCACGCACCAAGGCCTTGGTCACGCGCGCGAGACTCGGCATCCTGGTGTGGAACAGCAGATCGAGCATCCGGAGCCAGCCCGGGATGAACAGAATGCCATCGTCGCCAACGACGGAAAATCCCGCGTCGGTGAGCATTCTCCGGAGCGTGGTTCTCGAATAGGACTTCTCGAAGCCGTAATCGTAGAGACCGAGTCTGTACAGCACTGCCACGAAAAGCGGCCGCAGGAAAGGGTCGAGGCGATTGGGCACTCCGACAATCGCCCGGCCGCCGGGCTTCAACACGCGCAGCAATTCGCGAATCGCCTGCTTGGTCTCGGCGAAGTGCTCGATCGTGCCCATCGAATAGATGACGTCGAAGCTCTCATCCTGGAATGGCAGCGCCCTGACATCAGCACACGCCGCGCGCAGCGGGGCGCCTCGGAATTCCTGTCGGGCACGATCGATTGTGGGTTTTGAAATGTCGATCCCCACCACGCGCGCGCCCTGCTGCCCAATCCATTGAAGGATGCGGGTGTTGCGCGCTTCGTCCCAGAGGTCCGACTTGAACACGCGTTTCCCCACCAGGTCGGGGAGATGCTGGCCGATGAGACGCTTCTCGCACTCGCAATACAGCTCTGTCGATGCGGCGCCGCCAAGATCGGGGAATTCCTTGCCGACATCGTCCCAGAACGTCCGATACGCTGCCGTCCGAGCGGCGATTCCCGTTGCGTCAGTCCTGCCCGCGGCCCCTAGCACCAGCAGCGCCAGCACCACCGGCAAGATCACCGCCCACCCACGCAGGACCAGGGCATGGGGATAGACGGCTGCGTGGGCTTCCACTTCACCGAGTCCCACGAGCAGGAGCACCTGGGATGTTGCGAGCACGCCTAGTGCCACGAGCAGCGGCCGCCAGCGGATGGGCCGGCCGAACGCCCCAACCATGGCCAGGAGCAGGGCGACCTGGTAGACGGGCAGCAGAGCCACTGCTCCCTGGACGTCAGTTGCGGACCTGAGTGTCACGATCGCATGCGGGGCCCAGAACGCAAGCAGGGCGCTGACACCAACGATCAGCTTGTTGTAGACCGGCCCGAGCGCGAGCGCACCGGCCGCGCTGACGGCAAGGAAGAACAGCCCCCTTGCCACGGGCCGCCGCGCTTGCGATCCGGCCCGTGTGGCTCCGTACAACGCCGCAATCATCACCACCGCAGCGAACAGCACCAGCTGATGGAACCCGTGCACAAAAATGAGGGGTGACTCAATCCAGGCACCGGGAGCCGCCAGCACGAGCAGTCGCAGGACGGCCAGCACGGTGATGACTGGGATGGTCAGCGCCAGGCCGACCAGCCGGCCCGAGCGGGACAGCGGGTACCACCAGACCGCCGCCACCCACAGCGGGATGACTGGCGACAGGATGCATTCGGGGGTGACGATGAACCCGCCCCTTGGCGTATGAAGCACGGCACCTGCCGCCGTGACATCGGCACCGAGGGCCCCCATCAGGAGCGACGCCAGGCTGGCGACCACGGCGCACGACTTCGCCACGACGGTACTCGGCATGATCCATGGCGCAGCCAGGACGAAGGCGCCAAACGTGTAGAGTGCAATGCGCACCGACCGCCCCGAGAACAGGAACGCTTTGCGCAGGGGAAGCATCCACATGTAGACGAGTCCTGCGGCTGCCAGGATGAGCACGGTAGGCCAGCCGTACACGTGAAGGAATTGAAACTGGACTGGGGACGCGGCGACAGTCGACAGCGTCACGATCCGTGTGATGTTGAGCAGGAGGAGGAGCGGGAGGATGGTCGCGATTCCCACCGCGCGACGGCGCCAGGACGCAGGAAACGCCAGCATGAAACCTGTGCACAGAGCGAGGGTGTCGGCTCCGCTGCAGTCGAGGGTGACGGTCACCCGTGCAGAGGCCGCGCCGGTGTACCACGCCGCGACCATGGCCTGGAGCTTGGTGAACGGGAAAAGCGCGTGGCGCTCGAACCAGGAGCTTCGTAGCAGCGCGAACAAGAGCAAGTTCCAGACCACGCTGGCCACCAGGAACCGGGCCGCCGGAAATCGACTCAGAGCTGCTAACTCTGTGTGACCATCGGAGGATCGATGGGAGGGAGCGGCTGGCAACAATTCCCGTCCGGGATCCGTGAGACCTCGATCGCTTGCGCACGGCACACACAGGCGATTTTCGCCAGCATGCACAGGTTCCAATGGCGCCTTCCAGATCACGCGGGACACTGTACTCCATCCCCTACGGGGACAAAACAGGATCACACACAAAATTCTCGGATCGTGACATTCGCGGTACAGTATCCAATCTCGAAAGAAAAGCTGGTAAGGAGGGCCGCACCGGCCGCTACCGTGATGGTTTGGCCGTAGGTTGCTGTGTTGGACACGCCGAACGGAGAGATGAATGTAGCGCCATTCCAGCCTGTGATCGTATCGATTGAGACTGCGGCCAGCGCCGAAGTCGCCGTCAGGGTCAGAAAGGCGGTCGAGAGGAAGGCGACTTTGAGAGCTTTCGAGCGCCTCACGCAGTGATATAGGCTGGTCATGTTCAATCCCTCAGGTGGCTTCGCGGCGCCTTCCGCGGGGAAGTCAGCGACACGCGGGTCAACTCCACTTGACCCACCGCCAAGCCTGTTGATATGGTGAGCCACGCTCAATCCCTGGTGCGGTTGAAATGACAAGGAGGAATCATGAGGTTGTACAAAATCGGATTTGCGACATTGCTACTTCTCTCCGCGTTTCCAGGCGTTTCATCTGCTCAGCCTGCTGCGAACGCCTTGATCGTGACTGAAGGCATGAGTGTTATCGATACTGACAATACCAACCTGAGCAGCAAGCTCACGAGCGCGGGCTTCACGGTCACTTCCAGCGCTGGAGTCCCGGGTGGCAGCCTTGCCACTTACCAGCAGATTTGGGATACGCGCTTCAACGAGATCGCGCTCTCAGGTTCCGACATCACAGCCTATACAACCTACCTGGCCGGAGGCGGCAACCTGTTCCTCATGGGTGAGAATTCCGGTTTTGCCGTCCGCAACAATTCCATTGTCAGCTTCATCGCGGCAGTTGGGGGAGGCACGATCGCCCTCACCACACCGGCCAACACTGTGACGGTGCAGTCGCCATTCGCAACCGGCATTACCAACCCCTTCACGTTCCACGTGGCGAACGGGACTCATAGCCATGGCACCTACGGGGCTATCGCCGTGGACGCCACCGGCATCGCTCCCGCCATTGTTTACGGACCGGGGAGTATGGCGTCCGCTCCGGCCGGATCTTTGATCGTTGTCTTTGACCTAAACTTCTTGGGAACCAACGCGGACGCGAACTCACAGCAACTGACCGTGAATCTGATCAGCTATCTGGCGGCGCCCGTCGTAGTGCCTCCGTTCAATCCTCCTCTTCCCCCAGTGGGTCCGGCGCTACCCACCTGGGCATTCTTTGTTCTGGCTACCGGCCTGATCTGCATCGCGTATCGTCGGATGGGCAAGACCCGTCGGGAGTTTGTTGGGTAAGCGTAAGAACCTATTTCAGTAGGCCCGAGGCGCGCCAAGCGACGATGCCACACACGAAGTGGAGCATGGCGAAGTACGTATCCTCTCGAATCTCCCAGCGCACAAGGATCCGGCGGTGCCGCGAGGGTGGTGCCTAAGAGCGTGTCTGAAAAGTGCTGGCAAGGGCGACGGATAGGGACAGGAAGAGCGAGTCGCGGCCAATAGCAACCACCGGAAAGGATCAACCTCACCCCCGGCCCCTCTCCGGGACGGAGAGGGGAGCCGGAAGATGCGCAGCGAGGAGACGACGGATCTGGTCAAGGACGCGGTCG
>Ga0182021_10006222_pt1 | contig 14174 bp, 11 predicted proteins | sample 612E3MmetaG_FD_120493 | JGI IMG/M metagenome (GOLD analysis project Ga0182021, IMG submission 120493) | Permafrost microbial communities from Stordalen Mire, Sweden - 612E3M metaG (Illumina Assembly) | ecosystem: Environmental > Terrestrial > Soil > Wetlands > Permafrost | place: Sweden... | reverse complement strand
TGCGGGCGCGCTTCGGTTCAGTGTATCGCCTGGATTATTACGAACAACCGGTGTTGGAACAGATCATCAGGCGGGGCGCGCGGTTGCTGAACGTGGCGATCGATCCCGACGGACTGGCGGAGATTGCGCGGCGCGGACGCGGCACACCGCGGGTAGCGCTGCGCTTGCTGCGACGCGTACGCGATTACGCTCAAGTGCGTGGTGATGGCTCGATCGCTGGGCCGCTGGCCGCGCAGGCTTTGTCGCTGCTGGATGTCGATCCGTTGGGATTGGACGATCTCGATCGGCGCGTGTTGAAAGCCATCGTCGATAAGTTCAACGGCGGGCCGGTCGGATTGGAAACGATCGCCGCGTCGATCAGCGAAGAGTCCGACACGATCATGGATGTGGTGGAACCCTATCTGTTGCAGCTCGGCTTTCTGGATCGCACCCCGCGCGGTCGTTTAGCCACGCGCCGCGCGTATGAACATCTGGGCCTGGCATATCCTGAACGGCCGGAACAACCTGCGTTGTTATGAACTTCGATGATCTCGGCAAATGGGTAATGCTGGCTGGCCTCGCTTTAGTCTTGCTCGGCGGCTTGATGTGGCTGCTGGGGCGTATCCCATTCTTTGGCAACCTGCCGGGCGACATTCGCATTCAAACGCAGAACGTCAGTTGCTTCATCCCGATCGTCAGCATGATTATCCTGAGCGTAGTGGCGACCATCATTTTGAACATCATCATTCGGATTGTGAATAAGTGAAGACCAGCGATTTTGATTACTATCTGCCGCCCGAACTGATTGCCCAGACCCCGATCGAGCCGCGCGATGCTGCGCGGCTTTTGCAACTCGATCGATCTTCCAGCGACATTGCACACGGGCATTTCTACGACTTGCCTGATCTGCTGCGTCCGGGTGATCTGCTGGTTGCCAACGAAAGCCGCGTCATTCCGGCGCGCATTTTTGCGCGCAAAGCCGGAACGGGTGGTGCGGTTGAGATGTTGTTGTTGCGCCGCATTGATGAGGTCACGTGGCAAGCCTTGCTGCGGGCGCATCGGGTTCATGTGGGAATGCAGATTGAATTGCAGCCCGATCTGATCGCCGAAGTGATCGAGATGTCGCCCGGCGGCGAACGGGTGCTGCGCTTCAACCAACCGATCGAGCCACGCCTCCCCACGTTGGGTGTCACTCCGCTGCCGCCGTACATTCACGTCCCGTTGACCGATCCCGAACGCTATCAGACGATCTACTCACATACGCCGGGTTCAGCGGCGGCACCCACCGCCGGCCTGCACTTTACGCCGCGTTTGATCGATCGACTCCGCGAACGCGACATTCGCATGATCTATGTCACGTTGCACGTCGGTCTGGACACGTTCAAGCCGGTTGAAACCGAGGATGTCGAGGCTCATCGCATTCACACCGAGTATATGGAAGTGACTGAAGTGGTGGCTGAGCAGATTCGCACGGCCAAACAAGAAGGACGGCGGGTGATTGCGGTGGGTACAACCAGCGTGCGAGTTTTGGAAACGGTTGGAAAGCACGGTCTGCAAGCCTATCTCGGCGATACCAACCTGTTCATCTATCCTGGCTTCAAGTTTCATGTCGTCGATGGGTTGATCACCAACTTTCATTTGCCCAAATCGTCCTTGCTCATGCTGGTGTCGGCGTTTGCCGGGAAGGAGAAGATCGATCGAGTCTATGCTGAAGCCATCGCGCAGCAGTATCGCTTCTTCAGTTTTGGCGACGCGATGGTGATTCTGTAAAACCATGCCTCGCTTGATTTTATGGCAAGCATAGATATAATGGTATGTATCGATTGATCGTCCAGTCGGTCATTCCTGAGGGAAAAAGGCAGCAAACCATGAGCCAAACAGAGACTGTGACAAACCTACGGGTTCATTTAGAGCAATTTCTCACGGCGTTGGCCTATGAGGATGGTTATGCGCGCAATACGGTAGCCGCCTATCGCAATGACTTGAGCCAGTTGATCGAGTTTTTGGGGCACCATGAATCCCCGATCGGATCCTGGGCCGACGTCAGCGCGGCTGATCTGTCCGCGTTCGTCGAGTCATTACGTACGATGAAACTGGCGAAACGCCATGGAGAGGAGAAGGCGGTCGCACCGTCGACGATTGCGCGGAAGGTGGCGGCCCTGAAGTCTTTCTTCAGTTACTTGCTGACTAAGGGCGTGATCTTAACCGATCCCGCGCTGGCATTGGAAGCGCCTAAAGTGGCTAAGCGAACGCCCAAGACGATGTCCAGCGAAGAAGTCGGACGTTTGCTGGCTGCGCCCGGCACAAGCACACAGCCTAAGCCGTTGCGTGATCGAGCCTTATTAGAATTACTTTATGCTACCGGCGTGCGCGTCTCTGAACTTGTTTCGTTGAAATTGGATGATATCAACCTGACCGAGAAGGCAATCCGCGTGAAGAGCGAAAACAACGGACGCGAACGCAGCGTGCCGATGGTCGACAAGGCCGCTGAGTGTTTGCAGGTCTATATCGATCGAGGTCGACCGCATTTTGTCAAGCCCACAGGCAATCAAGCCGCGTTGTTCTTGAATCAGCGCGGGCAGCAACTCACCCGGCAAGGCATGTGGCTGATCATCAAAGAATATGCCAACCGGGCCGGGCTCGACTATGAAGTCACGCCGCATATGCTGCGCCACTCCTTTGCCGCCCATATGCTGCACGACAAGAAGGCGTCTTTGTCGGAAGTGCAGCGCTACCTGGGCCACGCGAATATCTCGACGACGCAGATCTACGTGCAGCCGCAGCCCCCGATCGCGCTGCCTGAACCCGAAGTGTAAACTTTGCGAGAAAGGATTTTGTCATGGGTGTGATGAAATACGTGGAAGGCCTGCTGGGCAAGAACGAGCAAATTCTCTGGCGGGCGCGGCAGCATTGGATTGTCTTGTCAGCCAATTTCGTGATCAACCTGTTTATCTTCATCGTGATCTGGGCGATATACGGAGCCGCCGGTACTCTGCCGGGGGCCGGTGCTATCGGCGATTTCCTGCGCAACAATCGAAGCATAGCGTTGATCGCGCTGCTCATCCCGATCGGTTGGTTTGGCTGGGAGTTCCTGCAATGGTGGGCAGAAGAGTATCTCATCACGACGCATCGCGTGGTGCAGACCGAGGGCCTCGTCAACAAGCACACGAAAGATTCGGCGCTGGAAAAGATTAACGATATCACGTTGAATCAGTCGGTGGTGGGGCGCATTTTGAACTATGGCGACCTGGAAATCATCACGGGTAGCGACATGGGCACGAATATGTTGAAACGCCTGGCGCAGCCGGTGGAGTTCAAGAAGACGCTGCTGGATCAAAAAGCGAAGCTGTCCGACGGCGAGGATTTGCATATGGCGAGGTCTGCGGACAAGGGCAGCGCTGAAGAAGATCCGTTGAAGAAGATCGCTCAGTTGGATGAATTACGCAAGACCGGCGCGCTGAGTGATGCCGAATATCAGCAGGCGAAAGCTAAACTGCTGGCCAAGCTGTAAAAGGATAAAACCGTGGACGTATTTGTCACGCATGATCAAATTGACACTGTCGCGCGCTACGTGCGCGAGCATACCCGTCATCACCCGGAATTCGGCATCGTGCTGGGCTCTGGCCTGGCCTCGCTGGCCGAAGCGGTCGAAGATCCCGATTTCATCCCGTTTCATGAGATTCCCAATTTCCCTGTCTCGTCCGTGCAGGGCCATGCGGGGCGGTTGGTCAGCGGGAAGTTGGAAGGCCGATCGGTCCTGGTGATGCAGGGCCGCGTGCATTACTATGAAGGCTATTCGATGTCGCAGGTCACGCTGCCCATCCGCATGATGCAAGTCTTAGGCATTCACACCGTTATTCTGACGAACGCGGCGGGCGGCTTGAACGCGGCTTACAAAGCGGGCGACGTCATGTTGATTACGGATCACATCAACCTGCTGGGGATGGCCGGGCAGAATCCGCTGCGCGGCCCGAATGATGCGGCCTTTGGCACGCGTTTCCCCGATATGTCGCAGGCCTACGATCGGGGGTTGCGCGAGCTGGCGTTAAACACGGCTGCGGAGAAGCACATCGATCTCAAGCAGGGCGTTTACGTCTGCTTGGCCGGACCGAGTTTTGAAACACCGGCCGACATTCGCTTCTTGCGTTTGATTGGCGCGGATGCCGTGGGCATGTCGACCGTGCCGGAAACGACGGTGGCGCGGCATGGTGGGCTGCGCGTGCTGGGCCTGTCGGGTATCAGCAACGCGCTGGCGGCCGAAGGGGTGACGCAAGAGACCACTCACGAAGAAGTGCTGGAGGCGGGGCGCACGTTGGTTCCCAAGATGACGACGGTCATCCGGGGCGTGCTGCACGCGGCGTGAGTGACGTATGGCATTTTTCGTACAACTACTCGTCGATTATTCGGGCCTGATCTACATCGTCCTGATTATTGGCGGGGCCTTTTATCTTCGCGAGATTTTCTCCGCCCGACAGGAACTTCAGCAGTCGCTGTATTCACTTGAGCGCGAGGCTGCCAACAGTCGCCTGTGGCGCGGTATCGTGATGTTGGTCTTGTTAGGGTTGATCGCCGTGGCGATCTTTGGGTTGAAGACTGTCGTGGCGCCGGGACTGGCGACCGATGCGGCGCGCGTTACGCCCACCCCGCCGTTTATTCTAAACACGACCACTCCCACCCCCACATTCCAGCCAACGCCCACCCGCACGCCTCGGCCGCCTACGCTGGCTCCCGGTACGCCTACGCCGACGATCGAAGGAGCGCCGACCGCGACGCCGTCGCCGACACCGCCGCCTGCGCCGTCCGCTTCATGTCCCGACCCCAATGTGCAAATTGTTGCGCCGATTGCGGGTCAAACGTTCTCTGGCGCGATTCAGATCCGTGGCACGGCCGATGCGCCCAACTTTGCATTTTACAAATTCACGTTGAGCGGCCCGGCCACGAACAACGTGACGCAGACGGCGGGCGACGTCGTGCGCGCGCCCGTGCGTGATGGCGTGTTGGGCGCGATCGACACGACCAATTTGGTGACCGCCCCTGGCGCTTATGTGCTGGGGTTGGTGGTCGTGGATAATACCGGCAATGAATTGCCACACTGCACGGTGCCGATTGTCATTCAGCCGTGAAGACGGACCTCCACCTGAGATTCAATTCGTGCTATAGTTGAATGACCATGATCAAACCCATCATCCGTTCCGCCACTGCCGCCGATCTGCCGCACTGCCTGGCGATCGATCCCGCCTTCGAGACCGATTACGTGTGGCAGATGGATAACCATGCGCATGCCGGCCAGATCGATGTTTCGTTTCGCACGGTGCGGTTGCCGCGCCCGATGAAGGTGGCGTATCCCCGCGAGGCGAAGCAGCTGAATGCCGGTTGGCAGGTGTGCGATGAGATGCTTGTGGCCGACGATAACCGATCGCTGGTGGGCTATGCCGCGCTGGCAAAGCGCCCGGCTCAGTCGGCCGTGTGGGTGCAAGATCTCATCGTGGCGAAGACGGCGCGGCGTAACGGCGTGGGCGGCGCGTTATTAGCTGGCGTGGTGCGCTGGGCGCGGGAAGAGAAACTGGCCTGGTTAGTGCTGGAAGTGCAGACCAAGAATTATCCGGCGATTCAGTTTTGCCAGAAGCAGGGCCTGAACTTTTGCGGCTTCAACGATCACTTTTTTGCCAATCAAGATATAGCCGTGTTTTTTGTGAAGGCGGTTCATTAGAGCAATTTTTTAAAAGGGTTACGCTCCCGCTGGATGGTCACACGCTCCGCGAGCAGGCTGTGGCCGCGGAGCGTGTAGCCACGCAGAGCGGCCGTGAGCATTGACATAAATCAAACTGGAAACCGATCTAGTATCGACGGTATGAACAAAAGATACTGGGCTATGCTAACCAATCAGATGTCGCGCTAAACCGGGGAGAACGCTGATGGCTGTTTGGTAAGTTATTGGGATGTGAGTCGATGGGTTCACTGAGTTTGACCACGCTGATTAACTTCGCTAATTCGCTCCTCTCGATCGGCATCGCCGTCACGGCGTTTGCCCTGTTGTTGTACATCATTCGGTATAACTGGCCTTCGCCGGTCGCGCGTGCGTTTTGCGTCATGCTGGCCGGGGTCATGATCGTCTCGGTCGGCGATGCAGTCATGTATCGCGTCACCGATCCGCTGTGGATCGAGCGTTGGCTGCGGTTGCAGTGGTTGGGCATTGCGCTGGTGCCCGCCGCCTATCTCCACTTTTCTGACGAAGTGCTGCGCACCACCAACTCCTTCTCGCGGACGCGGCAGGCTTTGGTGATCACGGCCTACGCCGTCAGTTTCTGCTTGATGGCGTTGGCGTTGTTTGGCGATGCCGTGGTCGGCGGCGGTCAACCGATGGGGTTAGCGCCGCACTTGCAGGCCGGGCCGTTGTTCGGCTGGTACGCGCTGTACACCCTCGCCACGATGATCGTGGGGTTGGTGAATATTCTGCATGCGCGCAATCGCTGTCTGACACCCACCTCGCGTCGCCGCATGTCCTATCTGCTGTTCTCGTCCACCGGGCCGGCGTTTGCGGTGTTTCCCTATCTGTTGCTCTCCAGCAATCTCGACACGGTGATTCCCTTTATACTGTGGGTCGCGCTGCTGGCCGGCAACGTTTTGATCTTCACCATGTTGACCGTCATGGGCTACAGCGTAGCCTATTTCGGGGTGCTGGCGCCCGATCGGGTGGTGAAGTATCGCTTGATTCGCTTTCTGTTCCGCGGGCCGCTGCTCGCCATCACGGTGGCGGCCGCCGTAGCCGTGCTCATCCGCATCGAGCAATTTCTGGGCTTGCCCAGCGAAACCATCACGATTCTGGCGGTGGTGTTTTTCATCGTGCTGTTCCAGATCGTCCGTGGATCGTTGCAGCCCTTCTTGGATGTGTTGCTCTTTCAGCAAGATCGATCGGAACTCGATTACATCCGCAGCCTCAGCGATCGTTTGCTCACCTCCACGGACTTGCAGCAATTCCTCGAGAACGTACTCACGGCGGTGGCCGATTTGCTGCGGGTGCCGCGTGTCTTTCTCGCTTCGCTGGATAACGATGGTCGCTGGCGTGCGCGGACCCAGGTGGGGCCGATCGAGACGTATGGCACCGCGCTGGCCGAAATGCGGGTGACTCACATCCCGATCGGTGAACCTGGCCCGATCGTAGTCGATGGTTTCTGGGTGTGGCCGTTGTGGGCGCGCAGCCGCAACGATCTACTGGGCGCGTTGGCCGTGGCTGCCCGATCGAGCGAGCCGGATCTCGCGGAGGTGGAGACCAAGCGCTTGCAAACGTTGATCACGCAGGCGTCCATCGCTCTGGAAGATCGCCGCTTGCAAAAAGAAGTCTTCGCCGCCATTGAGCGCATCATGCCGGAGATCGATGTGCTGCAGCGTCAGCGTGGCGAAGTGCGTTACACCGATTCACCCACGCAGCCTTCGCCCGACGCTACGGTGACGGCCGATCCCGAATTTCCGAACTGGGTCAAAGACGCCTTGAGTCATTACTGGGGCGGTCCCAAGTTGACGACGAGTCCGCTGTTGAAGATGCAAGTGGTCGAGCAGGCGTTAGATGAGAATAATGCTGATGCCCCCAAAGCGTTGAAGGCCGTGCTTGCCGAAGCGATTGAGCAGCTGCGTCCCGATGGCGAACGCAGTTTCACGGCCGCCGAGTGGGTGCTCTATAACATTCTGGACATGCGTTTCATTCAAGGCCGGCGCGTGCGGGACATCTCCGCGCGGCTGGCGATGAGTGAAAGCGATCTGTATCGCAAGCAGAAGATCGCGGTTGAGGCGGTGGCGGCCTCATTGTCCAAGATGGAAGAACGCGCGGCGACCGATGGCGCCAGCCCGGTTGCGCCGAATGGCGCCGCGCCCGAGGCCGGAAAATAGAACGATTTAGCGATTTGGCCTAAAACCGTTTTCTTTGTAGAATACGGTAGGCAATTTTGATGGAGTAGAAGCAACAGGGAGCACAGGATGAAAGACACGATTGAATTGGACGAAGGCTACTGGCAGGCATTATTACTGGATGCAGAGGCGCATGTGACCGAGGCTGAACCTGAGCGCAACGGCAGCGCGGAGCGGGCGGCCGCCACCGGCCCCCAGCGCCCGCTCGATCTCTTGTGGGAGATCGCGCGCCAGGCCTGTGACGCCGACGAGGCTCTGGCGGTCGTGGTAACTGGCTTCAATCGCGGCGGGTTGCTGGTCGATTGGGATGGCTTGCATGGTTTTGTGCCCGCATCGCACATTCTGAATATGCCCAACGTCACCGACGATGCACAGCGCCGGGCTGAGTTTGAGAAACGGGTGGGGCAAAGCATCAAGGGCAAAGTGATCGAGCTCGATCGGGCGCATGGCCGCTTTGTGCTGTCCGAGCGGCTGGCCTATAACGATCGCACCCGCGTGGAATTATTGCTGGCCGATCTGCAGACTGGTCAACAACGCTGCGGAGTCGTCACCACGGTCTGTGACTTCGGCGCCTTCATCGATCTAGGGGGCGTGGAAGGTCTAGCGCACATCAGCGAGATTTCGTGGGGGCGCATCAATCATCCTTCTGATGTATTGCGCAGCGGGCAAAACGTCGAAGTGCATGTCATGACGATCGATCGCGAACAACGCCGGGTCGCCCTGAGCCTCAAGCGCTTGCGCCCCGATCCGTGGATGACGGTGCCGCAGCGTTATCATCCCGATCAAATGGTGGAAGGCGTGGTCACGACGGTCGTCGACTTCGGCGCATTCGTGCGCTTGGAAGAGGGCGTGGAGGGGTTGATCCATATTTCAGAATTGGCCGAAGGCAATTTCTTGCATCCCCGCAATGTGGTGCAGGAAAATGACACGGTGCGCGTGCGGGTGTTGAGCATTGACGTTACCCACCGGCGGCTGGGCCTATCGTTGCGGCAAGCGCTTAACGGCAGCCGCCTGAGCGAATCATTCGATGACCAAATCTTCCAGTCGCAGCAAATCTGACGCGAAGCCCAAGGCGAAAGCCAAGGCCGCCGTTTCAGAGCCGCGCCGCCGTCAATTGCGTTTTCAATTTGGCGCGCGCGGCCGCGAAATCGGCGGCTTGTTGTTGCTGATGCTAGCGGTGCTTTTACTGCTGGCCTTGTCGGGCTTGACGCGCGGCAGTCTCAGCGACTGGTTGACCGATCGGCTGTATTGGCTCTTCGGGTGGGGCGCGTTTTTCTTTGTGCTGCTGCTTGGCGCAATCGGCGCGTTAATTATCGCGCGCACGCAGAACATCGTCATGGTCACACCGTGGCGTTCTATCATCGCCCTCGAGGTTGCTTTCTTCGCCAGCCTGCCGGTGCTCCACGCTTTCGCCGCCTACGAAGACAGCTGGCGCATGATCCAACAAGGCTTAGGCGGCGGTGTCGGCGGTTGGGGATTGCTCACGATCGGCGAGATGGTGTTTAGCCGCGTGGTGACGGGCTTCCTGTATTTGATCATGACGATTGTAGCGCTGACGATCGGCCTGCGCCTGCCGTGGTTGACGTGGTACTACCGCTTGAAGATCTGGCTGGTGCGCCGCCGCCCGATCGATCTGGTGGCGACCCCCGCGGCGATCGAGGTCGGGCCGTCTGCTGATCCCAGCGGCGAAGAGATCGTTCCTCCGCAGCAGGTGACCATCAAGCCCAGGAAACTCGATCAGGCTCCGGTGCAGGCCACGCAGCTGCCGCTGAAGGTGATGAAGCAGGCCGAGCCGAAGCCGCCTAAGATCAAACGCGAGCGCGTCTTGCCTGAACTCGATCTACTGGAAGTGCATACCAGCGACTCGATCGTGCAGGAAGAGATTAAGCACAAGCAGGATGTGATCGAAAACACGCTGCGGCAGTTTGGCCTGGAAGCGAAAGTGGTGCGCGTGTCACAAGGCCCGGCGGTGACGCAGTACGGCGTCGAGCCTGGCTACATCGAACGGCCCGGCCCCGAAGGCGAAGTGCGCAAGCAGAAAGTGCGTGTGGCGCAGATCAGTTCACTGCAGAACGATCTGGCGCTGGCCTTGTCCGCGCCGTCGCTGCGCATTGAAGCACCGGTGCCCGGCCAATCGTTTGTGGGCATCGAAGTGCCCAACGATTCGGTCGAGATGGTGGGCTTGCGTGGGGTGTTGGAGAGCGAAGCGTTCGGCAAACTCAAGGCGAAAGCGCCGCTGGCTTTTGCGCTGGGCCGTGACGTGAGCGGCGCGGCGATCTCGGCTGATCTCGCTTCGATGCCGCACATCTTGATTGCCGGTACGACGGGTTCGGGCAAGAGCGTGTGCATCAATACCATGATCATGACGCTGATCATGAACAACACGCCCGAGGATCTGCGGCTGGTGATGATCGATCCGAAGATGGTGGAGTTGATCCGCTACAACGGGCTGCCGCACCTGTACGGCAAGGTCGAAACCGAACTCGATCGGATTGTCAGCGTGCTGCGCTGGGTGACGCGCGAGATGGATACGCGCTACAAGAAATTTTCCGAGCTAGGCGTGCGCCACGTCAACGAATATAACGAACGGATGATCGAGAAGGGCGAAGACAAGCTGCCCTTCATGGCCGTGTTCATCGACGAACTCTCCGACCTGATGATGAGTGCGCCGGTCGAGATCGAGAAGACCTTGTGCCGCATCGCGCAGATGGCGCGCGCCACCGGCATTCATCTGGTCGTCGCCACGCAGCGCCCATCCACCGACGTGGTCACCGGCTTGATCAAAGCCAACTTCCCGGCGCGCATCGCCTTTGCCGTGGCGTCGGGCGTGGACAGCCGCGTGATTCTCGATGGAGTGGGCGCGGAGACACTGCTGGGCAAAGGCGATATGTTGTTCCTATCGCCAACAGCCAACGGTCCACAGCGCGTGCAGGGCTGCTACGTGGGGGAGCGAGAGATCGATCGGGTGGTTGATTTCTGGCACCAGCTGTACGCCGACGAAGCGCACGAAGCCGCGCCGTGGGAAGCGAGCCGCGTGCAGCAGTTGGGCGAAATCGCGCAGGCCAGCCCGGCCACGGCGATGTTTGAAGACAACGACGAAGTGCTGCTGGCGAGAGCGATCGAAGTGGTGAAGAAACAGCGGCATGCGAGCGCGTCGCTGCTGCAGCGCAAGATGAATCTCGGTTTCCCCAAAGCGGCCAGCTTGCTCGATCAGATGGAGCAGATGGGTGTGGTCGGCCCGGCGGAACAGGCGGGACGCACGCGCAAGGTGCTGATTGGGCCAGGGGATGAAGTGGAAGAATGGATGTGAATGTGATGAGTGATGAGTGATGAGTGAAGGGCGCTCTGAATTGACCGCAGGTTCAGGGCGCTCTTTTATTTTGGTCCGTTAATGGGCTTTGGCAATCTGGACTCGAGGCTTCAACCCCTGAATGCTATCGAGCCCATCGTGTCCGGCGCATTGCGGCAGATACGATGGGGCTCGAGTCTGAAGCGTGACCAACTGGGGAAATACGCCAAGATTACTTCGTCTGCAACCTCTCAATCAGCGCGACAGGATCGAGAATGGAGCCAAAGGGGATCGTCTCACCTTGATGCTTCAACTGAATGGTCCGCCCGGTCTTCAGAGCAAGTGACCAGAATTCGTCCGGTGTTATCGAAGGTTTGACTTGGGCAGCCAGCGCATACATCCCAGCGATGTAGGGGATGGACCAACTCCAGCCACCTTCGCGATAGAAAGTATAGGCATGCGGACCACTTGGGCTGGCTGTTGTGCGCGAATCCATGGGCACGAGCAAATGATCATTCCCTAACATCATAGTATTTGTATAGAAGTGATCAGCCCAGAATAGGCCCGGTTCATAAGAATCGAACTTATCTGGATCAGCCAGTGGCGCGCGCCCCAATGCCTGAAACTTGAAGCCGAACGTTTCTTCAAGACTACTAGAAACTACCAGGATTCCGGCAGCTTTAGCGTCTTTTACTGCTGCCATGACTTCATCATAACCCTTTTGTTCTGGACTCCAGCCGACGGATATGGAAATTACCCGAATTTTATGCTCCTCCGGCAATTGACGGTTAACGTCCAATATGCGGTGAATACCTTGGGCGATATAATGAAAGTTGTAAGTGAAGCCATCGGGGGTGCTTGTATCAAAATCACCGGCATAGCAAGCGATGTAGTACAAATCTGCTTCTGGAGCTACACCGACCGTTTTACCCACGGCAAGGGAGGCCACGGCTGGTCCATGCATTTCAGTCATCGCATTGGGGGCAATATTGATTTCTTCGTAGAGTTGCATCCGATCGGCATATTCTTGATGCTCCACGATCAATGGTTGATCGATGATGGCAAGGCCCACGCCTTGGCCCGTAATTCCTTTGGCGTGCAGGGAGCGAATACCTAAGCCGGGGTTCTTGCCCAACTCTTTTGCCTGTGCTTCGTCTGGGGGCAGAATGTCGGTTGAAGGCGACGGTGTGTCGTCCCCTCCCCAAGACGCGGGATGCCGATCGATCTTGGGGAATTTAATCGGCACAGAAGCCAGGGGCGGCGTTGCTGCTCCCGTCGAGCATTCAAGGCTGTAGGTGGCTTGCTGTGCTTCAGCAGGTGAGCGGGGAACCCCTTCGCCGACGAGCACGTAGAGCCAACCTTCGTACTGCACAGTATAGGTGACGCTGCTGCTCAAATCGCCTGCGGCGCGATTAACATCGTCGCTGCCATTTATCCCGTTACGATCGCCGTCGTAAAGAATGAGATTGGTGTCGGTGCCGGGTGACAGATCGAGGGTGTGGCAAGTGACAAGCATACCCGGCTTCACGCGGACTTTGAAGTAATCATTGTCCCAGCTGCCAGCAGTAGGCGTGAGCATGGCAAAGTTAAGCCGATCGTACTTCACATTCAAGTCGATGGAAGTGGCCTGATCGAAATCATCATTTGGCTCGAAGCGATCTGCGCTCGATGGTACCGGGTCCGATGGCGCTGGAGTTGTTACCGCAGCAGAGGGCGTCACACATTCGAGGCTATAGGTTGCTTGCTGTGCTTCAGCAGGTGAGCGGGGAACCCCTTCGCCGACGAGCACGTAGAGCCAACCGTCATATGTCACAGTATAAGTAACGCTACTGCTTTTATCGCTCGTGGTCGGGTTGGCGTTGTCGTTGCCTTCAAGGCCATTCCGACTTTCGTCGTAGAGGATCAGATTGGTATCGGTTCCCGCAGAAAGATCTGATGTGCGGCAGGTGATAGACATCCCCGGCTTCACGCGGACTTTGAAGTAGTCCGAATCCCAGCCGTCGGCGTTTGGAGTAAGCATGGCAAAGTTGAGATGATCGTATTTCACGTTCATATCGATCAGTGTGGCTTGATCGAAATTGTCGTTCGGCTCGAAGCGATCTGCCCCCGTAGGTAAAAGCGGTGACGATAGTGGTGTTGCCGTGGGTAGCCTGGTAGGAGTGGGTGATGGAAGTACAGTTGACGTGATCGTCGCTGCAAGCTGTGCGCCTGCCCAGGATTGATTGGGGGTTCGAGTTGAAGACACGACAATGAGGGCGAACGCTGCCACAACAATTGTACCGATAATGGCCATGGTCTGTTTCCGCATGAAAGACCTCCGTTTGTGTTGAAGAATGGCGCGCACTGTTTCATCTGAAGCGGCCGGGTGGGCATAACGCCGTGAGTGTAGCGCATGAGTCAACCGCGGCTGAAGTGCAGTCAGTTGATCGGTATAGGCGCGGCACTGATCGCACGCCGCCAGATGCGCGACCAGATCGGCTTGCTGATCGGCGCTGAGCTGCTGGGCCGCCTCGTGCAGAAATTGAATCGCTTGTTCGTGCGTCAGTATATTCATAGGCGATCCACCTGTCCGTCGAGCGCGACACGCAACTGATCGTGAGCTCGGCGCAAGCGGGTATGTACGGTGCGTTCGCTGACGTGCAACACCTGAGCGATTTCGGCAATGGGCAGCTCGTGCTCGTAACGCAGGATGATGGGTAACTGGAATTTTTCATCCAGCGCCCGCACGGTCCGGCGCACGGCCTCGTCAGATTCACGCGAGACGACAGTGACTTCAGGATGTTCCATATCAGGTCGGGTCACTTGAAAGATAGATTGCATGACGTGCTGCAACCGTTCTTTAGCGCGGCGCTTGCGCAATCGTCCCCGGCACACGTTCACTGTGATGGCATACAGCCACGTCTTAAAGGCCGCATCACCGCGATACGAACGCAGCGCACCCAGCACCGAGACAAACGTGTCCTGCGCGGCCTCGTCGGCTTCGGCGGCGTCATCCAGAATGGAG
>Ga0182021_10006221_pt1 | contig 14174 bp, 10 predicted proteins | sample 612E3MmetaG_FD_120493 | JGI IMG/M metagenome (GOLD analysis project Ga0182021, IMG submission 120493) | Permafrost microbial communities from Stordalen Mire, Sweden - 612E3M metaG (Illumina Assembly) | ecosystem: Environmental > Terrestrial > Soil > Wetlands > Permafrost | place: Sweden... | reverse complement strand
TACGATCCCGACATCTTCGATGGAAAAATCCCTACTTGTCGGCGATTACCTGTTCGTCAGCAAAATCAGTTTCGGTCCAAAAGTCCCGAACACACCGCTTTCCTTCCCGTTTGTACACCACACACTGCCGCTGACCGAATCCACAAAATCCTATCTTGAATGGATCAGCCTCCCCTATTACCGTTTCCCCGGATGGTCCAAAATCAAAAATATGGACGTCGTGGTATTTAATTATCCTGACGGAGACACACTTTCATCCAAACTCCAGAGCAACATCAGTTATTACCAGCTGGTAAGGCAGTTCGGACGGGATGAGGTCTGGAACAATAAACAGAATTTCGGGGACATCATCGCCCGGCCTGTCGATAAACGTGAGAACTTTATAAAACGTTGTATCGGCATTCCCGGAGATACAATCCTGATCACAGCGAGGAAAGTCTTTATCAACGGGAAAGAAGAAAAGAACCCGGGAAAAAGGCAGTTCAGGTATATTGTACGGACAGACGGGAGCCCCATCAACAGCAGAAATCTCGAAAACCTCAATATTACTGAGAATTTTGCCACTGACAATAACGGGAACTATGAACTTACGCTTTCTGATGATGCCCTGGAAGGGATAAGAAATTTCAGTAATGTTAAATCAATAGAACCTCTTATCATGCAAAGTGGTGTCTGGGACCCAAATATCTTTCCGTTCGATTCAAACTACCGCTGGAATGTCGATAATTTCGGTCCTGTCCGGATCCCTAAGAAAGGCGTTACAATCAAACTCAATATGGGAAACATCAGCTTTTATAAAAGGATTATCGGGGTTTTCGAAAACAACGACCTGAAAATCTCAGGCGGAAAAATATTTATCAACGGGAAAGAATCAGATACCTACACATTCAAAATGAATTACTACTGGATGATGGGAGACAACCGCCATAATTCAGCCGACTCAAGGTTCTGGGGTTTCGTCCCCGAAGACCATATTGTGGGAAAAGCCTCCTTTGTATGGCTTTCACTGGATCCGAACAAATCACTCTTCGATGGCAAGATACGCTGGAACAAGCTCTTAAGGGTTATAAAATAAATTGATTCTGCCATTTTGTATTGGTTTATGCGCATAAAAAGCATTCATATTCTTCTTCTGTACGCACTCTTCCTTATACATCCGGGAAAAATCTCTGCAATCCAGCCGTTCGAAGGCATCATCACCTATAAGATCACTTATCCCGGGACCAAGCTGACGGAAAGCCAGATAGCTTTATTCCCGAAATCGCTTACAGTCATGATTAAGGGTGTAAAGTCGAGGACTGATATACTGACCGGAGGGGGCAGCAGGGTTGAAATTACCAATCACCAGGAAAAAACCAAGATAAAATTACTGGACCTGATGGGCCAGAAATATGCCATCCTGAATACTGCTGATGATATTGCCAAAGAATTGGCAAAGGAACCATCAGCTGCAGTAACTCTTAGGATCGAAACAAAAACCATTGCTGGCTATCTTTGTAAAAAGGCCCTTGTCTCCGGGAAGGACAATACCGGAAAGTTTACTTTTGAAGTTTATTATACCCCGGAACTGGGGGGAAAGCAGGCCAACTTCGATAAAGCCCTTTATAAGGACATTGACGGGGTTTTACTCGAGTTTTCGATCAAAACACCGGAAATGACAATGCGATTTACTGCCACTTCTGTCGAAAAAAAAGCTGTCCCCTTAACAGAATTCGAAATCCCTGCTGATTATTCGATCATTTCAAAAGATGAATTAAAAAATAAAATAGGCGGTAAGGAATAAACACATGGCCAAGAATTACAATCCGTTAAAGTCCAATGTTTTCAAAGAAGAAGTAAATCCTGAAACGGAGACGCCATCATTTCCCGCTGAAGAACCTGTAAAACAGAAGAAATCCAGAAAAGAAAAGCAGGTCAGGGGAAAGCCGCAAAAAAAGGAAAAACCTCCTAAAAAGAGAAGGGAACCAACCGAAAGGGAAAAAGAGAAAATGGAACGGAGACTCAGGGTCTGGGGGTTGTTTTTCGCTCTCCTTGCTCTTTATCTCCTGCTGGCCTTTACTTCTTACCTGCAGACCTGGAAAACTGATTACAGTTATACTGATACTGTATTCAGGCATTTATCTTTTGATACCTTCCGTTCCGGCGACGTTCATTGCGAGAACTGGATGGGAAAGACCGGGGCTCTCGTATCCTATATCTTCATTACCAACTGGTTCGGAATTGCATCTTTTCTCTTTGTACTCATTCTGATTGCATGGGGACTTAAATGGCTTCTCAGGCTGAATTTCCTTCCGCCATGGAAGACCATGGAATATTCTTTTTTTGGCATTATCTGGATCCCTGTTTTCCTGGGGCTGGTATTGCCTTCCGACAGGCTGGACACAGGGGTTTTATTTACCGGCGTATACGGATTCCAGATGAACCTCTGGCTGCTGGACTTCCTGGGTTCTTCAGGATTGGCGATACTGCTTGCATTCACACTGTTCAGTTTTCTGATCCTTGCCTTTAATATTCCTTTCCGATGGATCAGGCACAATAAATCACAAGCCGTTCAGCAGGAAATACCATCACCTGTTCCGGCTGGTAATGAAACCATGGAACCTCCGGCCGGGCAGGAAGTTTTTGCATCCAACACATGGAAAGAAGAATCTGCAGAGCAGGTTCTGCCCGCAGATCCCGGTTTCCCTGAAAGGAATCAGGAAGAAGCTCTGAAAACATCAGGTGTTGAACTGCTGATTGAAAGACCGGAAGAAGAAAGCCAGGGTGACATTACAGGTCCAATCCCCAGGCAGGGCCTGGATACTTTATATGATCCGACGCTTGATCTGCCAAGCTATAAATTCCCGACGCTTGACCTGCTGAATGATTACGGAGGAGATACCGTGGCCGTCAAAAAAGAGGAGCTTGAAGCCAACAAAGACAGGATTGTCCAGACGCTTTCACATTATGATATAAAGATCCAGAGGATCAAGGCCACCATAGGCCCTGCCGTTACCCTTTATGAAATTGTACCTGAGGCCGGCATCAGGATATCCAGGATCAAAAACCTTGAGGACGATATCGCTCTCAGCCTTTCGGCGCTCGGGATCAGGATTATCGCTCCCATACCGGGAAAAGGTACGATCGGGATCGAGGTCCCCAACCAGAACCCTGAAATCGTTTCGATAAAATCCCTGCTTTCATCCGACAAGTTCAAGAGCACAACGTTCGAACTTCCTTTTGTTCTTGGTAAGACAGTGGCCAATGAGACCTTTATCGCCGACCTGGCAAAGATGCCCCATCTCCTGATGGCCGGGGCGACCGGACAGGGTAAATCGGTAGGGCTGAATACCATTATTACATCCCTCCTTTATAAAAAACATCCTTCCCAGATCAAATTCGTGATGATCGATCCCAAAAAAGTGGAATTAACATTATTTTCAAGGATCGAGAGGCATTTCCTTGCCAAACTTCCCGACAGCGAGGAAGCTATTATCACGGATACCAAGAAAGTGATACGTACCCTCAACTCCCTGAATATTGAGATGGACAGCCGCTATGATCTGCTGCGTGATGCCCAGGTCAGGAACATCAAGGAATACAACGAGAAGTTCTTTACCCGCAAACTGAACCCGAACGAGGGACACAGGTTCCTGCCATACATCATCATGGTGATCGATGAGTTTGCCGACCTGATCATGACTGCAGGCAGAGAGATCGAGACTCCCCTGACACGGCTCGCCCAGCTTGCCCGGGCAACAGGTATTCACCTGATCATTGCCACACAAAGACCATCGGTCAACATTATTACCGGTACGATAAAAGCAAACTTCCCGGCGCGTATCGCTTTCAGGGTCATTTCAAAGATCGATTCCAGGACCATTCTCGATTCATCCGGTGCAGATCAGCTGATCGGCCGCGGAGATATGCTGCTGTCGACAGGCAGCGACCTGATCAGGCTGCAATGTGCTTTTGTGGATACACCTGAAATAGAGAGACTGACCGAGTATATCGGGTCACAGAGAGGATACCCCGATGCATTTCCTTTACCTGAGTATTATGATGAAGAAAACGGATCTGGTAAAGACTTTAACCCGAACGAGAGGGATGAATTTTTTGCCGATGCAGCCAGGCTGGTCGTGCAACACCAGCATGGATCGACATCCCTGCTGCAAAGGAAACTGAAGCTTGGTTATAACCGGGCAGGACGAATCATAGACCAGCTAGAAGCCGCCGGTATTGTAGGCTCGTTTGAAGGAAGCAAAGCCCGGGAAGTAAAATTCAAGGATATGAATTCCCTTGAGACCTATCTTCAGGGGATGAATGAAGATCAATAATTGTTCCTGAAAAATCTAAAAAACAGATATGAGAAAGATCATCATTTTATTTTTATTGACTGCTGTTATCGGCGGATATGGCCAGAAAGACCAGAAAGCATCAGACTTCCTGGACCAGGTTTCGGCTAAAACCAAGGGATACAAATCGATCAAGGTGGATTTTTCGTACAGGATGGAAAATACCAAAGCCAAAATCAACGAGGAAAAACAGGGTACCCTGCTCCTGAGCGGGGATAAATACAAAATGCAGGTAAGCGGCCAGACGGTTATCTGCGACGGCAAGACCATCTGGACTTTCATGCCGGAGACCAATGAGGTCCAGATCAATTCCCTTGAAACCAAGGATGAGGCCCTTACACCATCCAAACTCCTCAGTAATTATAATTCCAATTATAAATCGAAGATCATTAACGATAAAAATAATAATGATCCGAATATCACGACCGTGGAATTGGTGCCGAATACCGCCAAGAATTACACCCGTGCTGTTCTTGGCGTGGACAAGAATAAGCTGCAGGTGAAATATTTTATGCTGTACGACAAGAACGGGAATATATTTACTTATACAATCACCCGTTTCCAGACCGACCTGCCTGTTAACGTCACGGACTTCTCTTTTGATCCTAAAAAAATCCCCGGAATCGAAGTCATAGATATGCGCTGATATGATTTTAGACCTGACGACTGATAATCGGAAATTAGCACTGCTGGCGAATTCTATCAGGCAATCTGTTGTCAGGAGCCTGGCCGAGGCCGGGTCAGGTCATCTCGGAGGGTCCATGAGTTCGGCTGACATCCTGACCTGCCTGTATTTTTCAATCCTGCATCATGACCCATCAAATCCCTCATGGCAGGGGCGGGACCGGTTTATCCTTTCCATAGGACATATTGCACCGGTTTTGTATGCAACCCTGGCAGAAGCAGGTTATTTTCAAAAAGAAGAGCTTCTTACATTACGCAAGATGGGAAGCCGTTTACAGGGTCATCCAGGGCGAGACCATAAGCTGCCCGGCCTGGAGCTCTCGGCCGGCTCCCTTGGCCAGGGCCTTTCCGTAGCCGTCGGAATGGCAATCGCAGCAGGGATGGACAATTCACAGCACAGGGTCTATTGTCTGAACGGGGACGGGGAATTGCAGGAAGGCTCGATCTGGGAAGCTGCAATGGCAGCTTCCAATTTTAAACTGGACAATCTTACTGCTGTCGTTGACAGGAATGGATTACAGATTGACGGCCCAACTGAAAAGGTGATGGCACTTGAACCACTTGAAAGAAAATGGGAGGCATTTGGCTGGAATGTCGTGGAATGCAATGGCCATGATTTTACCAGTCTGATGAACGCCTTTAACCAGGCCGGAGCAGCATCGGGACGCCCATCTGTTATCATTGCAAAAACAGTCATGGGTAAAGGGATACCTAGCATCGAAGGAGATTACCACTGGCATGGAAAGGCCCCGGATAAGGAGCAGGCAGAAGAGTTTATTAAAGAGATTACGGGTTTGTGAAATTCATTGAATATTCAAACACCGCCAAGAACAAGTTAACAATTGGTTAAATGCCGGGCAGGTTTTTAAACAAGGGAAATAAGTCAACCAAAACCGGCTTTGGTGAAGGATTGCTGGAAGCCGGCAGGGTCAATGAAAACATTGTGGTCATTGGAGCTGATATCACGGCATCAGTGGGTGCCGGTCCTTTCGCCGGGACGTTCCCTCACCGCTTCCTCTCCCTGGGAATAGCCGAACAGAATTGTGCAGGGGTTTCTGCCGGACTCGCATTAAGCGGGAAAATCCCTGTTTTTGCAACTTACGGGGTGTTTTCGGCTTTACGGACAACCGACCAGATCAGGGTTTCGCTTTGCTATAATAATTTACATGTTATCATCGGCGGTGCCCATGCAGGTGTTTCCGTTGGCCCCGATGGCGCGACCCATCAGGCACTGGAAGATATCGCCGTAATGAGGGTTATGCCGAATATGACGGTTTTATCACCCTGCGATGCCAGCCAGACCCGCCTTGCTGTTAAAGCTGCGATAGAAGAATGCCTGGGTCCTGTCTATATCAGGTTTGGCCGGGAAGCAATGCCGGATTTCACCCGGGAAGAAATGGGATTTGAGATCGGAAGAGCACAGCTGCTGTGTCCGGGGAACGATCTTGCCATCATTGCCACCGGGCATATGGTTTGGGAAGCTCTTCTTGCCGCTGAGGAACTGGAAAGGGAAGGTATCCATGCCAGGGTTCTCAACATACATACGATTAAACCGCTGGATGTTACCTCTATAGTAAACACGGCCATGGAGACAGGTGCATTGGTGACTGCCGAAGAGCACCAGATCATTGGCGGACTGGGGTCCGCTGTATCAGAGGCCATCAGCAGCCACTTCCCGGTTCCAATAGAATTTGTCGGAATGAATGACAGGTTCGGGGAATCCGGGCCACCGCATCAGCTTATGGATAAGTTTGGGCTAACGGCCAGCCGGATCATCAGGAGCTGCCATTCTGCGCTTGGAAGAAAAGTATTAAAGAAATGAATGGTCAGGCTGCCGACCGGTTCACGAATTGATCATCAGCATGCAATATCGCCCGGGTACTCAATATGCTCCAGGAAAAGCCCTCCGGCCGGTACCGATTCACCTGCATCAGACCGGTTTTTTGCCTCGATAACCAGTTTAAGATCCCTCAGGCTCATTTTTCCAGCCCCAAGATCAAGCAAAGTCCCTACAATAGCTCTTACCATATTCCTGAGAAAGCGGTCAGCTGAGATGGTAAAGACCAGCAGATCACCGTCATTTTCCCATCCGGCCTCATTGATGTGGCATATCCTGGTCTTCGAATCGGAATCCACTTTGGTAAAAGAGGTGAAATCAGAAAACTGCATAATAAGGTCCGCCCCTTTGTTCATCTGATCGATATCAATCGGGCCATATATATAATGAGAATAATTTCTCAGGAAAGGGTTCTTAACCCTGGTAATAAAATACTTGTATGTACGTCTCACAGCGCTGAACCTTGCGTGTGCATTCTGTCTCACCGGGAAGATTGCCTGGATGGCAACATCATCGCCAAGATAGCTATTAAGTTTGAAAGCCAGCTTATCCCTTTGGGTTTTATTCAGTTCCTGCGACAGATCCATATGTGCAAAATATTCATGGGCATGGACACCGGTATCCGTGCGGCCACAGCCGGTGAGCATGACTTCCTCCCTTACTATCATTGAAATTGCATCAGCCAGGATTTTCTGGACGCTTACGGCATTCCTTTGTGCCTGCCATCCATGGAAACCGGTACCGTCGAATGAAAGCCTGATAAAATATCTCATTGTATTGGATTTTCAGCAGATCCTGGGTAGGAGATCGCCGGTCAGGTGGTCCAGAATCCTTCTCCCGCCTGAGTTTGTTTCAAGAATGACCCTTTTCAGATCAGGAGATACTGTTCCAATGATCCCGGCATCCCTGCCTTCCGGATGTTCTTTTAAAACTCCGAGCACAGCCTCGGCAAAGTCACAGGGTACAACAATCACAACTTTCCCTTCATTGGCAATGTACAAAGGATCGAGTCCCAGCGTTTCCGTGATCCCTTTTACTTCCTGTTTCAATGGAATAGCAGTTTCGTCAACCAGGATTCCATACCCCGTTTTCTCCGAAAGTTCATTCAGGACAGTGGCCAGTCCTCCCCTGGTTGCATCACGCATGAATGCGATTTGAGGATATTGCTTCAGGACTCCGCTGATCATGGGATAAAGGTTGACGCAGTCGGAGTTAATGGCTGATCTGAAGCTGAACCTCTCCCTTGCCAGAAGGACGGCAATTCCATGATCGCCAATGGTTCCATTGATGATGATCCGGTCACCCGGCTTGACCTTTCCGGCGGTATGTATTTGCCTGAACTGTTCATCAACCTTCCCGATACCTGTGGTTGTAATAAATAATTTATCGCATTTGCCCCTGTTCACCACCTTTGTATCCCCGGTCACAATGTATACACCCGATTCAGATGCCTGCGTGGCCATGGAAATGACTATCTGTTCAAGGATATCCAGGGGCAGGCCTTCCTCAAGGATAAATGCTGCCGACATGAACAGAGGCCTGGCACCTGCGACAGCCAGGTCGTTCAGGGTACCACAGACCGCCAGCTTGCCAATATCCCCGCCTGGAAAAAACAAGGGATCCACGACGAAACTGTCAGTGGTCATGGCCAATTCACTGCTGTCGATCCCAAACACTGCAGAATCGCTGTTCTCACGCAGGAACGGGTTGTCAAAATGCGACATGAATAGTTCAGAGATCAGCTTTGCCATCACTGATCCGCCGTTTCCGTGTGCCATCCTGATTTCACCTTTCATTTCTTTTCCTCCATGCCGAACCTATAACCAGCTGGCCTAAGGCAATTCCACCATCATTCGGCGGAACTTTTTCGTGGATAAATACTTCCAGGCCTGATCTTCCGAAGCGGCCGGCCAGCTTTTCCAGGATGACTTTATTCTGGAACATCCCGCCGCTCAGGATAATTTTTTTCAGGCCTCTCTCTTCACTTATTCTGCCAGCCACTTCAAAGATAGCAGAGATTACCGTATTATGGAACCTGGCAGAAATGTATCCCGGACCTTTACCCTTTGAAAGGTCTTCCATGATCATTTTGAATACATTCCTGAAATCCACCGTGGTTCCTGCCATAAACTGATATTCATCCTGCACCGAAAGGTCAGCGGCAGCTTCAAGTTTCATGGGCGCCTCACCTTCGTAACCCTGCTGCAGGCATATTCCAAGCAATGCCGATACAGCATCAAAATACCTGCCTGCACCACAGGATAACGGGCAATTGAATTTATAGTCCAGCATTTCCTGCACAAGCCTTGTCTTTTCCTCTCCAATAGCCCTTAAGCCCGGGACACTTTCAAAATCAGCTTGTTTCCCGTATGAATAATGCAAAGCGGCAATGGCCGTTCTCCAGGGTTCCTTTATGGCCAGGTCACCTCCCGGCAACGGCAGGTAATCAAAATGACAGATCCGTTCAAAGGAATTAAGATCGCCTGCAAGAAATTCACTTCCCCAGATATGTCCGTCGGTCCCAAATCCCGTCCCATCCATGGCGATCCCGATGACCGGCCCATCAAGGCCATGTTCGGCCATGCAGGAGGCTATATGGGCATGGTGATGCTGAACTGCAAGGATATCTACCGCAGGATTATCGTTTTTAAAATCCAATGCATACTTTGTAGATAAATACTCCGGGTGAAGGTCATGTACGATGAGGTATGGGCTGACCCTGAATAAGTTGGTGAACCTGTTCATGCTTTCCGTAAAAAATTCCAGAGTCGGCTGGTTCTTAAGGTCTCCGATATGCTGGCTCAGGATTGCAGAATTGCCTTTGCCAATGCCAAAACAATTCACCAGTTCCGCGCCACATGCCACAATACCTTCAACAGGACGGTTTAAAAGGATGGATTCAGGGACAAAACCCCTTGACCTCCGGAGTACACGTGGTTTATCAAGTAAAACCCTGGTCACAGAGTCATCCAGGCGGTTATATATTTCCCTTTCATGGTCGATAACGGCATCTGCAATGCCGTTAAAAAATGATTCTGCTGCAATGTTGGACGTTATGATGGGTTCATCGGAAATGTTCCCGCTTGTCAGAACAATGGCATCGGTTTCAAGTTTACTGAATAATAAATAATGGACAGGCATGTAGGGCAGCATTGCACCGATTGTTCCCAGTCCCCCGTTCAGTTCATTTGCCAGTGATTTCACAGCTTCCTGAATATGTTTCTGTTTCAGCAATACAATAGGCCTGCTCCAGGAATTCAGGAGATCTTCTTCCGTTTTATTGATTTCCGCATGAAGCTTCAGGGACAGGATGTCCCTGAACATAACGGCAAATGGCTTGGATTCCCTTTGCTTGCGGTAACGCAATTCAGAAACAGCGGCTGAGTTGAATGCATCGCAGGCCAGGTGGAATCCCCCTATTCCTTTGACAGCAATGATATTGCCCCGGGTGATGAATTCCGATATTGCATCAGTGATTGTATCCATGTCGTCAGAGACCATGTTCCCATTGACACGGAGCCGGTATTTCGGTCCGCATACATTACAAGCAACAGGTTGTGCATGAAAACGCCTGTCAAGTATGTTCTCATATTCCGCTTTACATCCGTTACACATAGTGAACTCCTGCATGGTAGTATTGGCACGGTCGTATGGCAGCGCTTTGATAATGGAAAACCTCGGGCCACAGTGAGCGCAATTCACGAGGCCGTATAGCCTCCTCCTTTCCTGCCGCTCAATATCCCGGAGGCAGTCATTACAGACAGGTATATCCGGACAGATTTCCGTTACTTCATCTGAGGTGTCCCGGCTTGGCAGGATTTTGAAACCCGGAAATCCACGGACAGGAATTTCTTCTGTAATTATTTCATCCACCCTTGCTGCAGCGGGGATCTCTGAACGAAAAGCCGTTAAAAAGGAATTTAATGATGCTTCAGGCCCTTCCACTTCAATTGTCACTCCCCGGTTGGTATTCAGGACCCAGCCTTTAAGCCCGTATTTATGGGCAATCCGGTATATGAAGGGGCGGAAACCCACTCCCTGTATCCGGCCAAATGCAACAATATGAAAAGCCTTATTCATGCCGAATTATTAGCTTCTGAGAACCAGACGAATATAAATACAATCAGCGGCTAAAATTATGACAATTATACATATTATACCATTTTTTTGCACTATATTTGTTATCTGATAAACAATATAATGAGCCTTAAAAAGGGGAAAGAAACCCAATGTGAACTATGTTATGAGGCTTATAATAAATTTTTTGTTTCGCTCGATAGGGCCGACCTGCACTACCTGAATGTTGAAAGGGAGACAAAAATCTACCGGAAAGCCCAGCATATCTTCGAGGAAGGCCATACCCCGCACGGAATATTCTGTATCAAGGAAGGCCAGGTCAAGTTATATAAAAATGGGTTTGACGGGAGGGAACATATAACCAGGATAGCATTCCCGGGGGAATTTATCGGTATGAGAGCCCTGCTTACCGGTCGTGATTATTCGGTAAATGCCACTGCAATGGAAGACACCATGGCCTGTTTTATCACGAAATCCGATTTTTTCCAGTTAATGATAAAGTATCCTGATTTTTCCAGGAGGCTCATGGTGGCCCTGACCACGCTGCTTGAGGAAGCTGAGTCAAGGCTTATTGCCCTGGCCCACCGGCCGCTAAGGGAACGGCTTGCCGACTCACTGCTGTATCTGCATAAATCATTCCATCATACTTCTCCGTCCTACCCTATCCCTTACCTGAACCTCACCCGCACCGACCTTGCAAATATCATCGGAACAACACCTGAAACCGTGATCAGGATGCTGTCTGCATTAAAGGAGGAAAAAATAATCAACATCAAAGGCCGGAAGATCTTCATCCTTGATAAACCAAGGCTTGAATTTATTGCCAATCCCAAGTACTGAGAATAAATTGTAAGGCCCATCGGAAAATATGATATTCATCATTTTTTTCATGATAATCTTTTAGTTCATTTGTTAACAAATTCACAAATAAATGAGCAAGTCAGAAGCCACCGGTATTTTTTTTTACAATCCTGCCGGTTTGTTCCCGGACCCCGTCAATTACCAGGAGCTTATCGTGTATTCCTTAAGTTTTCCTGCGGTTGTAAAAACATGGACATACCATGAATTTGTCTGGAATGAAAGATCCATTCTCAGGAAGATAGAAGAGCATAATCTTGAGCGTATTATTATAGCAGGTTTGCTCCCGGGAACGGTCAAGGCATTATTTTCAAAAACAATGGCTTTGGCGGGGAAAGATCCGGGGAAAGTATACCTGGCAAGCTTTAATGATTATTTTACCGGATCATCGATTGACACCGATCGTTATAAAGCAGTCTTAGCCTGTATCATCAATGGGGTCCCGTATGAATTTGCAGGAATTCCCGATGACCTTCCCGCCAACCCGGCTACTCTGGTGATCGGGGGCGGAATTGCCGGCATCCAGGCAGCACTTGAGATCGCATACAGCAACAACCTTGTTTACCTTGTCGAGAAAAGCGGTACAATAGGCGGCAAAATGGCCACTTTTGATAAAACATTCCCGACGCTTGACTGTGCTGCCTGTATACTTACTCCAAAAATGGTGGAAGTCAACCAGCATCCCTATATTAAATTAATGAGCTATTCCGAAGTCAGGGAAGTGAGCGGCGTGCCCGGCAACTTTTCAGTAAAGGTGCTGAAAAAAGCCAGGAAAGTTAATATCCAGACCTGTATAGGCTGCGGGACATGCGCTGAGAAATGTCCTGCCCAGGCTCCCAGCGAGTTTGATGCAGGCACAACACTCAGAAAGGCAATTTATATTCCATTTCCGCAGGCTGTACCCAATAAATATTTGGTGGATGCTGAAAGCTGCATTTACCTGAAAAACGGAAAATGCAAGGCCTGTATAAAAGCCTGCCCTGTTCCGGATTGCATCAATCTGGATGAGCAGGACTCGGAAGTCACGATCGAGGTCGGGAATATAATAGTGGCAACAGGGTTCAAGCCATTTGATGCAAAGCGCATGAGCCAGTTCGGGTATGGCAAGTTTCCGAATGTGCTGACTTCTCTGGAATTCGAGAGGCTTTTAAATGCATCGGGCCCGACGGGAGGCAATATTCATTTACGCAGCCAGGACAAAAAAGGGAACTGGATATTCAATCAGTCTTCAGACCAACCGGAGAAAATCGCAATAATACATTGTGTCGGCAGCAGGGATAAAAACTATAATAAATATTGCTCAAGGGTCTGCTGCATGTATTCCCTCAAGTTCTCGCATCTGATTGTAGACAAGTTACCGAAAGCCGAGATATTTGAGTATTTTATCGATATGCGCTCGTTTGGCAAGGGGTACGAGGAATTCTATGAAAGAATTAAAGGAGAAGATGTTTCAATTATCAGGGGGAAAACGGCGAAAGTCGAAGAAGCCGGGAATAAACTGTTTATACGCGGAGAGGATATACTGAAGGGTGAGATTCTGGAGAATGTTGTGGATATGGTGGTCTTATCGGTGGGGCTGGAGGCAGGGGAAGATGCAAGGAACATCAGCAGGCTATTAAATATCCCCATCAACCAGGACGGGTGGTTCGAAGAAGCTCATTATAACCTCGATCCCACCGGGACATGCCGTGGCGGGATATTCCTGGCCGGAACCTGCCAGGGCCCCAAGGACATCCCTGATACCGTTGCCCAGGGATCTGCAGCTGCAGCGAGAGTCATACAGAGTATTCTGAGAGGTAATGTCAGAGGCGATGTTGCATCCGTTTCCCTGCATAAAGTAGAAGAAAAAATCAAGGAATTATCAACAGTACCAATATAAACAACACAGCCGTCATGAGCGTACGTGTTCAACCGGAACTAAGGAACCAACTGATGCAATTCGGCATCGGTGACTGGAATGCCTGTTATCATTGCGGGACATGCACCGCAATGTGCCCTCTCTCGGAAGAGGGATTCCTATTCCCACGGAAAAAGATCCGCCTGATGCAGATGGGATTGAAAGATGAACTGGAAGCCAGCGTTGAGCCATGGCTTTGCTATTACTGCGGGGATTGTTCCACCTCCTGCCCCAGGGACGCCAATCCCGGGGAACTGATGATGTCGTTGCGAAGGTACCTGACGTCGATTTATGACTGGACCGGCCTTTCCAGGAAATTTTACACCTCAGAGGTCTGGGAACTTGGCTTTATACTTGTATTTGCGGCATTAGTGGTGCTATCGTTCCTGGTCATCCTGCCTTCCTTCGGCGTTAACTTCACAAGGGAACTTACAGCTGAAGGCGGAGTCAGAATCAATTCCTTTGCTCCAATCCATATAGTTGAAAC
>Ga0182021_10006220_pt1 | contig 14176 bp, 14 predicted proteins | sample 612E3MmetaG_FD_120493 | JGI IMG/M metagenome (GOLD analysis project Ga0182021, IMG submission 120493) | Permafrost microbial communities from Stordalen Mire, Sweden - 612E3M metaG (Illumina Assembly) | ecosystem: Environmental > Terrestrial > Soil > Wetlands > Permafrost | place: Sweden... | reverse complement strand
CGGCCAAGGTCGCGGATCGGCGCACGCACGGTGGTCAGAGCCGGAGACAGGTACCGGGCGGCCAGGACGTCATCCCAGCCCACGACCGCCAGGTCGTCTGGCAGGCGAGCACCGTTGTCCTGTAGTCGCTTGATGATGGCCAGGGCGAGATCGTCGTTGGCGCACACGAGACCGTCGACTTTGACGCGTCGTCGCAGGATCTCGTCAGCGACCTGAATTCCGGCGCCCTCGACCAGCGGCACCCGTAGCGGAGGCCGGCGCAGCGGAACGTCCGCCACGACGTGAGCCGTGCGGAATCCGTAATACCTCTCGGCTACGTCAAGGCAGCTGTCCGGATCGCCGACGAACACCAGGTGCGAGCGGCCGTGGCCCAGCAGATGAGAGGTGAGCAAAGCGGCATTCTCGAGGTTCTCAGCCCGCAGCGAGTCACAGCCTGCCACCTCTGGGCGCGCCAGCAGCACTACCGGCAACACCCCAGACAAACTGTGAGCCACCGAGTCAGGCACCGTGTTGGCCCCGATGACCAAGCCGTCCACGCGTTGAGCCAGGCTATGAAGCACCTCAGAGGCGTTGTGTCGACGCTGGGCCACAACAAGAGCAAGGCTCTGGCCCTGATTCGCAGCAGCAGCCTCAAGACCCATCACGAGTTCGGCGTAGTAGGAACCATGCAGGTCCTCAAGCACTACCCCGTAGGCATCGCGGCGTGTTATCGCGGGAGCCTTTGGCCGATCAGGTGGGGAGTAGGACAGCTCGCGGGCGGCGGCAATGACCTTCGCCCGGGTCGACTCAGAGGCCGGCGCACTACCGGTCAGGACCCGTGAGACAGTCGCCGTCGAGACTCCGGCCCTGGCCGCGACGGTGTGGATCGTCACCGCCGCGGCCTGGTCGTCGTCGGCCATATCTCGCCTTCCGGAACTGCGCACCCTCCAGAACAGCCAGCGCCGTCAAGAGTCCGATCCTGACAGGGCGCCGGTGGATCGACCATCCTGTTCACCCGCGAACCACAGATCAGTGCAATCGTGTCAGAATTATGCCGTGTTTGAATCAACCAAGCCCACCCTGACCACCGCCGCCGACGCTCTGGCGGGACGCAGCACGCCCCTGCCGGACATCCTTGAGCGCCATGAGGTGCTCGACACTTCGATGCTCGGCCCGTGGCCGGCCGGCACCCAGGTCATGTACGTGGCGATGGGTTGTTTCTGGGGTGCCGAACGCATCTTCTGGAAGCTGCCGGGCGTGGTGACCACAGCCGCTGGATACATGGGGGGCCACACCCCCAACGCGACATACGAGGAGGTCTGCAGCGGTCGCACCGGACACGCCGAGGCCGTACTCATCGCCTACGACCCATCAGCGACCTCACCGGAGCTTCTGCTGAAGGCATTCTGGGAGAACCACGACCCGACCCAGGGCTCGCGCCAGGGCAACGATCTGGGGACCCAGTACCGCAGCGCGATCTACTGGTCGACCCCCGGGCAGGAGGCAGCGGCACGGGCCACACGAGACGCCTTCCAGGACGTGTTGACAGCCAATGGTTTCGGGCAGATCACCACCGAGATGCGGTCCGCCCAGCAGGCCGGCCCCTTCTACTACGCCGAGGGCTACCACCAGCAATACCTGTTCAAGAACCCCGCTGGCTACTGCAACCACGGCCCGAACGGGATGACCTGCCCGGTTGGCCTGATACCTCAGGATCAAGTTCCCGCCCAGACAGATGTTCGCCCCCCTGACTGAGCAGCCGCCGTCGACCAGCGATGCCTTCTGGTTCGAGGCCCTGCGGCGTTTCCCCGATCTGGAGGCCGACAACCTTGTGGCCGTCGACGGCACCGACCGGCTGGTCCTTGCAGAGGCCGGCGCAGCCCTGAAGTCCGCGGCGCCGGGCCAGGTCGTCGTGATCGGAGACCGCTATGGGGCCATGACGCTCGGCGCCATAGCGCTGCACGGTGCGCGCGAGGTTCGGGTCCACCAGGACCTCATCACCGGCGAGCAAGCACTGGCGCTCAACGCCATTCGCGCAGCCAGGGCCATGGGAACAGAGCGCGCCATGGCAGCCGGGCTGGTTGACGGGTTCCGCCAGCTCCCACTGACCCGAGAGCTGTTCACCGAGGCCACCATCGTGATCGGCCAGCTTCCCAAGAGCCTGGATGGGCTTCGTGAGATCACCCAGCTCGCCGCCACCCATTGCGCCGCCGACGTGACGGTGCTGCTCGGTGGCCGCCTCAAGCACATGACCCCCGCAATGAACGAGGTGCTGGGCGACAGCTTCAGCCGCGTGCAGGCATCCCTGGCACACCAGAAGTCCCGCACCCTGATCGCCAGCGGGCCCCGGCCAGAGGTCCGCAGCGGGGGCGCCACCACATACCCGCTGCGAGAGCATCATCTCGACCTTGACATGTGGGTCTGTGCCCACGGCGCGGCCTTCGCGGGGACCAAGATCGACATCGGGACGCGGTTCTTGCTGGAGTTCCTCGACCGCATGGACCCGGCTGCCCGCAATGGGGTGGACCTCGGTTGCGGCACCGGCGTCATCGCCACCGCCCTGACCCGAGCCCGACCACAGCTGAGCGTGCTGGCAACAGACGAGTCGGCCGCGGCAGTGTCGTCGGCGTTGGCCACCATAGCGGCCAACGGACTCACCGAGCGCGTCCGGGTCCTGCGCGACGACGCGATGTCAACCCTGGCTGGTGCCAGCGTGGACCTGGTCGTGTGCAACCCGCCCTTCCACCTCGGCACCTCGGTGCACGCGGGAGCCAGCGCCAAGCTCTTTCAGGGCGCCGGTCGAGTGTTGAAACCCGGCGGCCAGCTGTGGACCGTGTTCAACTCTCACCTGCCCTACCGGCCCCAGCTGGCCCGCGCCGTCGGGCCGACCCGGGTCATCGGCCGCAACACAAAGTTCACGGTCACCGTGTCCACCAGGTCGGGCCAGCGCCACGAACAGCAGAGCTGGTCAGCTCCACTCTGATACGTCCGGCTCGCTGGCAGTGCCCAGCGACCTCAGCCGGCGAGGAAGCCCAACAGGTCAGCACGAGTCAACACACCAACAGGCTTGCCCCCGCTGATCACAAGGACCGCGTCCTGGGTCTCCAGGATGTGACGGGCCATCGAGACCGGCTCACCTTCACCAACCAGGGGCAGGCTCGGGCTCATATGCTTGCCGACCTGGTCTGCAAGATGGGCCGTGCCCGCAAAGAGCGCGGCGAGCAGGTCGCGCTCGCCCACGGAGCCGGCGACTTCGCCGAGCACGACCGGAGGCTCTGAGGTGACCACGGGCATCTGGGAGACGCCATACTCGCGCAGGATCTCGATGGCGTCGCGCACGGTCTCGCCCGGGTGGGTGTGTACCAGCGCGGGCAGGCTTCCGGACTTTCCCTTCAGCACCTCGCCAACAGTCCGCCCGCCGTCCTCGTGCATGAAGCCGTAGGACGACATCCAGGCGTCGTCGAAGATCTTCGACAAATAGCCGCGACCACCATCGGGCAACAACACCACGACGACAGCCTCCGCCGGCAGGTCACGGGCCGCGGTAAGGGCTGCCACCACAGCCATACCGCAGGAGCCGCCCACGAGCAGGCCCTCCTCGCGGGCCAGGCGCCTGGTCATCGCAAAGGACTCGGCGTCCGAGACCGCGATGACCTGGTCCACCACGGACGGGTCGTAGACCGGCGGCCACATGTCCTCCCCAACCCCCTCCACCAGGTAGGGACGGCCGGTGCCACCGGAGTAGACGGAGCCCTCCGGGTCGGCTCCGACGATCTGGACCCTGCCGCCGTCACGCTTCGCCGAGATCTCGCGCAGGTACCGGCCGGTGCCGGTAATCGTGCCGCCGGTGCCGATACCGGCAACGAAGTGCGTGATCTGGCCGCCGGTGTCAGCCCAGATCTCCGGGCCTGTGGACAGGTAATGGCTCTGGGGGTTCTCGGGGTTGGCGTACTGGTCGGGCTTCCACCCACCTTCGATCTCCTTGGCCAGTCGGTCGCTGACCGAATAGTAGGAGTCCGGGTGCTCCGGCGCGAGCGATGTCGGGCACACCACGACCTCGGCGCCGTAGGCCTTCAGGACGTTGCGCTTGTCCTCACTGACCTTGTCGGGACAGACGAAGACGCACTTGTAGCCACGACGCTGGGCGATCAGGGCAAGCCCGACCCCCGTGTTGCCCGAGGTGGGTTCCACGATGGTGCCACCTGCCTTGAGCTCACCGCAGGCCTCGGCAGCATCGATCATCCGAACGGCGATGCGGTCCTTGACCGAACCACCGGGGTTGACGTACTCCACCTTTGCCAGGACGGTACAGGCCACGATCTGCCCGCCGTCCGGGTCCTTGACCACACTATTCAGCTTGACCAGGGGTGTGTTCCCGACGAGGTCGGCGATATTCTCGGCATACTTCACTCGGTTATGATCTCAGACTCGAACAGGTCTCGAGAACAACCCTCCGTCCGCGGCGGGCCCGGGCACAAAGGCTTACGCCGCGCCGTTGGCTTGATGACAGAACAATATGAGCATGCGGGGATCTGATGATGACAAAGGCTGCAGGGCATGGGTAGGCCGCGGCGAGCACGCAAGATCGCGGCAGCGGCTGCCTACGGGGGCGGGATTGGGGCCGCCGGAATCGGCGCGCTCGGCCTGGTCGGCTACGGCGTGCTCAAGGTCGAGGCGCTGTTGGCCCGGCGTATCGTCGGCAAGCCCTTCGACGGCGCCCCGGACGACAACGGGCGGTACGGCTCCGGTCTGGGCTACCCGGTCCAGTTCCTCGTCCTTGGCGACAGCAGCGCCGCCGGGATGGGCACGCAGACGGCTCAACAGACCGTTGGTGCGATCATCGCCAACGGCGTCTCAGCGCTAAGCGGCCGCCCTGTCCAGCTGACCAACGTGGCGGTCAGCGGGGCGGAGTCCACAGGCCTGGACGTGCAGCTGGCCACGGCACTGGAAGAGGTCGACAACCCTGACGTGGCACTCATCCTGATCGGTGCCAATGATGTGACTCACCGTATCGACAAGGCCCTTGCCGTCCGTCACCTCGAACAGACCGTCCGTGCCCTCCGGGCCACCGACTGCGAGGTCATTGTCGGCACGTGTCCCGATCTGGGCACCATCGAGCCGGTAGCCCAGCCGTTGCGGCTGCTGGTGCGTCGCTGGAGCCGCGACCTGGCCGCAGCCCAGACGGTCGCGGTGGTCGAGGCCGGTGGTCGAACCGTGTCCCTGGGCGATCTGCTCGGCCCGCAGTTCGCCTCGTTCTCCCAGGAGCTGTTCAGCAACGACGGGTTCCACCCCTCGCCGGCCGGCTATGCACGGGTGGCCTCCGCGTTGTTGCCCAGCGTCTGCGACGCCCTGGGCCTCTGGTCGTACCCGGAACACATCCATCCGGACCTGCTTCGAGGCGAGGGAGTAGAGCCGGTCGCGGTGGCTGCCGGCCAAGCTGTGCGCGAAGCCGGCACCGAGGTGAGCGCGACAGCGGTCGGGGGCCAACCCCGCGGCCCCCGAGGCCGGTGGGCCATTCTCCTGCGCCGACACCGCCGCCCGGTCACAGACCGCAGCGAGCTGACAGAGATCAGCCAGGATCGCGACGCATCTGAGCGCACAGAGGCTGAGACTGGAGACGAAGCACACATCCCGGGAGCCGCCGCAGCGCAATAGCATGAACGACCTACCTGGCTACGTCGCCGTCGGCTGGGGCGCCGCCCACCGCGCCCAAGCGACCAGCTCACCTGAAATGTCACACAAAGGAAACGAGGAACCATGTCCGAAGCCGTCATCGTCTCGACCGCGCGTAGCCCCATAGGCCGGGCGTTCAAAGGCTCGCTGAAGGACGTCCGCGCCGACGATCTGGCAGTCACCGTGGTGGCCGCAGCGCTGGCCAAGATCCCTGATCTGGATCCCCGCCTGGTTCAGGACCTCTACCTGGGCTGCGCGGAGCCGTCAGGTGAGCAGGGCGCCAACCTGGCCCGCGTCGTGGCAGTACTGGCCGGTTTCGACCACCTCCCCGGCGCCACGGTCAACCGTTTCTGCGCGTCTTCGGTGCAGACCACCCGGATGGCCTTCCACGCTATCAAGGCCGGCGAGGGTGACATCTTCATCAGCGCCGGGGTCGAGAGCGTGTCCCGTTACACCGATTTCACCGGGGCCGGTGGGGCCAAAGGCGAGACCCAGAACCCAAAGTTCGCGCCCGCCCAGGCCCGCAGCGCCCAGATGGCCGCCGACAACTCCACCTGGACCGATCCCCGCGAGCAGGGCCTGCTGCCCGACGTCTACCTGGCGATGGGCCAGACCGCAGAGAACGTCGCCACCAGCCGTGGCATCTCGCGGGCCCGCCAGGACGAATGGGGCGTCGTCAGCCAGAACCGTGCAGAGAAGGCCATCATCGATGGTTTCTTTGCCCGGGAGATCACCCCGATCACCACCCCGGACGGCACTGTTGTCTCCACTGATGACGGCCCGCGCTCCGGTGTCACCCTCGAGTCCGTCTCGGCACTCAAGCCGGTGTTCCGCGAGAACGGCACAGTTACCGCAGGCAACTGCTGCCCGCTGAACGACGGCGCAGCAGCGCTGGTGGTCATGAGCGATGCCAGGGCCGCCGAGCTGGGCCTGACCCCTTTGGCCCGCGTGGTCTCCACCGGGGTCAGCGCACTGTCCCCCGAGATCATGGGCATGGGACCGGTGGAGTCATCTCGCCTGGCCCTGGCGCGAGCGGGCATGTCCATCAACGACATGGACCTGATCGAGATCAACGAGGCCTTCGCCGCCCAGGTGCTGGCTTCGATCGACGACCTCGGCATCGACACGGACAAGCTCAACGTCCATGGCGGTGCCATCGCCCTGGGCCACCCGTTCGGCTCCACCGGCGCTCGCATCACCACGACCCTGCTCAACGGCCTGACCGCCCGCGACGGCCAGTTCGGCCTGGAGACCATGTGCATCGGCGGCGGCCAGGGCATGGCCATCATCTACGAGCGCCTTAGCTGAGGTGTCCCGCCCTGCGCTGAGCGCCTTTGCGCTCAGCGCAGCTCGCTGCGCAGGCTTGCCAGGTCTCGGGCAAGGCTCGAGGTCAGCGTCGATGCCAGAGTGGAGGTTCGACTCGCGCCGACGTGGGCCAGGCTTGCGTCATAGACCATGACCGTGAGTTGGTCCATCAGTGTCTGCGGGCCGCAGTCCGGAACCTTGGCCGCCGGGACCCCTGTGGCGACCGCAACCCCGTCGTCCACGGACTGGACCAGAGCTCGGACGCGCCCGGCATGGGAAAGCGCATGCTCCAGCGGCAGCTGTTGCCACCGCTGGACCACGCGCTGTAACTCGGTTGAGACCTCCGGGGGAACCGGCGATCTCGGAGTGGGAGACACGATCACCCACGCATGCGAGCCAGCAGGCGCAGGAACTCGAGGTACAGCCAGACCAGGGTGACGATAAACCCATGAGCCAGCAGCCAGGAGTACTTCTCGGGCATCTGGGCCTTGATCGCGCGATCGACCGAGTCGAAGTCAATGGCCAGCGAGTAAGACGCCAGGCCGACACCGAGCACAGATATGCCGATGCCCATCAGGCCGGTGCCGCCAAAGCCAAAACCGCTTCCATGACCCATGAACGCCCAGACGAAATTGACCAGGCCGAAGAGCACGTAGCCCAGGATCGCCATGCCGAAGATGCGCCGGGACCTGTCGGTCACCTTGATCAGGCCGGACTTGTAGCCCAGCAGCATGGCGGCAAAGGTGCACAACGTGGCAAGCACCGCGGTCCCGACGACTCCGGGCCAACGCTGCTCGAATACCTGGCTGATCGACCCGACCAGAACACCTTCCAGCCCGGCGTAGAGCACGATCAGCGGCACGCTGATGGTCTTCTTGAAGGCGATGAGCAGCCCGGCGCCCAGGCCACCAAACATGCCCGCCAGCATCAGCGCCATGGGGATGGCGCTGGTGCTGGCCTGACCTGCCACGTAGTACCAGGTGAGCGCGGCGACCACGAGCATGATGCTGAAGAGCCCGAGGGTCTTCATCACCACGTCGTCCAGGGTCACCCGCCGCATCGTCACCGGACCGGCCGAAGGCTGGTTATACAGGTCCTGGAGCTGGCGGGAGTTGAGGCTGTCCTGCACGCCGCTTCCCGCACTCATTCCGGAAGCCGCGGGCCCGCGATCAAAACCGGCATAATCACCCTGGGCGATCTGCTTATCGATCCGGTTGAACACCGGGTTGCTCGCCATCGTCATCCTCCACCACGTTGGGCCGCCCCATGGACGGTTCTCTGATCAGACTAAGGGTTACGGATCGCAGTAAGTTCCCCCGCACCGGCCAACGTCCATGGTCTCTCACCCGCACTAGGTTTCCGATGTCGCCTTGGCTTGCCTGAATCTGGTGTCCCCGACGGGTTTCGAACCCGCACTGGAGCGATTTTAAGTCGCCTGCCTCTGCCGTTGGGCTACGGGGACAGATGCCAGATTACAGATAGGTGCGCCGCGGATGTATGCCGTGCGGCCCGTTGACCCGGTCAAGGAAGAGCAGGCCGTTGGTGTGGTCGATTTCGTGCTGCAGCGCCACGGCCTCGAAACCGTCGGTAGCGACCTGCACCCACTGGCCGGTCAGCGGCAGCTGACCTCGAACCACAAGGCGCTGACCCCTGGCCACATCCCCGGTGAAGTCGGGAACCGACATGCAGCCCTCACGACCCCGCTGGCGGCGAGACGAGCTGACGACCACTGCGTTGCACAGGGCGAACAGACCGTGACACGTGCGCGTCTTGACATGACCAGAGACGTCGAGGCTGAACACCCTGGCGGCCACACCGACCTGCTGGGCGGCCAGTCCGACGCAACCCGGGGAGACCAGTTGGGTGGCAAGCAGATCGGCGACGAGCTCAATCGTGGCGGCCTCGCTCGGGTCGACGTCGCGCCCCGGCATCGACAGCACAGGATCGGGAGCGCACACAACCGGGCGCGTTGTGCCTGCGGGCAGCCCGGGCATCGTCCAAGCGATGATCCCCGGGTTCACAACAGGTCGTCGTCGATCACTGAGAGCTGGACCTCCACACCCAGCTCGCCGGCTGCGCCCTGCAGTTCGGCCTCCAGGCCCACTGCAGAGGCCTCCTTGGGCAGCTCCAGCTCAGCGGTCAGAACGTATAGTCCCCCGACCAGGCGAGTACCGAGGTCCACGATGTTGGCACCATGGCGTGCGACGACAGAGGTGATGGTCGCCACGATCCCGGGCCGGTCCGCGCCATGGACCCGCAGCGCATAGGACGGACCATGGACCTCGCTGAGCGCCGGGTCCCCGAGCAAGCGGGCGTTGATGACCAACGAACCATCGACGCATAAAGGCCGCAGGGCGGCCTCGACCGCGCTGGCGCTGGCGCCGGTGTGCACCAGCAGGACCATGGCGAAATGACCGCGCAGCAGCGTCATCGTCGAGTCTTCGAGGTTGCCGTGCAGGTCGCCAAGAGCACCGGTCACGTCCGCCACGATCCCGGGGCGGTCGTGCCCCAGGACCGTCACAGCGATGATCTGGTCTTTCATGCCTCGACGTTATCGCGACTCACAGACCCGCGAGAACCTCGTCCAGCATCCTTTGGGTAAGTCTTCCGGTGAAGGTGTTCTGCTGGCTGACGTGATAGCAGCCGATCAGTGCAATCGAGCGATCTGTGGTGGTTATCAGCGCGGTCCGGGCCCCGTGCGTGAAGCGGGGTTTGGGGCGCTGGAGGGTCCACCCCAGCCGCCGGGCACTGGCCAAGGTGGCGTCCCAGGCGATCGCACCCAGTGCGAGCATCGAGCGCAGGCCGGGTGCGAGCAGGGCCAGGTCACGGTCCAGCCAGAGGCCGCAGGTATGACGCTCGGGCGCCTCGGGCTTGTTCCCAGGCGGAGCACACCGCACCGCGGCTACAATGCGCACCCCGGTGAGCGACTGCCCGTCGCCGGCATGGGTGCTGGTGGGCAGGCTCGCGTACCCCGCGCGATGCAGTGCGCCGTAGAGCCAGTCACCGCTTCGGTCGCCGGTGAACATCCGGCCCGTGCGGTTGGTGCCGTTGGCGGCCGGCGCCAGCCCGATGACAAGAATCTGCGGCTCCGGGTCGCCGAACCCCGGACCGGGCCGGCCCCAGTAAGGCTGGTCGGCAAAGGATGCCCGCTTGCCCGTTCTGGCCACGGTTTCGCGCCACTGCACGAGCCTTGGGCAAGCCCGGCAGACCGACACCACCGCATCCAGGTCCGCAACCGACCCGGCCAGGGCGGCCAGCGCTCTTACCTCCGGTTCGCTGTGGGCGACCGCGGTACCAGGCGTTGCCGGATCTCCCGGCCACCCGGTGCCAGGAGGCACAGGCGACCCGAAGGGCGCTCCGGTCAACGGATGCCGGAGGTGGTTCGGTGGCAGGGCTGGGGTCGCCGTCAGGCTCACCTCACCCGATTGACAGGGCAATGCCGTCGAGGATGTCGTGCTCGGAGGTCACCACCTGGGTGACCCCGGCCTCGCGCTGCATACGCTCGATGATCGTGGCCCACACCAGAGCACCGGCGCCGATCACGTCAACGCGCCCTGGATGCATGAACGGCAGTGCCGCCCGCTGCGCGCGGGTCATCGACAGCAGCGAGGTGCAGGCCTCGATGATCGCAACCGCAGACAGGTGCGAAAGGTGGATCTTCTCTGGCTGGTAGGTCCGCAGCCGCAGTGCGTGAGCAGTGATCGTCGTGACGGAGCCGGCCACCCCCACCAGGGTGCCGATCCCACCGAAGGCGACCACCTCGGTGACCTGATCGATGGCCGCCTCGATGTCTGCGACCGCCGAGGCGATCTCGGCCGGCGTCGGCGGATCGCTGCGAAGGTGACGCTCGGTCATCCGAACGCACCCAACGTCAACAGAGCGCGCCTGCTCCACCTCGCCGGTCCCACGGACGAACTCGGTGGAGCCGCCGCCAATGTCGACCACCAGATACGGGCCGGGAACGCCGGTCGCCCGCAGGTCGCCGGTGGCGCCGTGGAAGGACAGGGAGGCTTCCTCATGTCCGGTGACCACCTCGGGTGCGACCCCGAAGGAGTCAAAAGCATCACGGACGCCGTCCACGAACTCCTGGGCGTTGCGCGCATCGCGGGAGGCCGACGTCGCCACGAACCTGACCTTCTGAACGCCGAAGTGCGAGCACTGTGCGGCATACTCGCGTGCCTGGGCCAGCGTGCGGCTCATCGCCTCAGGGGCGATGACCCCGGTCTTGTCCACGCCATGGCCCAATCGCACGATCTCCATCCGCCGTATGAGATCGGTCAGCGCCCCTGAGTCGCCGTCAACGTCGGCTACCAGCAGACGGATCGAGTTCGTACCGCAGTCGATCGCACCAACCCGGGTCATTGCTGACCTCGGGGAACGCACGCACCGGCGCTCCACCATTGACCAAGGGCAGCGAGCGCCTCATCTCCCAAAGGGTTGACTCCGGGGCCAACAGCCAAAGAGTGCCCGACCAAGACATGCAGGCACTTGACCCGGGTCGGCATGCCGCCAGCCGAGATGCCGTCGATCTCAGCGACCTCTCCGAGCTCAGCGCGGCGGCGCAGGTAGTCTTCATGTGCGCTGGCGTAGGCCCCTGCCAGCTCTGGGTCACTGCCCAGCCGCTGGGTCATCTCACGCATCATGCCGCTGCCCTCCAGGGTGCTGATCGCTGCGCTCAAGCGCGGACAGGTCACGTAGAAGGTGGTGGGAAACGGCGTACCGTCGGGCAGCCTGGGCTCGGTGCGCAGCACGTCCGGACACCCGCAGGGACATCGGTGAGCCACGGCCGCGACCCCGCGAGGAACCCTGCCCAGCTGCTCATGGACCGCGCTCAGATCTGCCTCGTCGACGACTGGTCCCCCAATGGTCATGGTGTCGGCGGGACAGAAGAGCTCTGCCCCGTTGCCGCGTTGGCCGGGTTGTCCGCGATCACCATCGACTGCCATAGCTGGCCGTACCACGGGGAGTTGGCGGTAGAAGTCTTGCCCGGAGCGGCTATCTGCGCGCCCCCCGGCAGGACAGAGGCTGGCTCCCCGTCGATCACCGTGAACGACTTCTCTCCCACCCGCACGAACTTGAGCCGCTCGCGGGCCTGTTGCTCGACGTAGGCCGGGTCCGTCCACTGTCGTTGTTCCTGTTGCAAGGCGGCGACCGTCGCACGCTGTTGGGCGATACGGTCGCGCAGCCCGTTGATCTGACCCTGCTGACTGAGCGTGGAGCGCAACGCCGGAATGAGCGCGATCCCCAACACCACGAAGACCGCCGCCAGGATGGCCATATTCCGGATGGATCGTGGGGCGTGGGCATCTTGGGAAGGGCGGCTGCCCCGCGACGCGGCGGCCGGCCGGGTTGGCGGGGTCGCCGCGGGCCTGGCATAGGTGGATCTGCCGGCGCGCGACGAGGCGGTACGCCGAGGAGTCCTCGGAGTACCGCCTGGCCGTCGCGTGGTGGCCACCGTTGCGGGCCCGCTCAGGCCTTGTCGGCCATGAAGGTGGCAACGTTGAAGCGCGGGAAGGCTCCGGCGCCGGCGTACCGCGCAGCATCGTCCAGCTCTTCCTCGATACGCATCAGCTGGTTGTACTTGGCCACCCGCTCGGAGCGGGCAGGTGCACCGCTCTTGATCTGGCCACAGTTGGTCGCCACGGCGAGATCGGCGATGGTCGTGTCCTCGGTCTCACCCGAACGGTGACTCATCATGCAGGTGTATCCGCCGCGGTGGGCCATGTCGACGGCATCCAGGGTCTCGGTCAGCGAACCAATCTGGTTGACCTTGACCAGCATTGAGTTCGCTGAGCCGGCTGCGATACCGCGGGCGAGGCGCTGGGGATTCGTGACGAACAGGTCGTCACCCACGATCTGGACTAAGGAACCGAGTTCGGCGGTCAAGGTGGCCCACCCTTCCCAGTCCTCTTCGTCCAGCGGGTCCTCGATGGACACCAGCGGGTAGGCCGCGACCAGTTCGGCGTAGTACGCCGTCATCTCCGCGGAGGTACGTGGCTTGCCCTCGAACGTGTATACGCCGTCGGTACAGAACTCCGACGCAGCCACATCCAGCGCAAGGCCGATGTCGGTGCCGGGGGTGTAGCCGGCCCTTTGGATCGCCACGATGATCAGGTCGAGGGCAGCGCGGTTGCTCTCCAGGTTGGGCGCGAAGCCGCCCTCGTCGCCAAGTCCGGTGGACAGCCCACGTTCCTTCAGAACGGACTTCAAGGCGTGATAGACCTCGCTACCCCAACGGAGCGCCTCCCGAAAGGACGGCGCGCCGATCGGAGCGATCATGAACTCCTGGATGTCCACGTTCGAGTCGGCGTGCGATCCACCGTTGAGGATGTTGAACAGAGGGACGGGCAGCACGTGGGCGTTCGGCCCGCCGATGTAACGGAAGAGCGGCAGGTTCGCCGACTCGGCCGCAGCACGGGCCACTGCCAGCGAAACACCCAGGATGGCGTTGGCGCCCATCGAGCTTTTGTTCGGCGTGCCGTCCAGGGTGAGCATCTCGGCATCGATGAGCCGCTGTTCGCTGGCCTCGAAGCCGAGCAGTACCGGACCGATTTCGTCAAGGACCGCGTCAACGGCCTGTTCAACGCCCTTGCCGTCGTATCGCTTTACGTCGCCGTCACGGCGCTCGACCGCCTCGAAGGCTCCAGTAGAGGCGCCGGAGGGAACCGCAGCGCGAGCGATCGTGCCGTCGTCAAGTGCGACCTCGACCTCAACGGTGGGGTTGCCACGCGAATCGAGGATCTCGCGCGCAACTACTGCCTCAATACTGGCCACAAGACTCTCCTGCATATTGCCGGATAGAAACATCTTGAGCCTAACCGGTCCTGTCGGGTTGACCGGTCACCGACCCGCGCCCGGCCAGGGGCTGTGCAGGCAATCGGTCGGCCCCTGGCCCGGGTGCGAGGTGGCTCGCGGCGAGGCGAACCGAAGGCTCAGAGCTGAGCGTCCAAAGCGCGGACCACAGCTCGCAGTTGAGCCTCCGGGTCCTGGCCGTTCTGGCGCGCCTCCAGTACCAGCGCGAAGAGTCGCGAGCCGACGTCGTCTTTTGCTGCCGCAGCCTGGGCCAGGTCGAAGCGACCGGCGCTCGACAGACGCGCGGCTGCCTTGCTCGCTCGGGCCAGGGCAGGCAGACCTTCTGGTATGCCGTCCAGGGGCGAAGTCCGGTGCGGCTTCTCGGCAGCCTTGATCTGCTCCCAGTTGTCCGCCACCTCTTGTGCCG
>Ga0182021_10006219_pt1 | contig 14176 bp, 6 predicted proteins | sample 612E3MmetaG_FD_120493 | JGI IMG/M metagenome (GOLD analysis project Ga0182021, IMG submission 120493) | Permafrost microbial communities from Stordalen Mire, Sweden - 612E3M metaG (Illumina Assembly) | ecosystem: Environmental > Terrestrial > Soil > Wetlands > Permafrost | place: Sweden... | reverse complement strand
TCCCCTTTCCGTATCGGCCGTACATCTCGCGGAGCACGGCCGTTCCGGTGGCCTCCTCCCCCGCCTTGAGGAACTGGTCGATCGACCAGACCTGGGTACCGTCACCTCCCATCTCGACCATGTGGCGCACCACGTCGTCGAGCGAGTGAAGCCCCTTGGTCGCGACGCGGATGTGGACGTCGCTCAGGAACAGGAACAAGGCCCCGCCCCAGTAGATGTCGTCGATGCTGTCGCGCTCGTCGAGCGGCAGCTTGTTGGATGGGCTCGGGACGCCCCTTCGCATCTCGCGCGCCCAGAAGCGAAAGAGGCGCGCCGGCGTGAGCCAGCCCATGCGCGTGCGCAGCCGCGGCTCGAGGTACGTGGCGAGCCCCTCGCCGAGCCAGCGCTGCTTTCCCACGAAGGTGGGCGTCCCGAGGTGGATCATCTCGTGCACGAGCACCCAGTCGTCGTGGATGGTCGAGACGTCGTAGTCCGAGCCCGTGAGCACGAGAATCGAGGGGCCTCCCAGGGAGAGCACCTTGCCGAACACGGGCTCGTCGGCGCCAGGGGCTGGGAGGAGGAACACGGAGGTGTGCGGCACGGGAAAATGACCGTAGAGTTGCGCGACGCAGGTCCCTGCATCTTGCACCCATTTCACGACGCCCGCCTCGCCGAGCTTCGGCATCGCGCCCGCGACGCTGACGCGGAGCGTAGCCCCTGGGACGGTGACGTCGGCGACGCGGAACGCGCCGAAGGCGGCCAGGCTCCCCTCGTTGAACGCCTCGGTCGAGAAGCCCTTCGGCGAGAGGCCCGTCGCGAAGTGGCCGTCGGTGAAGCTTCCCGAGGGGACAGCGACGTCGTCCCCGGTGAAGGTGAAGCGCACGTTGCCCTGCGGCAGCGGGAGCGGCTTGAGGAGCCAAGCGTACGACGGGGAGACCTCCGCTGCACCCGCCGTCATCACGCCGTCTTGCCCCGTGGCGCCGGCGCGCAGATCGATCGTGTAGCGTACGTCGCAGGCGCGACGGCACTCCGGGACCTCGTAGGTCCCATCGTGGGCCACCACCGTCTCCCAGCCGAGGGCGCGGCTCGCTTCGAACGACGACACGGCGCCCGTCATCGCGCCCCCGACCGCGAGCCTCGCGCTGCCGGTCGTCTCGAAGTGGGCGTGCACGTGGAGGATCGGCGCGCCCGCGACGTCGATGTCGTAACGGAGCGTGGCGTACACGTGGCTCGGGGACCGGACGTGCGGAGCGCAGGCGGCGACGGCGGCGAGGAGCGCGAGCGCGCTACGTCGAAGGTGCACGTGGCCTCCAGCGAAAGCGGTCGACGAGCACCGGGGTGCTCTTTCCCACGGGATCCACCTGCCCGATGACGAAGGTGTCGACCTCGGGTCCCTCTGCGCTCTCGCGGACGCGGATCCGCACGATGTGCTTGTGCGTGGGCAGCCCCAGCGCCGCGAAGGGCTGCGCGTGGTTCAAGCCGAGACGCGCCAGGAGGGCGAGCATGGCGCCGAAGGCCGCACCGGAGGTCAGCGTGGCCAGGAGCCACGAGGCCGCGAACGCGAGGCCTCGCGCCGCCATCGTCGGGCCGAGGACGCGCACGCCAAGCGCGTCGACGGCGACGGCGAGCCCGAGCGGCAAGGCGCCGATGAAGACGCCGAACCCGAGAGCGAACGGGAGCACGAGGAGCGCGCGGTGACGTCGCCAACCGACGAGGAGCCCGGTGCTCACGGCGACGACGATGCAATGCAGGATCGCGAGCGGCACCGAGCCGTGGCGACCGTAGAGCAGATGGGCCCCGAGCTCGGTGGCCTCGAAGAGGGCGAAGATGCAGACGATGAGCCAGCCGCCGCCGCCCGAGGCCATGTGCCACGGGAGCCCGCGGAGCATCGAGCCCGAGGCCTTCGGGCCCGGGAACTCGGCGTCGATGGCGTACGCAGGCGCCTTCGCGATGCGTGCACCATGCAAGAATGCGCCGCCGCCGCCCGCCACGACGTGAACCGTCGCCCCCTCGCGGGAGCGCTCGTAGTGATGGATGTCGCCCGAGAGCACGTACGCGCTCTCCCTGGACGGCTCGAGGCCGATCGCGCCGAGCGAGGCCACGCCGTCCGGGCGCTCCTCCCCCCAGGCGCGCGCCGGATCCGGGAGCACCACGAGTCGCGCGTCGCCGGGCGCGGTGCGGAAGAAGGCTTGCTGGCGCCCGTCGACGCTCTTCAGCTGCCGGTCGACGCCCCACAGCTCGAGCCCGCGCGCCAGCGGCAGGCGGAAGTAGCTGGTGCGCTGCGCGGGGAAGTAGCCGAAGAGGGCCAGCGCGTCCGGCTTGCGGACGGTCTCGCCGCGCGTGAAGGCCTCGGCCCAGGCCAGCACCGGAAACGCGCTGGTCACCGGGTTCAAGGTCTCGCGCCTGGGAAGTGGCTTCTCGAAATCGCTGTGCGCCTGGCAGAGGCGCGCGAAGCCGTCGAGGCCGTCGTACCAGTCGTGGTTGCCCGGGACGGCGAGCAGGAGGCGCGGCGTCGCGTCGTCCTTCGCCTCGAGGATCTCGTTCCACGGCTGCACGAGGCGTCGCGTGATCTCGCGCACCGTGGCGACCGGGTACGCGAGATCGCCTCCGAGAAAGAGCACGCTCCCGCGCGGCAGGAGGAGCTCGCCAAGGTCCGGATCGTCGACGACGTATTCGCCGGCCAGGAGCACGGCCACGGCGCGGCTGACGTCGACGTCGTCGCCGGTGTCGGCGATGAAGTCGATCCACACCTCGCCGCCCATCGCCGCCGCGAGCGTGGGGCCCGGAACCGCGCCGCCCTCCTCGAGGATTGCGACGCAGCGGTCGAGCAGCGCCGACGGCGTCTCGGGCATCATCCACTGCCGCGAGTCGATGTTCTCGGTGGCGATGGCCGAGGCGACGAGGTGCCGGAGATGCCCCCAGAAGGCCGTGAACCCGAACCACGCGATGGCGCGCGGCCGGGTGCGCCCCCGATGGAACTGCATGCCCCCAGCGTCGGGCTTCGCGGCCCCCAATCGCAGCGCTGCCTCACGGCGGCGGCGGGCGCCGGGCTCGTCGGTCGCGTGGGGGGTGGGGCTCAACCCGCAGATTATGCGCCGCTTCAGAACGCCATGTCGAAGGCGTTCTGCTGGTTCTCTTTCACCTGCGCCTTGCCGGCGCGCACGTCGGCCGGTTTCGCGGCAGGCGCCGCGTGGCCCATCGGTCCGCCGGCACCGAATCCACCCGCGCCCGCACCGCCCGTCGCCGTGGCAGCCGGGGCGAAGTTGGTCTCGGCCTGCGACACCGCGGCAATCTGCTTGTCGAAGTCCTGCCCGAGATCGTCGGCCGCTTTCTCGTCGCCGCCGGCGGAGGCCGTCGAACGCATCCGGGTGGCGGCGGTTCGCAGCGCGCCCTGCTGCGACGCGAGCTTGCCGCGCGCCTCGTCGACGCGGCCTTCCTCGAAGAGCAGGTTCGCCTCGGTCAAGGTCTGCGCGGTGCGGCTCCGCTCGAGCCGGGTTCCCACGAACGGGTCGATGTCCTTCTGCGCGGCATCCTGGCTGACGACCGCGAGGGCGAGGTCGCCGTTCGCGTGGCCCGCGCCGTGCGTGAGCATGTCCTTGTAGACGAGGTGCATCGCGGCCACGGGACGGTTGCCCTCCTGCCCCACGGGCACGCGGAGCTTGAGGAGCAGCGTCTTCTGCTGCTTTGCGGCGAACGTGCCCAGGGGCACGTAGATGCGCACGCCGTTCGTGTCGACCTCGCGGCGGAAGGTGCGATCGAAGACCTGATCGACGACGACGCCCGGCGCCAGCTCGATGGCCATCTCCGAGTCCTGCGCCACGGTGGCGAGGAGCGAATCGAGCTCCTGCGCGAAGACGGCAGGGAGGCCCGACGCGTCATTGACGAAGTAGTGGCGGCCGTTCGACTCGGAGGCCAGCGCGGCCATCACCTTCTCGTCGAAGTCCACGTCCACGCCGATGGTGCTGATGCTGCAGCCGCGATCGCGCATGTGGCCGGCCATCGCGCGAAGGCCCGGCATGTCGGTGACGCCGTGGTTCGTGGCGCCGTCCGACAGGAGGATCATGCGCTCGACGTGGTCCGCGGGGACGCTGGCCGAGCGGAGCGCGGTCATGCCGGCCTCGAGCCCGCACGAGATGCAGGTGTCGCCGCCGAGGCGAATGGAGCGGATGTTCGACTCGATGCTCGAGCGCGCCGAGGCGCGAATCTCGGTCGGCGGGACCACCACCTGCGACGCAGTGTCGAAGCTGACTACGGTGACGGTGTCGCCCTCGCGCAGCCGCTCGACGATGCCGACGGCAGCCTCGAGCGCGCGGGCGATGCGCTCGCCTTTCATCGAGCCCGAGCGGTCGATGACGAGGGCCAGGTTCAGCGGCGCGGCCTGCGCGCCGGGAGCGGCGGCGCCGCTGATCGTCGCGAGGACGTAGGTCTCGCCGGTGCCGTCCTTGGCCAGCGTGCCGTGACCGAGGCGCGCCTCGACTGCCAGCGTCTTGCCGTCCACGAACCGCGAGAGATCCCGCGGGGCGGGAGCCGTCGTCGGTTTGGCGACCGAAGCACCCGGCAAGGTCGCCGTCGCGCTCGGATCCAGGGCTTTCATCGGCAACGCAAGCGCCCCGGCCGAGGTCAGGGCCATGGACAGAGTCGTGAGGATGACGGCGTTCCGCAGCTTCATGGGCCTTCCGACGCACCGGCAGGCCGAAAGTTCTTCCCGATCCGCATGCCGCACGCACGAAGAAGGTCCCAGGCCGGGGTCCCGCCGATCAGGACGAGCACGGCGTCCATGGGAAGTTCGTTCGTTGTTCCGGACACTTCCAGGACAATCCCCCCCGCACGGACCCGCCGAACCGAGGCCTGGAAGTGGAGTGTCACCCGTCCCTTGGCGACGAGATCCTCGAGGGCCGTCACGTTGCGGGCTTTTCCTCTGCGGAAGCCCTCGCCTCGGTGACAGACCGTCACTTCCGTCCCCGGCTGGTGCGCCAGCGCGACGGCGGCCTCCATGGCCGTGTCCCCGAGGCCGACGACCACGACACGCTTGCCGGCGTACGCGCGCGCGTCGACCATCGAGTACGCCACCGAGCTCTCGGCGCCCGGCTCGATGACCGCGTCGAGAGCGCGCGGCGTGCCGCGCCTTCCGATGGCGAGGAGGACGCGCGGCGCGCCGAAGGTCACGACCTCCTCGGACTGCGTGCGCGCCGTGACGACGAAGCCCTCGCCAGAGCGAAGGGCGACGCCGACCACGCGGTGGTGCTCGCGGAGCGGAAGCTCTCGCGCGCGAACGATGCGCGTCCACTGCGCCAGGAGCTCTTCCTTGGTGCACTCGCGGAGCCAGAGGTCTCCCTCCACGGGCACGTGCAGCGGCTGGTCGAAGATGAGCTTCTCGCGCGGGAAGCTCCGGACGCTGGAGGCGAACGTCGACTGCTCGAGGACGAGCGCGCGGAGCTTCTTCTCCTGCGCACGAAGCGCCGCGGCCAGGCCCGCGGGGCCGGCGCCGATGATCAGCACGTCGTAGTCGCCCTTGCGCTCCGACGCTCGAAGCGTGTCGGCGATCCGATCGATGGCACGCGCCCCCTGGGCGAGCGCGTTCTTGATGAGGGGCATCCCGGTGAGGTCGCCCGCGAGAAAGAGGCCCGGAACGTCGCGGCTCTCGAGGTGCTCGTCGACCTCGGGGCGCTCTTCGATGGGCTCGCCCTCCGTGATGCGCAGCGAGCCGTTGGGGCAGACGTCCTCGCAAGTGCCGACCCCGCAACACTCGAGCGGACGCGCGACCCTGGCGACGAAACGATCGATCTCGAGCACGTCGAAGGGGCACGCATCGACGCACGCGTTGCAGCCCAGGCACGTCGACGTGTCGATCCGCGGGAGCCGATGCTTCGCCGACGGAGCCGCCGGCGTGTTCCCCTTCCCTTTGCGGCGCGAGGGCGCCCGTGACGCGACGAACCAACCGAGCCCCGCCGCGACCAGCCCCGCGCCGAGCGCTCGCCATGGCGAGCTCGCCGCCCTCGACGGCGCGACGACCCAGGGCGTCGTGCGAGCGACTTCCCGCGCCCCATCCCACGCCGCAAATCGAGCCACCCCATGCTGCCTGGCACACACTCCCGTGCTCGTGCTCGTGCTCGTGCTCGCGCTCGTGCTCGTTCCCGTCGCGTGCTCGTCGAAGCACTCCGACGCCGTCTTCCTCGCATCGCCGCCGCTCGCCGACACACACGCGCGGATCGGATCCTTTGCCGCGTTCAAGTCATGGCACCGCACGCACGCGGACAGCGGCACGAGCGGCACGGTCGCGACAGGCGCGCCGTGCGAGAGCACGCCGCGGACCTCGACCCCGCCGCCGCTTCGCACGTACGTCCCATCCGCCGCGAGCGCGACCGTCTCGCCATCGCCGTGCGGCGCGTGGCAATCGACGCACCGGAGGGCTCCCTTCGCCGCGAGGGCTCGATGCCCCTCGCGCGTCGAGGGATGAGCCTCGTGACAGGTGACGCACGCCTTCGTCGCGCCATCGCCGGCGGCGTGGCAGCTCGCGCACGTCAACCCCGCCGCGCGGTGCGGTGCCGACATCGGGCCCGGTGAGATCGTCGCGTCCTTCGACACGGCCACCGACGCGACGCCTCCCGTGGCGCAGGCGAGCCCCATCCACAGCAAGGCGCGGGAGCGGCGCAGATCGCTGGTCCCCTGGAGCACCTGCGCGCCGGGAGAGCGCGGTTCTGCATCCTCGACGAAGAAGAGCGGCTCCTTCACCGGTACCTCACCATCACGACGACGTGCGCGAACGCCAGCGCGAGCGCGAGGAACGTCAGCGCCCCGTGGATCAGCGGGACCGCCCGCAACGTTCCGCCGAGGAGGGTGCGCGCGTCGAGGGCGCGCCGCTCGACGGCGAGGCGGACGAGCTCGTCGAGACCGTCGAGCTCCTTCGCGCGGTCGCCGAGCGTCTCGCGAAGGCGGCGGTGCCAGCGCTGCTCCTCGTCCGCCACCGAGGGCGCGGTGGTCACGAGGCGGAAAAGGTGGCCGACCGAACGCGTGTAAGGTGCAAGTACATGCGCGTAGATGGTCTTCAGGCGCTCGCTCTTGCCGGTGAGGGTACGGAAGACGAGATCGTCGTTCGCGCGGCCCTTGCCGAGCCCGTCCTCGGGGAGCGCGCCTCGGCGCTCGAGCGCGGCGAGGCGCGCCGGCAGCCACCGATACGCGGTGGAGACGAGCAGGCCGGTGAGCAGGGTCGCCCACGCCGTCGCCCCTGCGGCGCCCGTGAGCCCGCGGCCGACGTGCGCTCCCGCGTGCGCCGCGAGAAGAGCGATGGCCGCGGTGCCGACCGCCACGTGGAGGACGAGAAATGGCCGCACGACGGGGGCTACACGCTTCGCGATGCCGTGACCTGCGAGGAGCAGCATGGCGCCGAGCGCGAAGCCGCCCGAGAGCGCCGCCGAGGAGCTCTGGGCGACCGCAAGGGCCAACCCGCTGCCGGCGAAGACCCCACCGAGGAGCGCAGGCAATGTCGCGGGCCGTCGCGCAGCGATTCGCCCTGACGCCAGCTCGGGCCCCTCGATCCGTACGAGGGCCTCGACGGGGCAAGCGGCCACGCAGGCCGGTCCGCCCGTGCGCCCTTCGCAGCGATCGCACTTGGTCGCCACCAGACCGCCCGCCGCGCGTTCGGCCATCCGCACGTTGTCCCACGGGCAAGCCTTGGCGCACGCGCCGCAGCCCGTGCAGAGCTCCTCGCGGATGTGCACGGCGCCGGTCGTGTCGCGGAAGATGGCGCCGGTCGGGCAGTCGACGAGGCACTCCGGGTTCTTGCAGTGGTGGCAGCTGCCGGGCAACAGCAGCGGCCGCACGCCGCCGTCGAGGTGGACGTCGTAGACGGGCCCGCGCCGGAAGAGGCGCAGGACGCCGTCGGCATGCGAGTCGCGCACGCGGTGGCGCAGGCTCCGCATCGCATGCACAGGCTCTGGTCGATGAGGGCGAGGGAGCGCTCCTCGCGCAAGCGCGGGAGCTCGCGCACGATGGGTCGGAAGACCCGCTGAGCTTCGTCTCGCTGCTTCGCGTCGGCCGAGCTCTGCGCGCGCCGCACGGCGGCGAGCACAGGCTCGTGACGGCGCGCCAGTCCCTTCACGAAGGCGGCGTCGAGACCGAGGACCCACGCGTCGGCGACCACGGTCGCCGTGACCGCTCGGGGCTGGCCGTCGAGCGCCTCGTCGCCGAGGAGCTGCCCCGCGACCGCGTAGCCGACGACGGCCGTCCGCCCGTTCTGGGACTCTTCGAGCTGCAGCATCCCGCTGGCGACGACGAAGACGCTCGTCCCGGGCTCTCCCTTGCGAAAGAGCGCGGCTCCCCGTCGAAGCTCGACGGGCACGACGGCGTCGGCCACCGCCTGCCGCGTCGACTCGTCGAGCTGACCGAAGAACGACGCCACCCGCAGCGCGTCGAGCACCGCCACCCGCCTCGCAGAGCGCTCGCGCCGCTCGGCCGCCACCGACCGTCCGTCGCGCACCGCCGCGCGTCGCAGGACGGCCGCAGGAATCGACGCCACGACGGCCTTCTCGTCGCAGGCGGCCCGGAAGCTCCGCGCCCCGAAGTGCGTGGCGAGGGCCTCTTCGCCCAGCGCCTCGCCGCTGCGCGCCGAGCGAAGCACCGAACCTGCGCTCTCCGCGGTCCGCAACGAGACGCTCCCCTCGGCGACGACGAACAGCGCGTCGGCGGGCGAGCCCGCGTCGAAGAGACGCTGGCCCACCTCGAGGTGCCGGAGCGAGCCCGCGGCCTCGATCTCGCGACGCGCCCGCAGATCGAGGTCGCGCAGGAGGGGCGTGGACCAGACCGCGCTCGGCCAGGTGCTCACGGAAGGACCGCCTCCACCCGGGCGAGCTCGAGCACCTCGAGGCGACGGATCATCGCCGCGGTCAGCTGCGGGCCGCTGGGCCGCTCGCCGCGTGCGTCGCGATCGGTCTCGTACGCCGCGAAGGCGCGCAGGAGGAACGGCGGAAACGCCCGGAAGTGAAGCACGGTCGTCACCCGGAAGGGCGCCTGGAAGCCCTTCGCGTCGAGCTCGTAGACGTAGGTCACGGGGACTCCCGGCGGCGCGGAGCGCGTGTCGAGGATGGCGTCGGGGGCCCTCGTGCCGCCCCGGTCCGCGTCGAGGCCGCCGATGGGGTAGTAGGTCTCGAAGAGCGCGTCGTCGCCGCTGAGGTTCGAGGTACAGGCGCCGGTGTCCAGATCGTAGAGCCCGTCGTCGTACCGATCGGAGCGCGTCCGCCCCTGCCCCGCTCCGGCCTGGCAGCGTCCGGCCGCGTCGATGACGCCGATGCACCGAACGCAGCGGAGAAAGCCGTTCTGCAGGGTCACGAGGCCCTTGCCCCGGAAGAAGGTGGCGCCGGTCCTGGGCTGGGGAACCCACTCTGGGACATCGGGTCCGTCGACGACATCCGCACCGAAGACCCCCACCGGGCGCCCCTGGAGGTCCGTGGTGCGATCGTCGACGTTGACGCGGACGAAGCGCTTGTCTCGAAGATCTTCGTCCGGGCGATCCAGCTTGCCGACCTCGTAGACGAGGCGCCCACCCGCGTCGCGCACCTCGAGCTCGATCCAGAACTCGCGCTCCTGGCTGAAGCCCGCGGGGACCTTGTGGCCGGCGCCGACGTTCTCGAGGACGACGGGGATCGAGAGCCGGTTACCGAGGCGCCGAGGCGCGTCCAGGGCCAATCGAAACGTGTGCCGCAGGAGGACGTCGCGACGGGGCCGAAGCCCCACGGGCGTGCCCCGGCCGTCGAGCGTCCGGTCGTCGGCGAAGGCGCTGGGGTAGTCCTCGGCGAAGGGAACCTCGACGCTCGTGAAGTAGTGCGTCACGTCCTTGCGATCGAACGACGGCGCCCGCGCCTCGAAGCGGGTTCCGGACGGGCAGTCGGCGTCCGCGGGCGCGCCCGGGGCCGACGCGCAGACCCCCGGGTACCGGCTCATGTGGCAGCCCTGGCACGTGGCCGGCTCGCGCCCGCGCGCGCGCTCGGTGTCGGCCCACGCGCGCCACTCGGAGTACGCGTTGCGCAGGCGCTTGAAGTGCTCGCCGCGCTGCTCGGCGCCGAGGACGTCGGTGCCGAAGAGCCGCACGTCGTGGCACGTGCCGCACGCCTCGCTGGAGCGCTGGAAAGCGGCGGCCTCGTCGGGCACGGCCGCGTGGACCAGGTCCGACACCGGCCCCCGCGTCAGGAGCCCGTCGTCGAGGCGGTAGCCGCTGTTGGCGATCCCCGGGAGGCCCGTGCGGTCCTCGGGGCGCGAGAGGAACACTTGACCCGTCAAGGGACTGGTCCAGCTCGGGTTGCCCTCGTAGGCCCCGAGGCCGCGGCCGCTCGCATGGAGCCCCACGGGCCCGCGCATCTGGTGGCAAACGTCGCAGGAGACGCCGCGAAGAGAGCGCTCGTCGAGCACGTCCTTCAACGGCGCACGCGAGCGCGCCGAGCCCACCGCGCTCCAGCGCGGCGCCGAGGCCGCGAGGTTCTCGCTCGGCGTGTGGCAGTTGATGCACCAGCCCTCGCCGCCTGCGCCGGTGACCGTGACGCCGCTTCGCCGGCTGCGGCACGCGTCCGCGGCGGGCGTGCGCAGGACGCCGGCGCCGTTCGGGCAGTCCGCGTCGCGGCCGACCTGCTCTTCGACGGCGCTCTCGAGGGCCCCGAAGAGCGGGCTCCGCGAGGCCTGCGCCATCACCGAGCGCTCCCACTCTGCGACCTCGCGCGCGTGACAAGGCGCGCAGTCGGCGGGCGAGGTGCGCGTCAGCGGTCGCACCTCGCGCGGCTTCACGGGTCCCGGCGCGTCGGCGGAGGGCCCGGGCGTGGCGAAGGCGACGAGCACGCCGAGCAACGCCGCGCCGACGCCGAACGCCGCAGGGGACCAGCGCCGCAAGGCCGGCGAAGCGCGGCCCGCCGTCGTGGCCGGCGGATCGCTCTCGCGCTGGGGTAGGGCGGCCGGGGCTCTCGACACGCGCCCGAGATCTCCGCGGCGAATCGCATCGCAACGCCCGGCGATCGCCGCCGCGCTCGGGGGACGAGCCTCGGCCCGCCCCTCCAGCATCGACAGCACCAGCGCCTGCAGGCCCGGGGGAAGGTCCCTGGCGAGCTCCGGCGCGAACGGAGGAACACCGACGTTGGCGCGCTCGGCCAGGACGTCGCGCAGACCTTCGCCGGCGAACGGGAGCTCGCCGGTCAGGAGGCGGTGCGCGACGAGACCCAGGACGTAGCGGCTCGCCGCCGGATCCCATGGCGCCCCCTCGGCCTGCTCCGGCGGCGTCCAGCGCGACACGCCGGGCGCTTCGGGCGCCGCACCACGCGACGCGCACAGCGCCGACAACAGCGCGTCCGCCCGGAGATGAGGCCTCGGGCCGAGCACGAAATCCGACGCTCCGAGACCGCCCACGTCCCACCGGCGACGCTCGACGAGATCGAGGGCCGCGGCGTAGGCGCGCACCAGGGCGAGGGCCTCGAGGCCCCCCAGGCGCTCGCCGCGTGCGAGCTTCGCGACGGTCCGTGCCGCAGGAGCGCGCTCGACCTCGACGGCGCGCCCCTCCTCGACGCTCCGCACCTCGACGAACCCGAACAGACCCTCGGCGCTGGCCGCGAGCAATCGGCGCGCGAGCGCCGCCTCGGCCGCCGGAAAGCGGAAGAGCTCGGTCCCGTCGTCCGACCGCCGCCGTTCCACGGTCACGACCTCAGTTGGTCCAGGACGACGCGCTCTTCGCGGGCTCGGCGGCCGACGCGGGCGTGACCCACGCCGTGGGACCATGCGATGCGAAGTAGTACCGCGCTCCGTAGGTCACCAGGCCCGAGAGCAGTGCCGCACCGAGGACGAGCAGGGCCACCTTCTTGCCGGGGACCTCCCTCGACTTCCGCGCGCCCTGGAGCAGCGCGACCGTATCGGCGCGCGGAGGCTTGGTTTCCTCCTTGGCTTCGACCCTGGTCTCGGGCGGGCTCTTGGCCGAGACGGGCTGCGCGTCTTCCTCGGCCTTCACCTTGCGGTCCATCTTGAACGGCCGCAAGGCCGCCACGACCTCACGCGCCGAGGCCGGCCTCTCGTCGGGCTTCTTCGAGAGCAGCCGAAACACCAGGTCCAGGATTCCTTGCGGGGCCTCGACGTCGAGCGCCGGCGGCGCGGCGGTGCACTGGAGGTTCAGAAGCTCGCGCGGGGACGCCGAGCGAAAGGGCGCTTCACCGGCGAGCATCTCGTAGAGCACGAGCCCGAGGGCGTAGAGATCCGTGCGCGTGTCGACGCCCTTCGCGTCGATCTGCTCGGGGCTCATGTACTGCAGCGTCCCCACGCTCTGCGTGGCCGTGGCGCGCGCGTTCTCCAGCACTTTCGCGACGCCAAAGTCCATCACCTTCACGCTGGAACCTTCCAGAACCATGATGTTTTCCGGCTTGAGATCCCGGTGTACGATCGCGGGCTCCTGCTCGTGCGCGACGGTGAGGGCCGACGCCACCTGGCTGGCGATGTGGACCGCCTCGGTCCAGGGCAGCGCGCCGCGCTCGGTCAGCGTGTCGCGGAGCGTGCGACCGTCGAGGTACTCGAGGACGAGGACGAGCTGCCCTTCGTGCTCGAGCGAGGCCAGGCTGCGCACGAGGTTCTCGTGCTCGAGGTGCGCGAGGATCTTCATCTCGGAGAGGAACATCCGCCGACCCTCCTCGTCCCGGGTCAGCTCGGGCCGGAGGACCTTGAGGGCCACCTTTCGCTCCGAGAGCCGCTCTTCGGCCTCGTAGACCCGGCCCATCCCACCTTCCCCCACGAGCCGCCGAATCACGTATTCCCCGATGCGATCCATGGGGGAGGTCTACGTGCCGCCGCCCGGGAGGATCTATTCGAGGATGCCGCTTTCACCCCGCGCCGCGGCCTGGAACATGTCGTCCATGTCCATGGCCAGGGGGAACGGGATGTCCTCGTACCGGAAGAGCCGGGCCTCGCGGATCTCGAGCACGTTCTTCGGGCCGCGGACGGGACCCTCGATGCGGCACGCCGCCAGGACCGTCACCGCGTGAAAGCGAATGTCGCGGTCGGGCCGGGAGAAGACCCCCAGGAGCTTCACGTCGCGGACGATGTCGACCCCCGCCTCCTCCTGGATCTCGCGGGGGAGCGTGGCCGACAGGGTCTCGCCCCATTCGAGGGTGCCGCCCGGTGGCGCCCACGTGCCCGTGTCGGCGCGCCGCACCAGGAGAAACCGCCCCTCGTCATCGCGCGCCACGGCGGCGATGCCGACGACGGGCCGGCGCAGGATGTGGCGCCCGACCTCACGGAGGACCCCCAGAGCCGCCTTCGGAAGCTTCAAGTACACGGCGCTTGCGCATAGCACGGCCCCCTTGCGATACAGAGGGCCATGAAGCTGGTCACGTACCGAACCGACGGGCACGACCGGGGCGGCATCCTCCTCGGGGGCGACGTCATCCTCGACCTCGAGCGTGCGTTCGCCTGGTGGGAGCACCGCAACGGCCGTCACTGCGACGAGGCTCATCTTCGCGAGCGCTACGGCGACGGAGTGCTCGGCTTCGTGAAGCGCGCGGAAGAGGCCCGGCCGGTGGCCGACGAGGTGTGCCGCCTCCACGCGCAGGGGTTCGTCCCCGAGCGGTTCGACGGAGGCGCGCTGCTCGTCCCCCTCGCCCAGGTCAAGCTCCGGGCGCCCATCCCGCGGCCTCCCTCGATGCGCGACGGCTACGCCTTCCGCCAGCACGTCGAGACGGCGCGCCGGAACCGCGGCCTCGAGATGATCCCGGAGTTCGACCAGTTCCCGGTGTTCTATTTCACCAATCACCAGAGCGTCGTGGGTCCCGGCGATCTGACGGTGATGCCGCTGCAGCTCGAGCGCCTCGATTTCGAGCTCGAGGCCGCCATCGTCGTCGGGAAGGAAGCGCGCAACCTGGCCGTCGGACAGGCCGACGCCGCCATCTTTGGCATGATGATCATGAACGACTTCTCTGCCCGCGTGCTGCAGATGGAGGAGATGAAGCTCTCCCTCGGCCCCGCCAAGGGCAAGGACTTCGCCACCGGCCTCGGCCCGTGGCTCGTGACCATGGACGAGCTCGCTCCGAAGACCATCTTCAGCCCGGAGGGCGCGCACTACGATCTCGAGATGCGCGCGCGCGTCAACGGCACGCAGGTCTCGACGGGCAACGTGAAGGATATGACATGGACGTTCGCGCAGATCCTCGAGCGCGTGAGCTACGGCGTCACGGTCCACCCGGGCGAC